>TARA_R110000823_G_scaffold126709_1_pt1 | contig 14641 bp, 18 predicted proteins | sample TARA_R110000823 | Tara Oceans TARA_R110000823 (sample SAMEA4397722) | marine metagenome | biome: Polar Biome; feature: [DCM] deep chlorophyll maximum layer (ENVO:01000326); material: water (ENVO:00002006), including particulate matter (ENVO:01000060) such as... | depth 20 m | reverse complement strand
GGTGATCTTCTCGACCAGCGCGCCCTTGCTGGCGCTCGCCGCCATCTCGATGGCGAACTTTTCCTGTTTTTCTTCTGTGGTGCTCATTTGTCCGCCTTTGCGTCCAGCTTGTCATAGATCCGCTTGAACATGTCTTCGATGTGGTCCATGCGCTTGTCTAGGTCAAACCGACTGACGTAGGACTTAGGCAGGTCTACCTCCAATTGATGAAGGTCTGATCTCAGCTCCTTGACCGCGCCCCAAACCTCCCGCGCAAACCAGCCGCCGATGGCGATGGCGACCCCGCCGACAAAGTTCATAAGTGTCTGCGTGTCCATCACGGGGCCTGCCGGTTTGCAAGTTCATTTGAGACGGACGCAGCGGGGCGCGATATGAGATTGTTGGAAATTGTCCGCGCCGCCTTCTGCGCGACTTCGCCGCGCTTTTTCATTTTTATAGCTTCTTCCAGCGCCGCCGCGTACCGTTGCGGGTTTTTGTACATAACATCAACCATTTCGGCAGCTACGCGCGCCTCCATTACATTCTTGGCTTTGCCCACAAGCACTTTAGCCCATGACAAAGGGTGTAACCCCGAAACGCTTGTTAAAAGAGCCCCAAAAGTTGCAGTGCTAGGCTTAGCCGCAACTCTTGCATCGCCGCCCGCTGCGGCAGTCTTTTTAACTTGTTCAAGCCGAGCTATGTCGTTCGCAGCAACATTTAGATCGGCAAGTTGTGACGGTGAAAATTTAGCCGCCAGTACTTTTGGGTCGTACAACCCCTCGCGGGGCACCGCCCCTTGTAGCTCATCCAGCCGTTTCTGCACCTGCGCCGCGTTTAGCAACAACGTGTGCTCAGCCTGACCATTATGGCCTATGGCCTGTCGGATGGTGTTTTGATTTTTGGTCAAAAACGCAATGGCTGCGTCAGGATTGCCCGCTTTCATTGCGTCAAGCGCAATATCTTTAATGTTATTCACCAAACCAGCGCGTTGTTCCGCGTTCAATTGCCCAAGTAAAGTTCCCATGTCACGCGGGCTTGCTAACGCTGCATTCACCATTTCTTCTGGAGAGCGCGCGTTTCGCAATGTTGCGGTGCTGTTCTCAAACGCTTTTTGTTGTTGAGCAGTTCGTTCCGCAAGCGCTTGACGCTGGCGAACATTAGCCGCCGCTTGTTCTGTAATGGCCGTAAGCTGGTCCGTAACTCGTACGCCACTAGATTCCAAATTATCCAATTGCCTGCGATGGGCGCGCAAGAACGCAGTCGCTTTATCAACGTCCACAAGCCCATCCGCGCCCACTGCGGCTTTGCGAAACAATCCCTTAACGCCTTCGGTCATTATTCTAGCCGCATCTGGATCATTTCGATAAGTTGTAACGAATTGTTGCGACGGCGTTTCAGATTTAAGAAATTCTGCCGCAACGTCTTCAGGTAGCACCCCCGGCATGTTGTATTTGTCGCGGGTCAACATCTTTGCGGTTACGCCAGTTCCAGTGCGCTCAGTGACTTCTGAAAGGTGCAGACCCCGCGCTTCGTCAAACAATTCACGCGTTCTGGGAGACACAGGGCTAAGTCTGAACGCTTCGTCTAATTCGGCCATAACTTGGCCTATGTTACGCGCGCCTACGTAATTCTGCGCCGCGCGCGCGTCGCTGCGATCCTCCGCAAGCTTCCGGCGGATGTCCATAAATTCGTTTGTTACAACTGTTGTAGGTTGCGGTATGGGTGCGCCAGTTCTGCCGGGCAAGCCGGGTATAACTGATGGTATGGCTTCGCCCGGCAAAGGAAGCTGGTTAAATCGCTGCATCGCGCGGATGCCTTCCGGCGCAGCACTGGCATCCATAAGCCCCGCTGCGGACCCACGCACCTCCTGCGCGGCGTCTAACGCGCGGTCTATATTAATCGGAACGTCACCGCCTTCCGCAACTACGCGAGCGTATGCAGGACGCACAACATCTTGCCGCGATTGGGCAGCAATCTCCTCCGCTATTTCCGTTAACCGCGCCCCTACGGCTTGAGGGCTAGGGTCGGGAAGCTGCCTTCCAATACTTTGCCCCGCGCCTTGCAACCGAGCTTCTTCCGCTGCCGCCCGCTGCGCTTGCGCCGCTTGCTCCGCAACCACCTGCGCTTCCAGAGCCGCTTGCACCGCAGCAGGATCACCGCGCATCTCAGGCGTTAGCGCGCGCGTCTCCAATCGTAGCTGGCCCTCGACGTTGCCCAAGTTAGATTGAATAGCGGCAACGCGCTGTTGCTGCGCGAGTTGCGCTTGCGGTGCGGTCGCGCCTTCCGCCAAAGCGGCTTCCATTGCCGCAACGCGCGGTTCCGCAACGTTGCCCGCGGCTAACGTCTCCGCAACCGACATTTGACCGCCAGATATTGGCGTACCTTCGCCAGAACGCATTGCCGCGAGCGATCTTACTTTGTCTTGGGTTTCCCTTACTAAACGATTAACGCCGGTAGCTACAGGCGCAAGAGCGTAGTTAACCGCGTCCCGCAACGAATTGTAAGTTTTCCCCCCAAGGGTCACCGTCCCACTGAGCATCGGCGTAAGGGGGTCTACGGCCACCTGCGCTGCTCGCAATGCCGTTGCCGTCTTGGGGTAATTGGCAGCAGCCGCCGCCTCCTTTACCGCACCTATGCGCCCGGCAATGCCGGGGGTAAGAAGTCCTATAGCGCCCGTGCCAAACGCCCGCCCCCCGGCTTCGTAAGGGGATGCCGGAGGGCCAAATATGTAATCGGTGATGTCATGCGAGGTTGGAAAAAGCGTTTTTTTACGAAACAAGTTTTCAACGTCGCCTATGGTGCCCGGCACTCCGCCAATGACGCCTTTAGGCACGCCTACCGCAACGCCTTTCCATTGCTGGCCTAGCTCTTCCATTGTGGGGATAGGACCAACATCTGCTTCTGGTTGATTTTTAAGCACACCTTTACGGGGCTGACGCCCCGGCGCAGCCGCAGTCGTTGCGGGCGCAGCGGGTTCACCGGCAACGCCGCGCGACGGTTCTTCAGGCGCAGTCTCTACAGGTGTTTCAGAAGTTTGACCCCGCACGGCGCGATACGCACGCGCGACCGTGTCAAACTCAGGCGTACCTTTTTTGTCCGCGTTTTTGACAATCCACGCCGCGTATTCTTCCGCAGTAGCCATTATTAGTTACCTTTCCCGATCCCGATAATAGCGTCGGCGGCGGTAATATCATCGGCGCTGCTGTTTGTAGATTTTTTATTTTTTGGGTGAAATTGTGTTTCACTCCATGTCATGTCGTACACGTTTTCCGAAGATTTTTTAATGCGGGCCAAACGCGCAGCAACATTTTTCATAACGTTTCTGGCGTTTTCTTCCGTCATCCACCCATCCAAAGATGCCATTTCAGCTTCTACAATAGGCCATTCTTTTTCAGTCATAGCGCCGATAGACCCGCCAGAGCGAATCAACTCAAGCCCTGCCGATTTCATGTTTGACTTAAACGTATCAAGCATACCTTTAAAGTCTTTTGGCTTTCCAGCCATTCTGCTTGTTACTGTAGTGCCCATGCCGCCAAAGTTTGCTTGGAACCCTTCTTTATTTTCGTCGCTCAACATTTTCGTAATGTTAACAATTGCCTCGTCTGTTTTTTCTTTTACCGCATTTAATGCGGTTACGTCGCCTGCGTGTTCTTGAGACCGTTTGATATACGCGGCGGAACCTGGGACGGCGTCAACGCGCCCCGCTTCTTTGTTCCATACTTCGCCTTGTGCAAGCCGAACAGTCGGCGGCATTTCCTTTGCCCCCTGCGCGGGCGAAAGCGTCTTGGCAAAGTCGCCTACTTCTTTCATGAATGTCGGGCTCTTGGGGTTCTCATCAATGTATTTGATCGAACCGCCGACATCCTTCGCCACTATCTTGGGCGCAACTGAATTTGTCGCCGCGTCGTAGATCACTTTGCCGTCCACTTTGCTATGCGCCAACTGCCACTGTTGGGGGTTGGCGGCAAACTCGCGTTGGCTGTCCGCGATAGCTTGGTCAAGCGGCTTGATCTTGGCGGCTTGCGGGCCAAGAACAGGGTCGTTGTAAAGCATCTGCGTGTACGCAGCGACATCCGCCGGGCTCTGCACACGGTTGGTCAGCGCCTGCAAAGGTGCATACGCAGCATCAATTTGCTTCACGCTATTTTCGTATTCTTTGCCGCGCGTTTCCGTATGGCTTTTGGCAAGATCGGCCATCTTTTTGGCCTCTTCTATATGCCCGCCCCTAACCAACTCGGTTATGATACCGGCGTAGTTAGGTGCGCCGGGCGCGGACGCCGAAGCAGCAGACGGTGCGGCAGCGGCAGCGGCAGACGGCGCAGGCGTGGCGGGCGTATACTCACCTGCGCCAGCACCGAAACCCATCTGAGGAACAGCGGGCGCAACCATAGCATTAGCGGGCGCAGACGGCGCAACCATAGCGTTAGCGGTCCCGGCGGGGGCGCTTATGCCGCCATAGATACGTTCCAGATCGGCTTTCGTTTTCAGTTCTTCCGCACGTTTTGCAGACGCGTCACCGCGCGCGCGTACATACTCTTGCATTTTCAACTGATTGAGCTGCTGATCGCGCTGAAGCCCTTGAAGCTTCAGCACGTCCGCCATCATGTTAAGCGGGCCGGTGTTCTGCACCGGAGCAACGTTGAACTGCGGAAGTGGAACGGTGTAATCCAACGGCATGACGTCCCCTTACGTGGTATAGCCAGTTGCGCTCATGTTTTGGTTGTTGAGCGCGTTCAGAACATTGTTTTGATACGAAGTCAGGTTCGCCGCTTTCTGCATGTCCATGTACTGGTTGCCCAGATTGCCAATCGTGGAGTTTATAGCTGCCCCACCGGCTGTATACGCGCCCGCTGCCGCCGCGCCGCCCGCGTTGATGCCGCTCGCAACATTTGCGCTTAGCGCGTTATTTGTACTGTTTATGTTGGACCCAAGATTGGCGTAGGCGTTGTTCATTGTAGACCCCGCCGCGCCAGCTTGCGCCGCAGACCCCGCCGCCGCCGCCTGCCCGCCAGTGTAGAGCCCTTGCAACGGCGCAAGCTGGTCTGCGCGGTTGGTGCGATAACGGTTGTAGGCGTTGTAGTATTCATCCGACGCTTTATTTTGGCCGTAGTCTATTGCGCCCTTCATGTTCGCGCCCGATAACGCCCCGCCCCGCGCCGCTGCGCTGGCGTTCAGCGCCTTGAGCCCTTGATCAAGGCGGAATTGATAGCCAGGGTCCGCCGTAAAATCGGACATGCCAAAATCGCGGGCATATTTGCCGTAGTTTGCCGCATTCGTATCGCCGCCAATACCCAGCATCTGCATAAGCTGGTTCTGCGCGACGTTGCCGCCTTTGCGGTATGGCGCAAGATTGGCCTGCCCTATGTCGAACATTTCGCGCTGGGCGGCAAGATTTTTAGCCGTAAGATCCTGTTGCGCCGCGATATTCTGCCCCGCAATATCTTTTTGCGCTGCGACGCCACTAGCGGCGGCGTTCTGTTGGGCATCCGCAGCATTTTGAGACGCCAAATAGGATATGCCGCCGCCCAGAAGCGTTGCACCACCTATAAACGCGGCAGAAGCGGAAATACCAAAAGTCATGGCGCGATCCTTTGCAAAGCTTCGACAGACGCGATCAAGCCCATGTCGTCATAGTCCTTGGCGATCAGCTCGTCCTCCATCTTACCAAGGTTTTCTTCCCCTGTAAATTTGGTTTGATGAACCGTCACCCAAATGGTGTCTTCTTCCGCGTAGACCGCCCGCTTCAGTCCAACTTCAGACACAAACACGCACGGTGCGGTCAGAAACTTGGTGCCAAACTCGGTGGCAACCGACACCTTACCTTGCATGATGAAGTTCAAATGCTGGTGCCGGTGGATTTTGCCAATGATGAGCGTTCCTTTGGGAATGAACATTTGCCTAGCATAGGTGCCTGCGCCGTATTCTTCATGGATGGGCGTGTAGGTGTGCGTCAGGGTGCAGGACGGCAACGCGTCAGGAAGCGCGCCATCCGCGATGTTCTTCATCATCATGTCCTGTGCGTTCAGGATCTTCTCCCTAAACGCAACCTTGTCGAGCGTGTTGGCTTCAGCAGGCAGCATCAATCACCTTACGACAGTTGCTTGAGCGTTACGGTAGGCAGTGCGTCGGTCTGTGCGCGGACCATCTCGTTGCGAAAGCTCTCAGTCGCCGCCGCTCCCTGGCGCGCCTCCTTGGCGACTTCGATCTGTAGCATGGGCATGGCCGAGATGGCGCACATCCACTCGTCAATTTCCTGCCCGGTCTGCGGATGCGTCCCACGCAACTGCGTGAACCACGCGCAACGGAGTTGGACGCAGTCCTTCTTGATCAGCGGGCAGAAGGTTCCATTCTTGAGCTGCATCGTTAGTCCTTGGTGGCGATGATGACATCGACGTACTGAACGGCAAGGTTGATCGACGACGTGCCAAACGTATGCGTATGCGTTGTGCCGGTCCCAGACCCGCCGTCCGTCAAAACAGATCCTGTTCCGATGTAGTCGGTTGTGCCGGTGAGCATGACATAGCTGGCTGTGCCTGCCGCGATTTGCGCGGATGATTTCGTACGGGATACAACCGTATGGTAATGGGTGGGCAGATTGGCTTCGGTCAGCGCAGTAGCGCCGACGCTACCCGACAACGCTTGCGATGTGAACGCCGTGGTAAACGGAACCGAACCGCCCGTGCTGGCCGCACCGGATACCACGCGCAGCGCCTTGTTGTCGTCCGTTACGGACTTGGTCCAGCCGGTAGGCGCGGATGTCTGCACAAACATCATCTTAGTGCCAGACGGCAGGTACGCCCACGCGCCCGTAAAGACACCAGGCGCGGCAATCTCCAGCGCGCTGGCGGGCGCGCCCGTACCGATACCTACGCGGCCAATGCTGTCAACGACAAAGGGCGATGCGTCGGGGTCCGCCGAGTCTTGCACTTGAAGCGCCAGACCGCTGCCAGTCTGTGTGATCTTTAACGCAGGCGACGACGTGTTGGAGTCGATGACGACGTTACCTGACAGCACGGGCGACACCGCCGAGGTGGGCGCGGAGATATTATCTACCGACCAGATCAGCGCGTCGTCGGCGTCCTTGAGAATGAACTTGTACAACGCGCCGCCCAGCCACAGATTTGCCTCCCCCCGCGAATCCAAAACAACTGGATTGGTATTGGCGGTTGTGGCGCTTGAGTCTATGTAAGTTGTCTGCGGGGTCGTGGTGCCTGCAATGTAAGTGTAGAGTTTACCGCCAACCAAAGGCGTCCCGGCGGCGGTGGTGAAGGCCATCTTGGCGGCGGGGGAAAGAACAGCCATTATTCACCTATATTTGCAGCTACGGTCAAGATGACCGAGGGGATGCCCGGTACGGGCGCGGCTTCCGCTATGTGGGCTATCTGAACGTTCGTATTGTCAGTAGACCACATGAGCCTAAAATAGTCACCCGCGCTCATGCGGATGACAAAATTCCACGCCGCAACGTATGAGTTGCTGGAGCCAGACATAGTCAATCTGGTGGCGCTTTCGGCTACAGATGTTCCGTTTACGTCCGCCCAGATGTAGACATTCTTGGATGCCGCGTTGGTGCTAGTCAGTTGCAACGAAAACTGGATGTTGTAAGAGCCTGTGCGGTCCACATACACCCGCGATGTTGGCGTTCCAATGCTGACGCCTTGGGTCAAGCTCGTGCTGTTAAGCGTGATGGCGTAGGCGGTATTGATGGCTGCGGCGGTCTGCGTGGTGGTGTCGTAAAACGCGCCGCTGCGAAGCGATCCGCTGCCAAGGATGGCGTACAAATTGTAAAAGTACCGATACCATGCGCGGGTTACAAACTCGGTTGCTACGTCCCAAATGGCAACGCGGGGAGCCGGTATTTGTGTAACGTTATCAAGCATTTGTTGGGCTTCCGATCAATTCTGCGCCCATAATCGCAATCTTAACCGGGTCCGTTCCAGACACTTCATATACCCGGTCGCGCAGTTTTAGGGTCATGCCCAGCCTGCGCCACAAGACGCGGCGTCCGGTTTGACCAATCTTTCCCATCGACCGCCAATGCTCGTTTGACCAAGTGTGACCGCCGTCATCCGACCAACGCAGCATAACTTGCGGATCAGACCCTTGGACGTAGACTGCGGGTATTTCAGGAAACGTTGTCAAATCGGTTGCGCCGCTGATAGCCGCGCCTGATAGCGGTGCGGTTGAGATACCGCCTGTGTACGCCATATACGCGGGGACCGCCTCGCTACCTTCTTCCAGACCAACGCCCGATTCGCAATCCAGTTGAAGGCTGTGCTGCGTTGTACGACGCAAGTTGTTGGCCCCGGTGGGCAACGCCCGCCATGAACGCAACCATTTTTGAACGGTCCCTGCTTCGGTGTAGACGGTAGGATCGTAGGCGTAGATGGACCCGACGATGGCGTCGCCGATCACGATCTGCCCGTTGTAAGACATCTGGCAGTTGCCCCGGTGGCGGGTAAACTGATTGTTCTGCCATCCGGCGCGCTGGTGCCATGCCTGCGTTGCCACATCGTAGACCCAAGTGATGTTGGCGGACGGAAAATTCAGGACATAGAACGAATGCCCATCTTGCTGATAAGTGTACGCCACCGCATCAGAGATGTCCGCGTATTGTTGGATTTGCCATTCAACCGCGTGGGTTGAGATGCGAACGCCCGCGTAACCTTTAGAACGGTACACCATGCCCCGCCCACGCGCGTCGGCGCTCAACCAAAACACGCCGTTGTCTAGCTTGGCGACGGAGAACGGCGCGGCGCAACCGATTTCGATAAACGCACCTTGGATGCGTGCCAAGGGAAAGTCAGGCAAACCGGCGTCGTACCAAACTTCAACAGAAGTTTGCCCAAACAGCCAAATTTCGCGGTGGTCCACGATCAAAGATACCAGATCGTCAGGCGAACCTTCGGCGCTGGCAAAGTCCAGCGGGTCAACGGACGTGCCGTCGTACAGAGATGTGACCCAAAATTTTTGGCTGTTGGGTTCGTTGTACACGAAATAGCCATCCAGAAACCCAACCGTCACCGCGCCTGCAAAATCAACGTCCGTAATTTGCGCGAACACGTCTGTACCGGCGTTGTAGATGTAGCCGGTAGCGCCCGCCGCGATGAAGATCTGGGTGCCGTTGTCTACCATTGACACTTGGCTGGTGCCCGCAACGGTGCCCTTGGCAACCGCGTTCCATTCGTCGTCGATCTGATAGAACGTAGTGCCGGAGACGGCGTAGCCGTAATTTCCAAGGGTCCACAGCCCGCGTATGGGGCCTGTGCCAAAAGACGCCAGCAAGTTAAGCCCAGGCGCGCGTTGCAAGAACGCTGGGCTTTTGCCTCCGGCGTCTTCCGGTACAACTTCAGGAAACAGGTTGATCATACGGTTGTCCGCAGCGTTGACGCTGCGGGCTACATACGCGGAGCCAAGGATCGGGCTTTTCATTAGAAGTTCCCGGCAAAGATGTTGAACCGCTGGCGGGTGCTGACAATGGCGTAAGGGATCGACATGATGTCGTCAGGGTTGTTGATGCGCTTGAGGTTGCGTTTTGACGCCATAGCGATGCGCCCAACAGTAGCTGACGGCTCAACGCCAAACTCGGGGGCTAATTCGCAAGCCAGATTGTACCGAAACGCCCGCATGTAGCCAGGCGGGAAATACAACGGCGTCGCAATGGTAGCGGGCTGATCCAACTGCGCCGCCGATATGAAATGCCATTCCAGCACCTTTGTGGGCACCGGATAGATGTGCATGTCGATGTTGGGGTAATTGGTATTAATCCACATTACCTGTGGAAAAGTACTGGTCACGGTTTTGACCGCGATGCCGTCGTACTGTTGCTGGTTGATTATCTTGATGCCGTAGGAGATGCCGGTTGAGGCGTCCACGAAATACGTTGCGTCATCCATCAAGACGGGGCGGTCGCCAACGAAGTCGCCGGAAGGCCCAAGCGTCTGGCTAATGAGCCCCGGCAACCACGAAAACACTTGCTCTTGCGTTGTGAACGTCGCGAGCTTTTCCGTACCCCAAGAGTCAATCATTTGATTGAGCGCAAACAGCGCGTCTTGCGACGTAGCCGCAGACGGCGTCTCACCTTCGGCTAGAACGCCCAGAAGGCGAAGGGCTCCGTTAATTTGATCCCCGGCTGTCGTCATAGCTGGCTATTCCCTCATTCAGCGGCCTGCGACCGCGCCGCCGGGGTGCAAGTTCATTTACCGGCTCTGACGTGTCAGAGAACGGGGCTTCGCCGGGAGTATAGCGTTTCCAGCCGCTCTCTTCATCATAAATCGCTTCGGCTTCCATAGTGGCAACTTTGGTGCCGTGGATTGCATGGCGCATATAGATCATGAGTATACCCGTTGGAAAGACGCCCCGCTTTGCAACGGGGCGTCAAGATGTTAACCGATGCGGTACAGCGTCCAAGTCGCATCGCCGGTCTTGCGAGCGCGGAACAGCGAAGAGCTGGACACCGCGACACCCATCGCACCGACAAGGGTCCAGCCCGTAGCGGTAGCAAGCGAACCGATGTTGGCGCTGCTCAGATTGATGACCGAAAAGTCAAACGAGCTGTTCGGCTTTGCGTTTGTGAACAAAGCGTCCATAAGCGCGCAAGTGGGCAGGGTGTAGTTCAGGGCCGAGCCGGGGGTGGTCGAGATGATACCCGTCGCGATCTGCGCGGCGGTCAAAGTGACCGCAGAAGTCAGACCGGACGTGATGTCACCCTGATCGCCAATGATGGGTTCACTAGCGTTGCCGTCACCAAGCTGATAGCCGCCGCCGGAGTTGGGAAGAGCCATGATATTCTCCTAAACAGTTGAAAGGGGGAGATCTGGGGCCGCAGCCCCAGAGAGAAGTGGTTAACCCCACATACGCACGGCCATAGGCGCGCGAATTACCGGAGTAGCCGTACAGAACGTCAATACGGCAAGGCATACGGTCATTGTTGATGTCGTACTGACGAACAATACGCATCGAGATGCCGTTATGAACCTGGCGAGAAGCCATATCCACACCCTGCGGCATAAGCAGATCGGCGGTGCCGAGCGTGATGGCGTTCTTGTTGTAGATCAGGTTCTGCGGGTAGGCAGTCGAAGCTGCACCAAGGAAAGTGACAGCAGCGTTGTCCGCCGGGAACGAATCCACAGTTGCTAGAGCCTGGCTGGATGTGTAGATCGGGGGCGAAATAGCCACGTCGGTCCAAGAACCGCTGGAAGCGGTGTTAGTGGCGGTGCAGACAAACTGCTGCAAACTGCCAGTGGTCTGACGGGTCTGCGGGTTAACCGCGTACACGCCAGCAATGGTGAACACGTCGCCGACCTTGATGGTCGCCGAGCCGGTGCCGCCATCGAGGCTGATGGTGGACGCGCCCTGCGTCGAGACAGCACCGTTGACAAGGATCGTGTCCGTGGTGGAACGCGAGCCGGTTGTGTGCTGCACGATGGACTGGGACATGTTGACTTCGTCATAGCCAAGAACCCCTTCGCCCATCATGCCGGTCTTGAACTGACGGCTGATTGTGCTGGTGGGATTGAAGAAGCCCTTCATGCCTTCGACCAGACCGGCGTTGGCAGCGGGGTTCACAGTGGCGTAACGCTGGTCCATAGGAACGGCGTACTCGTTCAGCTTCTGCTGGGCCTGAAGCAGGACAAGCGAAGTGGCAGGGGTCGTGCCGGGGGTGCCAACCGAGCTGTAGATGTTCTGGTAGGCGTTCGCCACATCCGCGTCCACGCTGGCAGCAAGCTGGCTGACGCGGGGCTTGAGAACGCGCTCTGCGAAGTCATCCAACTGCATGGTGAGTTCGGCAGAAGTAAAGTTCACGCCAATGTGCTTCTGGGTAGAAACAGCAAGGGTCGTGTACTGCTCGTTGTCGTCCTGAACCTGAAGCGCAGCGCCGTTGGTGACGAGAGCGCGGTCAGGAAGGCGGATACGCAGCGTGGAGCCAATCTTCGCGCCTTCGACGGCGAAGCTGTCATCGTACTGGCGGTTCACGTTACGCGAAAGCACCAGGTTGTTTTCGAGGATCTCCAGAGCCTTCCTGGTGATCATGTCGATTGTGAGAATGCTGTTAGCCATTGGTCAGCCTTTCAGGCGTAGAGGGTTAACGGAATTTCAAGGCTTCCTGCTTCTTTACCTGTCGGGCTCGTTCAGCGGCAATCCACTCTGACGTGGTCATCGACTTGATGGACCGTGGGTCAGTGGTGTCGTATGTGGACGTTCCGCTGCTGCGGGCAGTGACAGGTGAAATAGGCGTGGGCGCACTCGAAGATTTCTTGACCGGCGGATTTGAAACCAACGTGGCTTCAATCTTACCGATCTCCTTGGCCTGCAAGATAGGCGACAAACGGGATATGCGGTCTGCTTCTTTGGGGTTGGACCCTAGATAGTACGCTACGTCAGGACCAACATCAGAGGTCTGGATTGTCTCGGCCATAACGGTCGTGATGCGGAGGTTGGGGTTGTACGCGACCTGTTCGAAGTCATCGTATTTGCCCCGCGCATCCTCTTCGCGGTCGTGGTAGGCTTCTACGTATTCAGATCGCTGCTTTTGAATTTCCCGTTCCCGTAGCATCTGTTCGGCGTATGCTTTCGCATAGGTTTCGACCGAATCGAACTGATCAGGCGGCGGTAATTCAGAAGGCGCAGTAGGAACAGTCCGTTGGGCCTGTTCCCGTTCCCATTTACGCTGCTCTCTTGCGAGGCGCTTGCCAACTATGGCGTCCAATTCTTCTTGTGTGAAAGACTTGGGCGTTTCAGTCGTTTGATCTTCCGGCCTTGTAGTTTCAGCAATAGGAGCCGCCGTAGCTTCCGATTCTGACGCGGGCGCCGGGGCGTCCGCTGGGGCATTCAAGATTTCGTCGTTCATGGGTTACTCCGAGGAGTGCCTGGCTACCGGCCAGTCGGTTAAGCAGAAAGGCCAGCCACTTTCTCTTGGAAAGCCTTCACACGGGCCGCAAGGGCCTGCGTATCGTCGGCCAGCGCAGTTGCGCGGGCGTCAAGGGCAGCGGCGCGAGCGTCAAGAGATGCGGCTGTCGCAGCTTGGCGGGCGTCGTTTGTATTCCATGAAGCTTCGCGGCGGCCAAGGAGCGCATCGCGTTCAGCAGCAGCGGCGTCCGATTTAGCTTTGGCTTCGTCAAATGCGTTGCGCTCAAGCTTCAGTTGAGACACCATTCGCTCTGCGTCTGCCTGCGCCATACGGGCGGCTTCGAGCATGTTTTTAGAATTGGCTTTGGCGTCTGCAAGTTCGGCAGCGGCCTGTTTGCGATCCGCCATTGCGTCTTCAGCCGCAGTCAACGAACCCTGCCTGATTGCCAACTCGTCGCGAAGCGCCGCCAACTGAGCCAGATCTTTGGGAAGCTGGTTGGTAAAGTAATTTAGGTAGTCCATTGGAGCGTTGTCCTGTGAGACGTTCATGGGGCCACCTTTAGGCGTAATAGCTAATGTTGAGTTTAGCCCCGCCCACCTGTTCGATGAACCGGATCATGGTCAGATCGCCGTCATACTGGAGCGTCACGCCTACTGCAAGAGGCATACCAACAGACGTTGTGGGGGCGGTATTGTCGTCGCGCCAGCGCACAGCCTGGCCTTCGGGAGTGATAAGGGCAATGACCGGGCGGCAATTCAAGCCGTTTACGTCAGTAGCGGGTACAGTCAGAGCCGTGGAAGCACTGAGGGATGTGATCTGCTGATAACCCAATCGGGTTGTAATGGCCTTCAGATTGACCGACATCTATATTCTCCTGCTTTCCGTGAAGGACCGAATTTCGATCCAATATTGCGATACCGTAGCGACTGGCGCTCCCGAATACGTTATGTTCACGGCCTGCCCTGACAGGGAGTATATGCCGTTTTGAGACGAAAGCAACCGGCTCTTTGTCAAGACCGCATTCTGACCGGTGACGGTATACGCCCCATAAGAACTGGTCAGCACCCGCCCGCGAACTATTGTGATGGATTGGCCGGTCAGGCTGTACGACCCAAACGAACCAGTCAGCGCCCGGTTGCGGTAGATGATGGCCGATTGGCCGGTCAGGCTGTACGATCCCGCAGACGCGGTCAGCGCCCGGTTGCGGTAAAGGATAGCCGATTGGCCGGTTAGGCTGTACGAACCAGCGGATGCAGTCAGCGTCCTTCCAGTTCCTACATAGGTAATAATTGCGCTTTGGCCGGTCAGCGCATAGGAACCAGCGGACGCGGTTAATGTGTACGCGCCGGATACAATATCCCCGCCGGAGATTGGCCCCGCCGAGATTGATGTTGAAGCTATGCCAATGGATTGAACGGCCATTTACGGTTCGATCAGATAGCAGTTGAATTGTTCATGTCGTCCTGCGCCATAACCCAAGCATAGCATTTTGACAGGAAATCCGCACCAGCCATTGCTTCAATGGCCGCCAGGGGCGTGTGGTAGCGCCGGAAGTCAACGTCGCGAGTGTCGTCGTTCTGCGGGGCGGTAGCGTACCCGGCAACGTCGATCATGACGTGAAATTTAGGGTCATCGCCACGCATACGCGACACGGTGGCGGTGGCGATGCGAAAGTACGCGCCCGCAAAAGGTACGCCATACTGAGAAGTAGCAAGATCAACTTGAATAGCCATGTTGGCCCCTTATGCGTATATGACTTCGGATGTCTGAGCCGTTGCGACCCAGCGGATGTCTGTAGCTGCTGCGCCTGTG
>TARA_R110000823_G_scaffold119796_7_pt1 | contig 14665 bp, 26 predicted proteins | sample TARA_R110000823 | Tara Oceans TARA_R110000823 (sample SAMEA4397722) | marine metagenome | biome: Polar Biome; feature: [DCM] deep chlorophyll maximum layer (ENVO:01000326); material: water (ENVO:00002006), including particulate matter (ENVO:01000060) such as... | depth 20 m | reverse complement strand
AATCCAACACGTTTACGTTTGCCTCTTGCCAGCGCAACGTGGTCAGCCCTAATGTTTCCTGCTGTCACCCGATAAACTGGAAACGGCAGTTGTGCTTCTAGCCAATCAAGATGGGTATAGACCTCTTTTGGCTCCCATTGCGTATCAGCAAAAATAGCGCAGTCAGGCATAGGGCCGACCTCGCCTTTCGCTGCCATGAGAGCCATTACTGAAGACTGCACCCCTGCACCCAAACTAATGATGCGAAGCTGGGCGTTAGGTAGCGGCTTGCTAAACGACAACTTATATTTCATTATTCATTCTTTCATTCTACCTTATGAATATCAAGTTCATAACTTAACACTCTTAGCAGACTTTCGGCTACAGGCAGTGAAGGGTGTGAATCCCCTCGCTCATAAGCGCACAAGGTAGCATAACTAATGTTGGCACGATGCGCTAACTCTTTAATGCATAACCCCTGTTCTTCTCTGATTGTTTTTATTTCTTTTCCAAAATTAAATTTCATTTTTTTAATGAATATTTTTTCCATTTTTTAGGCTTGACATTTACACTAGGAACATTGTGTTCCCATTTATCTGTAATCAAGTACCCTTTTGTTCTCAATTCGTGAATGCGACTCGCCAGCCGATAGATGCCATGTTCAACCATAGCATCCAATGCAGTAATTGATTTTTTTTCTAAGTGTTTCAGTATTGTTTGTTTTTGATTTAACATTTTTGTTGTTCCTTAAATTTTGTCATTAGCAAAATCTTTAACGGTTAAATTAAAAAGTAATTCTTTAATATATTCTTCTGTAATTTCTTTTTCTCTGCTATCTGGATGCCAATTGTCCTGCATTAATTTTGATGTTAAAAAAAATCCATTGTGAGTGCCTTTCTTTTTTATGATCCATCCTTTTTTTGCAATCCTATCTATAATCTGATAAATAGCAGATTGTTTCACTCCCATAAATATCGACATTTCCTGACAACTAGGATTTCTTTGTTTTTCCTTTAAAGTCATCTTAATGTACTCGTAAAGTTTACGCTGTTTTTTTGTCAAAGGAAGTTTCATGTTTTTCATCCTCAATCATCGCCGATAATTTTTTTATAAGCTTTACATAACGTTTGTTTATGTCATCAATCGCTTCTGGCATTTTAGAATTACACCTGTCGAGTGTAGGCTGATTGTCTTCTTTTAAAAGAGAGCAATTATGCCTTCGTTCCTCAAGATTTATACCTTCATCGTTTGCTATTTTAAGCATCTCAGTAGAGTATTCTTTCAAAAATTCCTCTGCGCTGCCAAATTCTAACCCTTCGTCTTTTAGAGTTAAGATGTATCCTAATTCAGTCATATTTAACTCAGAATGAGGGCTAGTTTCCTCTGGTACTTCCTGTATCAAAACATCTTTCTCGCGCATCTCCGCGCAATTTTCAGCTTCAATTTTTACTTTTTCTCCACCAAATGCTTTATCTAGTGGATTTTCCATTACTTCTGGAAAATCTTGGGCTTCTTCCACGGTAATTACACCTTTTAGTGCATCTGGAAAACTGTCACGGAGAGCAAACCCCCTTGCCCTCATCTGCAACATTCTTTCTGGATAATTTTCCCACGGGCCACGCCTACCCCACAGGTGCGCTTTTTTTGCATCTGCAACGCTAAATTTTCGCTCATGCATAATAACATTTCCATCAACTTTCCGCGCTATCTGGCAATATGCTGTTTCTTTTTTATTGTCATACCATTCTTTGTGCCCCGCATATTGACTATGACCAGTTACAAGAGACAGAGCAGCATCACCGTAAATGCTGGGCTTACCGTTGATCACGGCAATATTCTGTAACGCCTGGATCGGCTGCAGTCCAACTTCTTCACCCCACATCACAGCTATCACCACATCTTCTGCTTTGTTTTTAAATTGTGCTGGCACCATGTTACTTTTTGCCAACATCTCAGCAAGTTTTAATAAGTCATTCATGCTGGTGTTTTTGATAATGTTACCCATTAAAGTTTCCTCTGCTTCTGTTTTTTCTGTTGCGATTTTAAATAGCGAAAGCAAGTTGCGACATAATTCGGTAAATATTTGTGAGCATGTGTCACAACATGTTTTGCCTCATTGTTTAATTTTTTTATTAAAATTTGATACTTAATCACAGGTGAATCTCCTTTGCGTATGGCTTTTTTTTGCCGGAATTATTTTTGTTTTTTCTGGCTGCGCTTTGTATTCTACTGTCTTGTGTGACACTTTCGTGTCGGGCAGCAAGACCTGCTCAACGCCACCAAGAATTTTTTTCATCTCAAGCGATGTTTCCTCAAGAGTATTTTCTGCTTCTTTTTTTTGAGATTTTGCTAATTTCCATTTATCAGATAATAAAATTAATTTTTCTCTGTCGTTATCTGAGAAGATATCATTGCTGTTATTCCTCAGATCATGTGGTTGTATAAAGTTATTGCCATATCCTGCAATATACTTACTTGCCTCAGAGCTTGTGACAAATTCGTACATAGTTCCATTTTTCATGTGTTGCCAAAACGTGTCTACTGCTTGATGAATTGCTTTTATTGTTGGCTGATGACGCTGAGTAACAACAATTGTCCACTCCAGCTTATCTCTTGATAAATATGCAACTATTGCATTATCTGCATCTGCGCTGTCCATCTGCCCTTGAACTTGCAAAAGATACGACATGTCTTCTGGATTTTTTGGTGCAGTTCTGGTAAACTTAAAATCAATAACTGTTTTTGGTTTCAAAAAATGCTCAATAGAATTATAATCAATAATTTTAAATTCTTCGTTAATCTCTCCATCCAAAGATGCAACTAAATTGCATGTTTTATTTCTATACCCTTGTTTTGGACAGTCAACTTTAACTTGAAAATCATCTTCAAACCATTCTCGATTTGTTTGTTCATATCGATTACCACCTTCCATAACTCTTGTAGACCGTTGCTCAATTCCTGCAAGAGCATTTTTGTGCCTTTCGATAATATCATTCGGTGTAAGCCCAAATGGCATTAAAAATTTACCCTCAACTTCAACAATCGCCCCTAAATCAGATGCCCCGGATTCGTAACCTGTTTTTGAAAATTTCATCTTATAGTGTCCCCACGATTATGATTGTGTATATTAAAATAAACAAATAAACAGCACAAAACACACCGCCTATTATTATTTCCAATATGTTTTTCATATTTTCTTATCTATAGTAGAAATAAATTTCTCTACTTCTTTTTGGGTTTGCTTAATTTTTTCTAATAAATGTAAAGAGCGTTTAAACACTTCTTCTTTTTTTTTGTCCATTTTTTTGCCCCATTTCTGCATAATTTGTATGTTTTTTCGTATTGACAGCTACCATTATCAGTATATACTTGTCAAGTAGTTTTTAAAGAGGTTTTAATATGAAGCAAATGTTTAGTTTAAGATTTGATAAATCTCTGCTTGAACGCATGAGATTGTTTATAAAAAAAGACGGATGTGGATCTTTAACGGAAATTATTGAAGTTTCTGTGCGGGAATTTCTGGATAGAGAAGAACATAAGCGCAAAAGCGAAGCAGACAAGCTGCAAAATGCCGCTGGGTATCAGTAGTGATGACGAAGTATCGTGCAATTAAAACAGAAGTTGATGGAATTACTTTTGATAGCAGAAAAGAAGCTGCGCGATATAAAGAGTTAATTTTATTAGAGAAATCTGGCGTAATTTCGCATTTAGAGTTACAGCCACAATATGATTGCGTTGTAGATGGTAAAAAAATATGCAGCTATCGCGCAGATTTTAGATATTTTGATGAAAAATCTTGTGTAATCGAAGACGTTAAGGGTTACAAGACACCAGTGTACAAATTGAAAAAAAAGCTGGTTGAAGCACTGTACCCTGGCATGAAGATTGTTGAAGTATGAACGACAGGAAAAACTCTTTAATGCCAAATAGGCGATTTTGTGTAACTGATTCCACAGAGCATTTCCATTTTTCTGTTTCATTTTGTCCAGATTCCCAGAAACCAATTGAAGTTTTTATTTCTGGTAGAAAAAACTACAAAAAAATTGATAAACAATTACAAGAACTAGCTATTAAAATATCAAAAATTATGCGAACAGGAATAAAACATGACTTGCCAGAAGTGTGGCGATAGCAGAGTTATCGAGAGGGTTATTAGGACTATAAAGATTAAGGATGAGCAGCGTCAAATTGGTGGTGTTGATGCCTGTAATTTATGCCAGATTGTGAGTGAGCAAGATTATATTGTATCAAAAAAAGTTAAGCATTTGACGATTATTAAACAATAGGTGACAAGATGCAGAGAACATTCAAGGTTAAAGGATTTTCAAAATTTCAGCACTACGGCGATAAACGCAATCCACCGTGGATAAAACTGTATAATAACGTTTTGGAAGACTACGAGATTGCGAAACTTGATGATGTAAAAAAGGCGCATCTGTTTGCTATCTGGTTGCTAGCGAGTCGCTATCAAGGTGATATTCCACTTGATGATAAATTTGTTGCTAACAAAATAAATGCAACTGAACCAGTTGATTTAGATTTTTTTGTTAAGTCTGGATTTATTCTTATAAATCAATCATGTAGCAAGATGCTAGCAGATGGCTATCAAGATGCTATGCTAGAGGAGAGTAGAGTAAATAAGAGTAGAGTAGAGAAAGAAAAAAATAAAAAAGAAAAAAGACCAAAAAAGATACCAGATAATTTTGAATTAGAACAACAATCAATTGATGCAGGTTTAAAAATTGGCTTTAATGAAAAAGAAATAAAATCATTGTTTGATGATTTTATTAATCACGCAAATCAAAAAAATAGAAAACAATTAAATTGGAGACTTGCTTTCACGCAGTGGATGAATACAAGCTACAGTTTTCAAAAAGTACAAGCGATGAGAAAGTTGAATGGAGATGCAAAAAGTGACAAATCTAAAACTGGTTCCACCAATTGGTATACAGCATTTAAAGAGCTTGAAGCTGAAGATACAGGAGAAGTATGATAGTAATTTTGATTTGATTGGCTACGAAATTGATGGTGATGATTTAAGTTTGCATAAGGCAGTTAAGATTCTGCAAAAAAATTTAAATCCATGTACTGATAGGGAGATTAAGGTTTTGATTGCCGATCTGATGTCCATGACGGCAATTAAAAACCATGAGGTAGATGTTTTTAAGGCGACTATTAAAAATTATACATCACGATTGAAAGAATACACTGGGGAAATTGTTAGACAGGTTTTGACAACCTGGCCCGATAAAAGCAAATGGTTTCCGACCTGGTATGATTTAAAAGAGGAGTTAGAGTGGAGAGATACGACAAAAAAAATGCTAGCAGAAGTAGAAAAAAAATTGGTTTTTAATTTAATTGAAAGGAATAAAAAATGACTAAAAAATATAATTTAACTCAAGGTAGACAGGGGCGTGATGGAAAAACGTATTGGCAAAACATTGGCGTTATGTTTCCGATGAAAGAAAAGGACGGTTTTGTTTTAAATATTAATGCTTTGCCATTGCCACAAATTAGTGAAGAAAATCAAATTGAAATAAAAGTTTCTGCTTTTTTTGATGATGGCACTAGAAACAATAACGATAGTAAAATTGATTTTTAATGGCGAAACCAAGGCGAAAACGTAAAGTTGATACTGTTGATTTAGGCACCGATGAGTCGAAAAATCACGGTGTTTATGAGCTTGATACTGGGGTTGCAAGATTTCGTAACAAAACAGTTGATGTGATATCAATGTACAGAAAAAGAGGTTGGATAACTAAAGAACAATACGAAGCTGCTGAACTGTTTCACGTGAAATTTAGAACGGCTGGTATGATTGAAAAGTATGCAAAATTAAATCTTGATGGTATTAGGTATAGTCGTTCAGCTGACTGCTATACTGATAGTGCAGTACAGTCACGACAAGAGATTAAATTGATTTTTGATTATATTGGACGACCTTTGATTAATTTGTTGATTCACACTTGTGGGCTGGGTTGCCCAGCTGGTACTTGGGACGGTGTTTTAAAATATAATCGCCGTGAAGAGAAGGCTATGACTATGCTAAAAATTTCTCTCGATGGTTTGATTAATTATTTTAATATAAATAAATAATTTGACATACCCCCGGACTAGGTATTATAAAAAATTAATTTGCAGTTTTGACATTAAATTTTGATTGTTTTGATTGAATCTTAATTGTTTTGATTGTTCATTTATATTTTTGCTCCCTAAAAAAACTTAACCCGCATATATTTAAATTAATATGCGGGTTTTTTTATTTAGTTTTTAAAATTAAACTTTTTTATTTTGTGATGATTTTAATTTTTTAACAATAATATTTTTTATATCTTTTTCTGATTTTGCTTTTTTAATGTTTTTTGTTATATCAAAAGTTTTATTGTCTGGCATCATTATTACAAATTTTGGCATTTTAATTACTCCATTTAAAAGTTTTTAATACTTGTAAAAATCTCCAATTGTTCCCGGCATTGGTACAAATTTAGCGTTTTGTTTTGCATCATTTAGTAACGCTGGCAAGGCTCCGCTGGGGTATGTGGTGGGTGTTAAATATTTAATTCGTTCAGCATGGCTTTCAGTTGTTTAGCCGCATCAAGGCGAAGCGTGATGTAAACCTCTTTTGTAACGTCACGCCCGTTGTCGGTTTCAGCATATGCGGTTTCTGATGCGAATATTTCTACCCAGCCTGACGCTGGCTTTTCAGGATTCAATCCTGATGCTCTAAAGGAAATTGTGTTGCGACCTTCGCAATTCTTCCAGCTAGGTTTTGTGCCCGTTGTAATTATTTCAAGCTCTTTAATGTCACTGTTATATACGTTATTGTTTCTGCAAAGTTGGTTTTCAAGTTCTTGTCTAGTCATTTCTCTCTCCTCTATTTATATTGTATATACAATAATAATCGTTAAAATTGTACTAAGCAAGAAAAAAATGTATTTACATTAGTTAGTTTTTAAACTTTGTTTTAAAGCAAGTTTTTTTGCTTGTTCAACTTGTTTTTTTGTTAATTTTATTATTGACGGCAAGATTAAATCTAATACTTTTTGCGAATCTTTTTTTGTTGGTGCAGTTATAGCCAGTGTTAAACCAGCCACAACAGCATCAAATGCCGAATTAAGTTTTATTTGTGGTGTTTTCATTTTATTTTTCCTTCATAAATCCAATTTTGAATTTTATTTTTATGTGCTATTTTTCCTCTTTTGTGTTTTTCGTTTTGTAGTTCCTCCATATTTTCAGGTTGCGAAATAATTCGTATTAAATTTTTGTATAAGTTTCGTCCTTTTCTGCGAATTGTTTTTTTACGTAAAATTTTTTCAGCTTCCATGCCCTCAGCTGAGTGAACTTTTAAAGTAAAAGTATGTTGTCCCCGCAATCCACCGTAATTCTCTTTAATTATTTCGGCTATAAATTCACGATTGCCAAGAAATTTAGGATTTTTAAAAGAACCGTGAAAAACTGGTTCACTAATTTGAATTTTCATGCCTGTTACTAAATCAGTCATTTTTTATTTATCCGCCATTCCGAAATAACGCATTCACCAACGATGAATGCATACATATTTACAACTTTTTCAGGATTTGAAAGATCAGTTGAAACTTGACCAAAATTATCTTCCTCATAATCTTTAATAATGCGGATTGCTTCAAAAGCCTTATTCCCTAGCCATTGTGTGGCTCGATAAGTTCCAATTATAAAATAATCTGTGTTAAATGAATGATGGTGAATATCTTCAATATTTTCGTCTATCCAATTATTATCTTGATCACTTAAAAAATCATAAAAATAAGTTTTAATTTCTTCATAATTAAAATAATTTTCTTCATAATTCATTTTATTTGCTCCTAGTTTTATTAAGCTTTCATCCCAAATGGTCCGCCATGCAATGCACCGAACCAAATGGGCGATAAACTCGCGCTGTTTAAACGTTTTAAGCCATTTTATTTCCACACCCACAAATAGGGTAACCAGCTTGTTCGATTGCAGTTTTTGACGCTCTAGCGATAAACCCGCAATTGCTACATGTCATTTTAATCATTCTGGTAGTTTGTTTTTTTCTGTCATTAAGGTTTAATTTAGCGTGCGGGTACGGGCCAAGGATATCGGCAATTATTTTTAATTTTTTTGTTAATTCCGGGCCGCTTGTTGTAGCAGTCATTTTGCCTTCTAAACCAATAGCAAGTGCCATTTTGCGAAACGGTCCGCGATGCCCATGTTTACAATCATCAATAGCATGGATCATTTCATGTGCAACAATGCCTAAGACTTCAATTGGATTATCTTCAATCGGTGAAACAAACATTTCACGGGTCTTGTCGTTGCTACTGCCGGACGGCCAGCACTCGCCAACTCTTTTACGTGCGCTACCGCCGCCAGGCCAGGAACATGAAATACGCCAGCTAGCGTTTAAACGCTCTATTCCGGCGTCGTCAAAAACATCATTGTTTATTAGTCCGACCGCTACACTAAGCCATACGTCACGGTTATGGTATTTAATTTGCATTGTTATTTTCCGTTTCTGTCCATGTCAAAATGAATAATCAGCAACATAACCAGCATTGCGATACTGGGGGATAGCGTCCACAAGATTATTTCGATATCTGTATATGTCATTTTTATATTTCCCTTGTTACAACGGTGAATGAGTAGCCAAGTAATTTAGCTAATTCTATTGTTTCAGATGTTAAAGTTTTAGTTCCGGCAATTTTTGCTAAAATTTTCCCATTTTGAGTTAATGGTATAATTCGCTCTTGACCATACGCAGATGTGATTTCTACTTTTATATCATTATTCATTTTATTTGCTCCTATATATGTATATACATATATAAATAGCATTTTATAAATTAGTCAAATGTTATGTGTAAATACAGGCAATAAAATTATAAAAATTTGTTATTTGTGGTAAAAATGTTACAAAACAAGGGAAATAGCTTAGATGGATTGGCGGGTTTTGGGGGGTTGGAACATTTTTAAATGTGTGTTTGTTCACAATTTCGCGCCCAATAATCGCAATATCTTTAAAAACGTCTCCAAATTTAACCGTACATAAGTATATACTTGTTAAATGATAGCAACTATCCAAAACTTGCCAATACTTATCAGTAAGCAAATTTGAGCCGTATAGACTATATTGATATATATTAGCTAAATAATGACTGCATATAAACTGTTTATCGATCGTTTAAACGTTTAAAGGGCTGCGAAAAATTAAGTATTAATGTTCAAAAAATGTTTATCCTAAATATTTTATTAACAGCATCAGATAAAAAATAAATTCCCTGCCAAAATAAAAATAAAGGTGTGGGGGTATGTAGGAAGGGATACCCCGCGATTTGCGCCCACACACATAGATGCATGGTACCCCCACCTAATTGCGAGGCGTATTTTTAGAAACTTTTGTATTTACATAGTATAAAAACTTGCTAGTATGTATATATGGATGACATACAATTTTCGTTTTTGACTGTGAAGTACAAGTTGCACAACCCATCGAAGCGTCGTTGCGCTCTTTTGCTTGATGCTATGCGCCGCGCACATCTGGGCTACGATAAACTACTCAAGGCAGTGCGTCCTGACGTAGAGGCTATTGTAGAGATGGAAGGGGGCAAGGAACGGTACGAAGGGTATCGGCAGCTAAAACGCAAGCTTTCAAGTATTGCCAGGCCGCTTCCACTTGGAAATGGGCCGAAACAGGCGATTATTGCCGATGCGCTGGCACAGGCCAAGAGCTACGTGGAACTGAAGGGTGATGATGAGAATACTTCATATCCGACAACTCCACGTTTAAATATTGATCAGACAGATTTTGATGCCAGTATTGATGGCCTTGCCCGTTCAAAGACTATTTTTGAAGAAAACGAGTTTCGGGATTTGCTGGCTAGACTTTCGCGTCCTGGGATTCCCCGTCCGTTAAATATTTTAGCGAACAGGGTTAACGATGGCGGTCTTATTCTTGAAGATGACAAAGGACGATTGTTCGCTTTTATTAACTTGCTTCCAAAGACAGCTAAACGTAAGAGAGCCGTTGATCTGTCTGAGTTGGTTAATACACGGACAGGCGAGATTATGACGCAAAAAACCAGTAGTGGCGATATTTTCCCGTTGGAAGGTAGTAAGTGGCATAACACCAAATTTATGAAGCGTGGAACTTTGCAGTCAAGCCGACTTATTTATGATGGTGCGGATTTTTATTTTGCCTGTAGTTTTCGGTTTGCATCGACAGTGAGAGAAACTTCAGCCTATCTGGGGGTTGATCGGGGCATTGAACTTCTCGCTGCATGGACAGTTGTTGATAAAAAAGGAAACCGTCTGGACGAAGGGTGGATAAGCGGTGAGCGTTTGCGTTCTGTGCAGAGGCGCGAAGAACAGAAGCAGAAGGACGTTCAGGGGAAGGGGAAAATCTATCGTTCAAAAGCCCGGCGCGTCATTGCTGACGAAGAAATTCATAAGGCGGCAAACATGATTGTCGCGGATGCGGTTAAGTATAACGCCCAGGTTGTGATGGAAGATTTGAAAACTATTGCTATGGGGCCACATCACGCACGGCCAAAAGGAGCGCGTAAGGGTGGGTGGCGGCGGCTGCTTACTAGAGCGCAGTATATGAAGTTGAAACACTTTGTCGGCTACAGGTTATTGCTGGAAGGCTTTCCACCTATCCGGCGAAATAAACCTAGCTACATTGAAGTGCATCCTGCCTATACTTCGATAACCTGTTCATCATGTGGGCATGTTGACAAGAAAAGCCGAAGTTCTCAGGCAATCTTTCATTGCACCAAATGCAAGCACAAGGAAAACGCTGATATTAATGCATCAACAATGATTGCTGGAAAAGGCATTCATTTTAACACACTTATTAAAGGAATAAAAAAGGGGAAAAAACTAAAAGAACATGAAAAGTTTTCGGCGTGGTTCGCCGATCAGAAAAGCGGGGTCGGGGTTCATGCAAATGCACCTTAGTCATTGGCTCCGTGTTCTGTGGAGATGGGCGTATGATCGTGATTTTCACGGCTTACCCGCTCTGTGGTTCGAAACTTTATGGTGGATAAAACCGCGATACGCAAGCTCGTATCGGGTTCGGCATAACCGATTTCCATCACTTAAATTGCTAGTTACTTTATTTAAAACAATAGGTTACGCCCGATCAGTTTCAGTTACTGGTAATTTGCGTAGTAACGATGACATTTACAAATACGCAAAGCTAAAGCTATGGGTTTCAGTTACTGGTAATTTGCGTAGTAACGATGACCAGTTCCCCATGCTCCCTGGTTGTAGTACTGTTTCAGTTACTGGTAATTTGCGTAGTAACGATGACCTCAGAGCAAGCTGGATAAACGCTATTCCGGTTTCAGTTACTGGTAATTTGCGTAGTAACGATGACGGAGTTGAGGCAGGTGAATTAGATGAAGCCGTTTCAGTTACTGGTAGTTTACGTAGTAACGATGACGGGATAGAAGTCATCAAATCATTGCGGCTCGTTTCAGTTACTGGCAGTTTACATAGTAACAATGACGACGACTTTGCGACCTTGTATAAGCAGTTTGTTTCAGTTACTGGTAGTTTGTGTAGTAACAATGACAAGGCGATCGAAAGCAGGTCTTCAGAGGTTTGTTTCAGTTACTGGCAATTTGCGTAGTAACAATGACTACCGTCTATCTAATTTAGATTGCGCGGCGGTTTCAGTTACTGGTAGTTTACGTAGTAACAATGACTCGGCATACATTGAGCAGATACCGACCTGGTTGCAGTTACTGGTAATTTGTAGGGTAACAATGACGCTTCGTGTCTTCTTTAGCAAGCTGATAACGTTGCAGTTACTGATGATTTACAGAGTAACAATGACTTGTTTAGTACGTATATAGGTAGCCCAATCTGTTGCAGTTACTGGCAATTTGTAGGGTAACAATGACTATGCACATTTTCTAAAGTTTCAGTTACTGATGATTTACAGAGTAATAATGTCGGAAGGAAATAAAAATGGCTAGACCCAGTATTCGCACTGAAGATATTATTAATGAAATTTTGGAACGTGTTTCTACTGGGGAAACGTTAACGAGTATTTGCCAGGATTTTCATATGCCAACATTACGTGCACTTTTGAAGTGGTGTGTCAGGGATAATGTTCTTGATGACAGGATGCATCGTGCGAGGATCAGGGGAACGTTGATTCAGGCTGATGAGGCTGTTGATGCACAGAGGGCGGTTATTAATGGCAGTATTGCCAAAGATGACCCGAAACGGTTACAGGCAATTGTAACGGCTGCGAATAATATGGGGCATCAGGCGAATGCCAAGTTGTCGAAGATTGACAATCGGTATAAGGATAAACAGGAAGTTTCACATACGGGGCCAATGGTTATTGGTTGGCAGACCGATGATGTTGAGGAAAAGAAGGAAGAAGAAGTTAATTATACACATTGAGGAGATTTTTAATGGCAAAGGCTTCTAAGGCAAAAGTAACGACTAAACGGCGTAGAGCGCATAATGTTGATGGGTCTTTTAAAGCAGATGATCCGGCAACGCCAGAAGTTAATGAAGCGTATATTTATGTTCCGTCTGATGTTGAGCCACCAGAGGTTGAGGTTACACGGAGAGAGGGGCAACGGGCTGCTGGTGGTAGGTATCTTGGCGGCAAGTTAATTGGCTAGGCAGGGTTGATCTTATTCGATGGTATCTACCGAATGTTCTGTCGCCTTTTGAGGCGCAGTTTCTTGCTAGTGGTGTAGGATACAGGAAGTTTGATGAGCGTCCTATAGCGTATGTTGTTGATGAGATACGCAAATTTGCTCCTGTTTCTCTGAAGTCGCCCTCTTATTGCCGTGTTGAGGAGAAGAAGGAAGGGCATCCGTGGCACAATGATACGGGTTCGGCTTCTCATATGACATGGTGTGGCTATTCTGCCAGTGTTTTGCTAACAAAAAAATTTGACGGGGGCGGGTTTTATTTTAAGGATAAGCCAGACACGCCTGTTTTCCATTATTGTGACTGCCTTTTGTATAGCAGTGGCAAGGAAAATGAGCATTGTGTCGCGTCAAATAGTGGTGGTCGAAAGGTTTTAATTATGTTTTTTCAAGCGTTAAATGTCTAATAATGAACGCAACACCTGAAAAAGTAGTTATTCCTTATAAACCAAGACCATTGCAGAATAAGTTTCACAAGAATGCACGACGGTTTTCTGTTGCTGTTTGCCATCGACGGTTTGGCAAAACGGTTATGGCTATTAATCATTTGCTGAAGGAAGTGCTGTCGTCAAAGCGTCCACGGGCAATGGGGGCTTATATTGCTCCAACGTATAGTGCTGCCAAGCGTATTGCCTGGCAGATGCTACGGGAATATGCCGGAATTATTCCAGGGGTAAAGTTTAATGAAGCGGAGTTGCGCTGTGATTTGCCGGATGGCAGAAGAATTTTTCTTTTAGGGTCAGAAGCCCCAGATTCTATTCGTGGCTTGGGTTTGGCAGCAGTTGTGCTGGATGAGTACGCTGATATGAATGCTAGACTGTACCCTGAAGTTATTCGACCTGCGCTGTCGGATTATGGTGACGGAACATGTTTGTGGATTGGAACCCCACGGGGCGAAAATCAGTTTAAGGAGATATATGATCACGCAATTAAACGAATGGAAAAAGCCGATGGAGAGTGGTACGCTATGCGATTTCCCGCAAGTGAAACCAAGGTCTTGGCACAGGAAGAACTGGATGCGGCAAAAGCGACAATGGATGAAAGCCAGTATCTTCAAGAGTTTGAAGTTTCTTGGTCGGCTGCTCTTATTGGGGCTTATTACGCTTCACAATTGGATTCAGCGGATTTGGCAGGGCGTATTGGGTCTTGTCCGTGGGAACCAAACTTAGAGGTTTTTACAAGTTGGGATTTGGGCATTGCCGACAGCACAGCAGTGTGGTTTGGTCAGAAAATGCAGGGCGAAGCGTTTATTCGCATTATTGATTATTATGAAAGTTCTGGTGAAGGGCTTCACCACTATATAGCGGAGTTGAAAAACAGGCCGTACATTTACGGCAAACACTATTTTCCACACGATGTTATGGTGCGGGAATTAGGTAGTGGCAATTCGCGCTATGAAATGTTAATGGCACTGGGGATACGGCCTACTGTAATACCCAAGCTAACCGTCCAAGACGGTATTGAAGCAGTGAGAGCATTGATTCCAAAGTGCCATTTCGACCGTTCCAACTGTTCGCAAGGTTTAAAATTTTTACGATCTTACCATCGTCAGTTTAACCATCGTACAGGCGATTGGCGTGATAGACCTCATCATGGGCCTGAAAGTCATTCAGCGGATAGTTTTCGTTATCTTGCACTGGGAATGCGTGATGCAGATGATTCAATGGATTTTTCGTCAATGGCAAGAACGGGTAAAATGTCAGGCGGTGAAAAAACAATTGTTAGTGAATGGAATGAATTTAACTAATGAGTGTTGAAATTGTTCCAGCAATTTACAGCGATGTTGTCTTTGTCGCACGAAACATAAGAAAAGAAGATGCAGAAGAAATCTACCCTTTAATGTTTTCACCAACGCCGGAAAATTTGGCAGTATCTACATTGCATCATCAGATTTCAAAGGTTGCTTTGAAGGATGGTGAGCCTGTTTCCGTATTTGGTGCTGGTGAGCATATGCCCAAATTTTGGAAGGTGTTTATGTTTGCTTCTGCTAAATGGCCTACCGTTGCGCTT
>TARA_R110000823_G_scaffold121015_7_pt1 | contig 14672 bp, 22 predicted proteins | sample TARA_R110000823 | Tara Oceans TARA_R110000823 (sample SAMEA4397722) | marine metagenome | biome: Polar Biome; feature: [DCM] deep chlorophyll maximum layer (ENVO:01000326); material: water (ENVO:00002006), including particulate matter (ENVO:01000060) such as... | depth 20 m | reverse complement strand
AAAATGTAGCAGAAGCACCACTTGAATATTTTTTACAAGATAAATAAATAAGTATAAATTATATTATAAAATAAATTTTATTATATTTGCAAACACAAACCAATTAAAAATATGAGCGAAAACATCAACTTAAAAGAACTTCCACATCAATTCTTATTGAGGAAGTATTCGGTAAACCCCCAAGTCTTAGGTAATGACGGAAAGCAAATGATTAAAGACTTAGAAAAGACTATTAGATTAGTTGCTTCAAAGTCTAAAGACGGAAATGTCAATCTAACTCCTGCTACCCAACAAAAAATTTCAACATACGATAGATTTATATGCGATAGCGTATTTGAGTATTTAGAAAACCAAGATAAAATTTCTGAAACACAATCTGAAAAAGTAGAAGACCAAATGGACGATAAAAGAGAAAACTTAGAAGATAAAATGGACGAAATTCATAAAGAAGAAGTTGTTGAGCAAGAGCAAATTATTGCTGAACAAGAACAACAAGAAATAGAACAACCCAATACTCAAACGGAAGCAGAAGCAGAAACAGAAACAGAAGTTAATTCTGCTGACGGAGAAGAACAACTACCTAAAGATGATAAAGTCAAAATAGGTTTTTGGGATTGGGAATAAAGAAGCTACTGAGTTTGTACTTGGTAAATTATTCCGTATGTCTTTATATGGAGATATTTTTTCTCCGAAGCATTAAGGTTGAGATTACTCCCTTATGCTTCGGACTTTTTACTTTATAAATGACCGAAGAGCAAATACATATACAAATTTGTAATTACATTAAAGTTAAATATCCAAGTGTTTTATTTACTTCTGAAAATTCAGGTTTAAGGGTTTTTTGGAAACAAGCTAAAATGCTTAAAGCTATGCGTAGTTGTTCAGGGCTACCTGATATTATGATATTTGAGCCGAGAAAACAAAAAGCAGGAATGTTCTTAGAAGTTAAAAAAGAGGGTACTAAAATTTATAAAAGAGACGGAGATTTAAGAAAAGACAAACACTTAAACGAGCAAGAAGATATTTTACATAGACTAAAACAAAAAGGATATTTTGCAGAATTTGTAGTTGGCTTTGATGAAGCAAGGTCTATTATTGATTGGTATATGTCTTAATAAGTTTGTTAATAAATACAAAAAAGTAATATATTTTCAACCATAATTTTATTATTTTTGTTGAAATTTTAACCACTATGCCCAAAAGTAATTCAACGGAACTTATTGAAGAGTTGTTAAAGACCATTGACAGAGTAGGTCTTAAAAAGACTATTCAAGGTTTGCGAGATACTTCAAACCCTTTAGATGAAATTGTAGTTTTACAAGAGTATATTATTTCTAAAACTTGTAAGGAGTTTCAAATAACAAAACAAATTTTATTGACAGGTAGAAAAAACTCTGAAAAAAGAACTAATGCTATTGGGGTTACTTGTATTATGTTAAGGACTTTTTGCCATTTAACACAAAGAGATATAGCAAGAGCAATAAGAAAAGATTATTCTAATGTAAATAAGTATATAAAAAAATATGAAAATTTAGACCCAAACTTTAAAAAAGACTTAGATATTATAACAATAATGTCAATAATGTCAAATGAAATATCAATTTTTAAAAAAGATTTAACCACCATCAAAATATAAAATAATGGCTAAAAGAGGAAGACCACCAAAAATTAAAGAAGTAGATATTAATGAAAATGATATTGAAATAGAAGAGCAATTAGTAGAGGAAGAGAATACCGAGCCTACTAATGAGCAAATGGCTGAAACAACACCTGTTGAGGAAAAGATAGTAAAAAGTTCAGATAGTGATTTGGTTGGTAAAGGAACTCACTCTGACTATAATCCTTTTTCTGAAAGTGTAGTTGAAAGAGATTATTCTACACCTCAACTTGCAAGTGGTGTTGTTGATGATATTTCAGAGCCACAATTTATACCACCAAGCTATGAAGATATTGTAAATGAAAATAACAATGAGGGATTAGAAACGGAAGAAATGGAAGATACAGGAAACCCATTTGATAATCCTAACCCTGCTTTAAATGATTTAGACAATAAAGATAAAAAAATTGCTTGTCAAAGTTTAGTAGATACATTTTTAGACGGATATGAGCAATTACATAAATACGCACAATATGTTGTTAAAGTAGATGAAGACGAATTATTAGCAAGACACCAAGCAGGTAAAATAGACTTGAATGAGACAATTCCTGTTGATGAGAAAGGAAACGAAATGTCAGTTTCAGAATTTGTAGGTCAATATAACGAGCAAAGTGTTGAAGCCTTACAATACGATAAAGAATTTGGCTTTAAGGTTAGACCTGCTATGGTTAGAGTATTTATGAAAAAAGGTTGGGGAATGTCTGACGAACAATTCCTTATGTATCATTTCGGAAAAGATATAGCAATTAAAGTAGGTATAATGTTCCAACTTAAAAAGACTATAAATACAACTTTAGAAACTTTAGAAAAACAACACAAAAGAAATAAAGAAGACGGATTAGCAAATGAAAACCCTACTGATTTTAATATAGAAGAAGAAGAGGAAGATTTAGAGGGATTAGAAGAAGAAAATTTTGAAGACTTTGATATGCCTATTGAAGAAGAAGTTGAAAATGCAGAAGTTATTGATGAGCCTTTACAACCTTTAACACCTTTAACACCCGAAGAAGATTTTGAAGACAATACTAAAAATTACAATCAAAATTTAGATATCAATATGCCTGAAAAGAAATCAGCAACTATTCTACCTAAAGATGTAATAAGTGATTATCGTTCTATTAATAAAAAAGGTAAGAAAAGAAAAGGAAATAAAAATAATGACTAAACAACCAAGAAATAAATTCGTTCCAAAAATAATGATAGGTATTCCTACTTATGAGGGTAAGAATTATTGTTTACCTCAGTTTTTAGACAATATTAGCAAGTTTACATATCCAAGAGATAGGATAGAATTATTTATAGCTGATAATTCAAAAGATAATACTAATGCTTTAATGATAAATAAAAAGTATGGTATAAAAACATTTTGGAAAGATTATAGAGATTTATCAGTTTGGGAAAAGTTAGCTGATACTCATAATCAAATAAGAAGACACTTTTTAGAAAGTGATTGTCAATACTTACTTCATTTAGAAAGTGATATTTTTCCACCTAAAGATATTTTAGAAAATTTATTGTGGGCGAGAAAACCTATTGTAAATGGAATGTATCAAATTTCAGACGCTTCTAATCGTAGTCCTTGCGTAATGTTAGACGACACTTTTTTAAAGTCAAGTAAAGTGAGTGAAAGTTATTTTAAGATAAATAATTTTTGGCACTTTTGGGTAGAGGGTAAAGTACAAGAAACTTATATAGCAGGAATAGGTTGTTGTTTAATGAAGCGTAAGGTTATGCAAAATTATGAGTTTAGAAGTGAGGGTAAGTTCGGACTTCCACCTGATAGTTATTTTGCTATGGACTTGAGAACTGACAAAATAAAAAATTGGATACATACAGGAGCATTGTGTTTCCATTGGAATAAAGAAGATTGGGGTAGACACTTTGAATATATTAATTATCTAAAAACAGAATAAAATGAAAAAAATGAGTAATATGAGTAATGAGCAGAATGATAAATGGTCTGACGAAGTAAAACGACAAAGGCAAATTTCAGATATACAAAATTCTCCCCTACCAAAAAGAGGGTTTGATGAGTTTATAAAACACGATAGAACTTATTTAGTATCATTAAGAGAGGAAATGGAGCATAAGATTATAAAACTTGATATACTCAACCTTAAATGTAATAAAGTTCCAAAAACAAGAGAGGGAACTATTGAAAACATAGATTTATTATGTGAGTTCAGTTCTTTAAAAAGAGAAATATTTGATTTAAAAGCAAAATTATTTTCTATTGCTAATTTAGTTACTGATAAAGAAAACCATTTTCAATATGTCTTCTTACCTCAATATGATAAGGAAATAAAAGAAAGTAATGAAAAGTTTAAAGATACTTTGCTAAAAGTTAGAAATATATGTAGTGATAAGGAACTTAATGATTTACATACGGAAGTTTTAAATAAAATGAGAACTGAATTAGAAGCGTTTGACGGATTAGATAAAAAGGAAAGGTCAGATGAAGAGCGAAAGCTACACTTATATAAGCCACTTAAAAGGCTTTTAGGTGCGTTTAATAAAACACAATCAGAAATAGAAGACTTAGAGAAATACAAATAATGATTGAGCCTTTAGTTATTATATGTGTTTTTTGTTGTGGTGTTTTTGTTGGAATGTATATAACAAGTCAGATTGATAAAAATTTATAAATGAAAAATTATATAAATTCAATAAGACCCAATGCAGTTGTTAAAGAGATTGACTATGATTTCTTTAATGATTTTCAATTAGAAATATATAATAAGTATGCTTATCAATTAGATAAACTTAAACCTTATCCTACTTTTTGGTATTATGACGCTAAATTAGGGAGTAAAGTGTTTAGATATATGTATTCTCACAACTATTATTTAGAGTATGCAAGACAATTTCAACACAAAAGGAATACTTCTTTAAAGGTGTTGGAGATAGGAGTTAATACAGGACACTCTCTTTTACTATGGCAAAAGTATTTTACAAACGCTACTATTTATGGAATTGATATAGACCTCACTATTTCTCACAATGGAATAACATCAAAGGAATTTCTTAAAGACGAAAAAAGAATTAAGTTGTTTGAATTTGACGCTTGTAAAAAAGAAAATGTAGATAAGTTCTTAAAAGAAAATGGTGGAGACTTTGATATAATAATTGAAGACGGAAGCCACTTAGGACACCACCAAATTTTATCTACACTATTATATATGCCTTTACTTAAAGAGGACGGAATAATGGTAATAGAAGATATAGGGCTTTACTATGGAGCAAGTGAAGATAGTTATATGATTATGGATTATAAGCAAAACAACACTACTTCTGAACAATTTAATAGAGAGAAAGAATGGGGTATGCCTATGTATGAATATTTTATGGAAAAATATACAGATATAAGTAAAGATGTATTTCATAAACTTAACCCCTTTACATTAAATCATAAAGATATTAAGCTATTAGATAATATAAATGTAGAATGGATTGACCCCTTTACATCTTATATAAAATTAGAAGATATAAATATATTAGGACAAAATAAAGAAATGATTGTAGAGGGAAATTCTAAAATGGCTTTTTTAACATATAAAAAATAATTATGAAATTAGGAATATCATATAACATATTTGACGGAGAGGAAATTTTGCCTTTTGCATTAAAAAATTTAAGACCTTTTGCAAACTTTATTGTAGTAGTATATCAAACTAAATCAAATTATGGTAATGATAATCCTAAACTATTACCTCAACTTGAAAAATTAAAAGAAGCAGGACTTATTGATAAACTATTTTTATACGAGCCTAACTTAATTTATAATAAAGATAAATCATTGAATTGGAAAAGTGGTACAATGAATGAGATTGAAAAAAGAGAAATAGGTTTAAAAATATGCAGAGCAAATAATTGTGATACATATATGACGCTTGATTGTGATGAGTTATACGACCCAATAGAGTTTAAATGGGCAATTAACGACTTTGAAAGTAAAGGATATGATACCTCTTATACAAAATTGCTTACATATTATAAACTTCCAACTATGGAATTAAGACCACTTGAAAATTGGTATCAACCTTTATTTTATAAGATTAAATCAGACACTAAATTTGAAATGCAAGACAATTATCCTGTTGTAATAGATAGGACAAAAATGTTAAAAAAAGCAGGATATACAAGAGTATATACAAGGCAAGAGATAGTACAATATCACTATGCCTATGTTAGACACAATCTTATAAGTAAAGTGCATAATTCTTCTGCACATTCTGATATACAAAGTAAAAAAATTGTTATAGACCATTATAATAATTGGGAAAATATAACAGACGGAGCAAAGTTAATAGGAGATTATAGTTTCAAGTTGGAAGAAGTTGAAAATAAATTTAATATAAAATTATGAGGGAAGCATTATTAGGAGTAGCCGTAGGCAAAAAAGGTATAGGAAAAACTTATACTACTTTACAAATTATAGGACAATACATTAAGGGTGGGTTAAATGTAAAGCCAAGAAGAGCATTAATAATTGATGTTAATGATGAGTTTGAAAGCGTTAGAGCAATTAGTCCTAAAGATGTTAAGTTGTTTTCACACCACCCAACCATTGAATGTAGAAGAATAAGACCTTATAATGAAGACGGAAGTAAAATGTCCTTAAATGATGTAGCAGATTGTTTATGGGAAGTTTTAAAAGATTTTAGAGGTGGGTTGCTATTAATTGAAGATGTAAATAAATTTATTGGCGACCACCTGCCTAAAGACCTTGTAGGCTCAATATGTACTAATAGACACTCTAACTTAGATATTATATTACACTTTCAAAGTATAGGTAGAGTTGGAACAAAAATATGGCAAAATATAAATTGGCTAAGATTTCATAAAAATACTGACGGAGTTGATAGGCATAAAAAGAAATTTGAGGACAAATGGGAAGCCTTTAAGATTTGCGAAATTTTGGTTAATAGACAATATTTTTCAGGTAACAAATACTTCTATGTAACTTATGATACTGATACAGAAAAGATTAAAGGTAACTATTCTCCTAAAATGATGAGTGAAGCTATTGATGAATATGTAGCACTTAATTATACTAAAAAAGTAAAACCTTTACTAACTCAAAGAGACGGAAAAGGAAAAGCTAAATACACACCTGAAAAAGCTACAAAGGAAATTAAAAACACCCTTAAAAAAATGTATTTATAAAAGTTTTCAATACTTTTTCAATATGTAATTAACTCAATTACAAACACTTACTAAATTTTCAAACCCCACCTATCTTATACCTAAGTACAAGTTTCTTTGTATTATAGGCAAATTTTTGCGTATGTTTGTTGCCGAAAATTAACTCCCCAATTTGTATTGGAGAAAAATATTAACAATTAAAGAATTATATTATGAACAATAATATTAAAGGTATGATTTGGACGGCTTCGGCTATTGTTGTAGGAATAATCGCAGCGACTATGATACAAAAAAAGTTGATGGCGAAGAAAACTGCTTCACCAAGTTCTGACGAAGAATAGTAAGTTATTTGTATAACTGAATAAATTTTTTGTCTACCAAACAAAGTAGCAACTATCCTTAAACATTTATGGATATTAAAAATTAGAATGTATAACAATTTAAAATTGAAAATAAAATGGATTTAAGAAATTATTTTATTGAAGCTCAAGAGGAAGTTAATGATGAATTTTTTAACTATGACGGAGACGATTATGATTATGATGAAGACTTTGATTTCGTAGATGATGAAGACTACGGGTTTGATGGCGAAGATGATGATAGTTTTGATATGGCAACAGGTGGAAGAGGAAATGCTCCTACATCTCAGCCGTATATCGTTAATATACAAAATACAATCACAGGAACTAACCTTGCAGGTGTAACAATTTTAGGGTCTTACAATGCTTTGGCTAATATAAGTGCAACGGCAGGTGCATCTCCAAGATTTGGAAATGCAGTAGGTATATCAATCACTATGGGAATTACAGGAATTACCTATGCAGAATTTTTATATCAAGCAATGAATAAGCCATTTATCGTGGGCTTAACTTATTACCAAGCAAGTGGAACAGGAAAAGATAGTCAAATTTTAGAGACATTAACACTTATACAAAAAGATGTTAATGGTAATGTTTCTCAAAAAACTCTTGTCCCAACAGTAGACCCATATCAGCAACAAACTTCTGTTTTGGCTGTAAAATTCTCGTATAAGATTGACGGCTTCACCTCTATGGTGATTGCACAGGTCTTAGCAGGAACAACGGCTAAACTTTATTTCTATCCTGCTGAGACTTCGTCTGTGGCGAGGACTTTAACAGGTAGAAAAGTAGTGAGTGGATATGGAAACCCTAACATTGTAAAGTCTGAGAAACTTCAATTATCTTCTCGTTCTTTAAGAGCGTTAAGTAGCAGAGGAAGAAGAAGAAGAAGAAGATAGTAATATCTTTTTAGTCTTTTGACTTTATTAGATAAATCATATACGATTTGTCCGACCTTAACAGGTTGTCTTTCATATAGAAAGGGGTTTTGGTATCTAAATTAGCTTTTAGTATTAAAACCCCTTTTTTTAAATTTAAACAAATAGGTTAATGACCGATATAGATTTAAAAGATAATAGTTTTGATAATTTTAACCTTAGTCAAAAGGTTAGTAGAAATAGAGTACCTGTTAAAAGGAGACCTCAAAGAAGAAGAAAAAGACAAAAAACTACTATCTATGATTATTTAGCAAGTAGAGTACCTGCTGACGCTTATTTTGTACTAAGTAAGTTTGGTAAGTATAGAAGAGCAAGAGACGAAAAAGAGTTAGCATATCAGTTAAGAGACTTTGTTAGAACATTTGGAGAAAAAGGACTTAATGAATTAGCACAGATACACCCTGATAGAAAACTTTTAGAATTTCATTGTGATAGTTGTAAAAAGAAAAGTGAAATGAAGAGAGAAAGAATGTATAACTTCATTGAACAAAAAGATATTATGGAGTATAACAATGCTTCAGGGACTAAGAATGTTCCAACAGAAAAAGATAGTAATAGTAAGATGTTAATTGCAGGTGGTTTTGTGCTTATGGCATTAGCATTAATAGTTAAGAAATAAAAATGGGAGGATATAGAACACATCAAAGATTAGCTAAACCAATGGGAATGGTAAATTTAGATGAGAATGAATTTGACAATTTTCTTAAATTAAAAAGAAAAGGTGGAATTTTTGATAGAATTTCTAAATGCTCTAAACAAGCTAAGACATCAAGGTTTTCTTCTAAAGAAGCTAAGAAAGACTTTTTGAAAGAGTGTATGAAAAAGTCAGGTGTAAAGGATAGTAAAGCTATTAAGAAAAAGACTGAAAAACTTGTAAGCAAGGTAAAGGAGAAAATGAAAAAGACTGCCGAAAAAAATAAAGTGGCAGAAATGAAAATGAGGAAAGCACCAATTACCGAGCAAAGTATTCCAAGACCAAATCTTTCTGATACAACTACTACACCTGCTATAACACCCCCAATAGAAAATAAAAATAAAAAACTATTATTATATGGTGCTATTGGTTTAGTTGCTTTAGTAATAGCATTAAAAATATTTAAAAAATAAATTATGATATATGAATTTTCAAACTTCGTAGATAGTTATGATAACGCAGACGGAGAAAGTAAAGAAAGAATGGCAATCAGTCAATTTTCTAAAATATTAGGTCAAAGTCCTAAAACTATTGAAGTTGCTATTTCTGACGCAGATATTGATGTTCCAACAGGTGCTTCAAAACAAGATTTAATACAAATTATTAGAGAAAATAAAGATAATGAAAATTTAAGAGACCATTTAGGAACTCTTGTATTAGTACAAGCAAAGGGAGAGGGAGAGGGATTGAATTTTTTTGGTAAGAAAGCAGACGGAACTCAAAGAAGTGGCTCAAAGTTATTTAGTGGTATAGGAAATATGTTTAAAAAGAAAGATGCTACGGGTGGTACAGGCTTACCAACAACAGGTGGAACTGAAAAGAAAGGTTGGTTTAAAGGTTTATTTAGTTCTAACAAAGACCCAAAAACAGGAGCAAAACAACCAAGTAAATTTGGAAGTTGGTTTAAAAGTAATTCAGAGGGAATTGCAAATATAGGTGGCAGTCTTTTAAGTGGACTATTTTCATCTAAAGGCTCTGATAATGCTTCACAACAATCAGAATACTATGCAGGTCAAGGACAACCTGCTCCAAATTCAGGTGGTGGTAATGACGGAGGTAAATCAGGTATGGGTAAAAAGATTTTAATAGGAGTAGGTGCATTAGGTGTTTTAGGACTTATTATTTATTTAGTAAAAAGAAAGTAATAAATGAATAGAAAGGAACGAAAAACTATTATAAAAAGCGTTCAAACTATACAGGATATTGGTGATAAAAATTTAGGAAGTAAGATAAAAAAGAATTGGAAGAATAATATTAAAGGTGCAATAGTAGGTGGTGGATTAGGAGTAATAGTAGCAATAGCTATGAGAAAAAACCCTGTTGTTTTAGGAATTTTAGGATTGATATTAGGAAGAATAGTTTTTAAGTTTAATAAATAATATAAAATGAGTAAATTAACTGCAAACCAAATATATAAAGAAAGCAAATCAGAATTATCTTTTAAAGATTGGCTAAAGACTGAGCAAGACAATGGAGTTTTAGCCGACCACCAAAAGATGTTTAATTATGACGGGGAAGAAGAAATAGAAGAAGAGGAAAAAGTCATTACTACTAAAAAAGCAAAAAGTAGTATGTTAGGAATGAATTTATTTGGTGTACTTGCATTAGGCTCTTTAGTTTATGGTCTTACGCAAGTCTCTAAAAATTAAGATAATAGTTAGATAGTGATAAAAAAAATTAGGTTAGATAACAAGCCAACAACTTTAAAAATAGTTGTAGCAACAAATAAAGTAGAAAAGATTTGGATAAAAGTTGCCGACCCTACAAAAAAAAATACTTACTACATTAAGAGGTTTTCTAATGTAAGAGGTAAAAAATCGTTCTTTGTAAATATGCCCATTTCCCCAATGGTAGTTGATGTAATAGTATATAATGCTTCTAATGGATTATCTAATAGAGATAGTTCGTTTAAAGTTTTAAATATAAAGAGATTACCATTAAAGGTTAAGCCACTAATGAAATTAAGTAAAAAGACTTTATCATTTCTTCGTTTTGCAGAAGAGTTTTGTCAGTCAGCAGGTTATATCCCCTCGTCAGAGAAGGGAGAAACTTATAGAAGCAACAATGGTAAGTTTAGAATAGATTACTTTAATGTAATTAGAAGTAAGGGAGATAAAAGTAAAATTTCAACACCTGCGAGAATTTCACAATTAACAGGTAAGATTGAAGTATCGGCTAAAGCGTTCAGAAAATATACTATACCAATGCGTATGGCTATTTTAATGCACGAATTTTCTCATTTCTATGTAAATGAAGTTCCAAGTGATGAGAGCGAAGCCGATATAAACGGATTAAAAATTTACTTTACAAGAGGATATCCGAAAATTTCTGCATATAATGTATTTCTTAATGTATTTAAAAGAAGTCCGTCAATGCAGAATAAACAACGATATGAAAAATTAGATAACTTTATTAGAGATTATAAAGAAGAAGAAGATGAGCAATAATAATAATACAGGGGGTCAGTCTCCAATTAGACAACAAGTAAGTAGTGGTGCTTCAATGATACCACCACAGGCTTGGCTTTATATAATAGGTATTCCTGTTGTTCTTGGTGGTATGTATTTTTTAGTGTATAAACCCGTATTGCAAAAGTTAAATATATTTAAGACTAAAGAAGACGAAGCAGGAGAGGAAACTTGGAATGTAATTAGAAAACAACCTTTTTGGACTAATAACTATTACAAATCTTATGGTGGAGACACTATAACATCACAGGAAAGTGGAGACTATGCTAAAGCCTTATATGAAGCTATGAAAGGTGGTGGTTGGGATATGGGTTGGGGAACTGATGAAGCAAAGATATTTGGAGTTTTTAGTTCTTTAGGAAGTAAAGGAAATATATCTAAAGTAGCAGAAGCCTATAATATAAGTTATAAAGCAGATTTGCTTAATCATATAGAAGAGGAATTAGATACTGAAGATAAGTTAGAAGTTGCTACAAAAATAAGTATGTATACAAGTTAATATGGAAAAAGAACAAATAATAAAATACGCTAAAATTGGTCTCTTTATAGGGGGGTCATATTTTGCTTTTACCTTTATAAGAAAACAAATGAAACTCGGTAAAATAAAAGGTTTATTTGGAGATTTTAAAACTATTACTGATAATAATAGAGGTAACTCAGGTGGTGTTTCTTTACCCCAAGACCAATCCAATTTAACTTGGTCTCCAAGAAGTAGTGCCGAAGCATTAAAGGACGCTATGAGTGGTTGGGGAACTGATGAGGGAAAAATTTGGAGAACTTTAGACGGACTTGATAAAAATAAATTAGGTTTAGTTAGAACTTACTTTAATACTTATTTCGGAAATGGAGATACTTTATTTGGGTGGTTTAATGCAGATTTAAGTGGAAGCAGTTTAGGTAAGGCAAAGGGGTATTTTAATTAATAAATAATAAATAATAATAATAATAATAATAAATTATGGCTACAAGAGAAGAAATAGATATGAGAATAGCAAAGCGTAAAGTAAAGCGTATTGCTAAAAGATTTGAGATATCAATAGAAGACGCAAAACAATTTTACTTTGACCGAAAGGAAGCAAAATTAAATGGTGTTAGATTACCATTTTATAAATGGAAAAAGAAACACCTAAGTTTTGATGATACAATGGAAGGTAATGAAGTTGAAGAGGGAGATTTTGACAATTTCTTTTCAAGGAGTAGAAGAAAAAAATTAAAGAGAAAATTAAGAGGTGTTACGAGAGGTGCTAAAGGTGTATTTAGTAAAGTTAATAGAGGTTTATTGAAGCGAGGTATTGGTGGACTAAAGAAACTGAGAGCAAAAAAAGTAAGATATCACAAAGCGTTACTTAAAAAAATGGCTAACCCAAGATTTATGGCTAACCCTCGTAATGCTATGAAAATTGCAAGTAAAATGAAAGGTTTAATGAAAAACTTGAATAAATTAGATAAAAGGGCTATCAAATGGGAACAAAAAGGTTTAGCAGGACTTACGCAAGGTGTTAGGGGAGATGCTCGTAGTGGTGGAAGAGGAAGACGACCTATTGGAAGACCTAACCCTTACTATGTACCAAATCAAATGTTTGGCTCACAATCTAATCAAGGAATGTTTAATGCTCCTTTTGGTTTTGACGGATATGACGGAGAAGAAAATAGCTTTTTGAACGCTGATGGAAGTGGTGGTGGAATAATGGATAAGATTAAAAAGAATAAGTGGTTAGTTATAGGTGGAGCAGTTGCATTTTTATTTCTAACACCAATGGGTAAAAATATTATTAAAAAAATATCATAATATTATGAATAAAAAAACAGCAATATATATAGGTGGTGCAATATTATTAGCAGGAGTAGGTTTTTTTATATACAAAAAAAGAAAAGCAAAAGCTAATTATAATATGGGAAGCCTACCTAATTCAAGTGGTCAAGGCTCTACATATTCTGATAATTCTTCTTCTTCTTCTTCTTCTTCTAATAGTGGTGGTGGTGGTGGTTTTGACCCAAAACCTTATGCAGAAGCACTAAAGGACGCTATGGGTGGTATGGGAACAGATGATGATAAATTTTGGGACACTTCTTCTTCTATAAGTAAGTCTGAAAGGAGAGAGGTTAGAACTTATTTTGAAACTAATATAGGAGATTTAAAAGATTGGATTGAGGGAGATTTCTCTTTTGGAGATGAGAAAAAGGCTCTTAGGCTTTATGGTTATTAATATATAGATATGAATAAAAATACTAAAATAATTTTGAGTGTATTAGCAGTTGGTTTAACGGCAACGGCTACTTTTTTTATTATTAAAAAAATAAGAAGAAAGAAATTAGAAGCTAAATTAGTAGGTGGTGTTTTAGACCAAACAAGAATAAATGAAATTCAATCTACTCCTTTGTCAGCTTCTAATCCACCTACAACTACTGAAATTCAAGCAATAGTAAGTTCACAACCTGTTGATTTTGCAATTAAAACACAAGAAGACGGAAATGCTTTTAGAAAGTGGGTAAATGATAATTATAATGATTATGCAAGACAAATAGACTTAGACCCAACAGGAAGCCATACTAACTCTTATTTTGAGAAAGCGTGGAAAAAGTATGGAGCAGAATATATTTCTTCTACACAAACTCTAATAGGAGTTGTTTCTCAAAAAGTAAACGAATTTGTAGCACAAAACCCGTCAGCAGGTGTTGTAGCCAATGTAGTTAGTCAAACTTTTTCTACTCCTATAAATGTAGTGGATAGTTTAATAAATACGGCAATAGGAAGAGGTGGAGTAAAAAATAATACAGGAGTTTTTTCAGCTAAAAATTCTGCTGATAATCTTTATAGTTCTATGAAAGGTTGGGGTACAAATGAAAAATTATTTTTTGATACTTTAACACCTTTAACGAGAAGTCAAAGAATAGATGTAAGAAATTATTACGATAAAAACGGAGTTGGTAAAAAATTAGGAACATTAGAACTTAGTGTTAGAGGGGAATTTGGTGGTGCTGAATTAACAAGAGCAATAGACTTAATAGAATTATAAAAATAAAAAAATGGCAGAAGAAAAAGCAATAACACAAGGAACTTTAATAAAGATAGCACTTGTAATAGGAGCAGGATATTATTTTTGGAAAAAGAAAAAAGAAAATGACGCAAGACTAAACGCTCTATCAAGGCAACAATACCAAGATGACGGAGCAGGTGGTGGTGGTGGTGGACTTTCAGGTGGTGGTGGTGGTGGTGGTGGTTTCGCTACACCTGTAATTGCAGGAAATAATCCAAACGGAGACGGAGAAAGCACCGAAATAAATGTAAATGTAACCCCTGATGACGGAGTAGATAATGGAGAGCCTTTAGATACTCAACCACAATTAGAAGAAGAAGCACTTGACTTAGAAGACCTTGTATTGAGTGATGGGGGTGGTGGTGTATCAACA
>TARA_R110000823_G_scaffold171736_5_pt1 | contig 14705 bp, 11 predicted proteins | sample TARA_R110000823 | Tara Oceans TARA_R110000823 (sample SAMEA4397722) | marine metagenome | biome: Polar Biome; feature: [DCM] deep chlorophyll maximum layer (ENVO:01000326); material: water (ENVO:00002006), including particulate matter (ENVO:01000060) such as... | depth 20 m | reverse complement strand
CGTGGAGGACCCGCCCGGCAAGCGCGATACGACGATGGGTGACATACACCTCTGCTACTTCCTGGACCCGGACGGCCACAAGATTTGCGGCTTTCATCGAGCCGGCTAGTCAAGCGAGGATGTCTGGCCGGTCTCTGAATGCGTCCGTTTCCGGCCGCCAGACACTGGCTCACAACATCACCCTCCCTGGCTCGCCAGGTACCCGGTGGCAGTGTCCTTATCCGCGTGAAGACCGTGCAATTCCACCAGCAACTCCGCGCGAATAGCATCCGGCTGGTGCAGGCGTTTGATACGCTCAAACAGCAGCGCTGCCTGCCAGTAATGCCTGCGCAGGTACGCCAGCCATTGCTTGATCGGGTTACCCACAAAGCGAGCCTCGTAGGCGGCAAGATTGAGGTCGAAGTAGGCTAGCAGCAGTGGAATAACAGCCCGCCACGCCAGCGGTTGCACTGTGTCAACGGCAGAGTCAACCTGCAGTGCACTGCGAATCACCCGCGGTAGGTCGGGCCGGCACAGTGCGCCTCGCCCCAGCATGAGGTCACTGCAGCCGCTCACCTCGCGACAGCGCAGTGCATCATCCACGCTCCAGATCTCCCCGTTCGCGATTACCGGAATCTGGAGTATCTCTCGCGCCCTGGCGATTGCCTCCCAATGAGCCGGGGGCCGATAGCCCTGGCGACGGGTGCGCGCATGCACCGCTAACTCCGTGGCGCCAGCAGCCTGAATGCCGCGCACGATATCCAGGAAGAGCGCATCGTCTTCGAAGCCCAGACGGGTTTTTACCGTAACCGGCACATCGGCCGGAACTGCGGTGCGAACGGCGCTGACAATGGCGTGCACCCGCTCGGGTTCACGCAGCAGAATAGCGCCGCCATCGGAGCGGTTCACCGTTTTGGCCGGGCATCCGAAGTTCAGATCAATGCCGCGTGCGCCGAGTTCCGCCGCGCGGGCGGCGTTCTCGGCAACCGCCACAGCCTGCCCGCCCAACAGTTGCACGTAGACCGGCACCCCTGCCGCTGTAAGGCCATTGGCCGAAAGCTCGGGGCACAGGCGGAAGAATACCCGTGGCGGCAGCAGCCGCTCGGTGACGCGCACGAACTCGGTGACGCAGCGGTCGATACCGCCCAGCGAGGTGAGGAGGGAGCGCATCGTGTGATCGACAACGCCTTCCATGGGCGCAAGTATCAGGCGCATTGTCGCGATCCAATCGTTAAATGACTCGGGAAGATCACGATTATCGCATGCGCACAGCCCGCGGCAATACACCTGAATAGCCGGCCCTGCGTTACACTGCCGCACGCGCTAACGAACACCACGGACCCCGCCAACCCATGACATCACAGCCTGACACCGAATTCAGTTCGCTCGCCATCTCACAGGCGCAGATCGACAATCTTCGATCGCTGGAATACGCTTGCATGACACCGATTCAGGCGGCGAGCCTGCCCGAGATACTGGCCGGGAACGACCTGATCGCACAAGCCAAAACCGGCAGCGGCAAAACGGCTGCTTTTGGTATCGGCCTTTTCGAACAGATTAATCCACGTTTTTTTGGTACCCAGGCGCTTGTATTGTGCCCCACGCGCGAACTGGCAGACCAGGTCGCCCAGGAATTGCGACGCCTCGCGCGAGCGCTTCCCAATCTAAAGCTGCTCTCACTGGTGGGCGGCAAACCGTTCGGACCGCAGAAAGATTCGCTCGCGCACGGCGCTCATGTGGTGGTGGGCACTCCAGGCCGCGTGCTCGATCACCTGCAGAAGGGCAATCTCAAACTCCAGGGGCTTCGAACCCTGATTCTGGACGAGGCGGACCATATGCTCGACATGGGTTTCGCCGATACCATGGAGGCCATCGTCGCTGCGGTGCCAAAGAAGCGCCAGACCCTGCTCTTTTCCGCGACCTACCCCGACGCCATAGCCGCCATCAGCCACAAGATACAGAACGCACCGGTGATGGTAAGCGTGGAGTCGGTGCATCGCCCCGGTGTGATCGAGCAGATTTTCTACGAGGTGAAAGCACACGAACGAAACGCGGCACTACTGGCATTGTTTCAGCACTACAGGCCAAGCTCGACCCTGGTGTTCTGCAATACACGCAAGCAATGCGCAGAGACAAGCAAGCTGCTACAGGAAAACCGCATTGAATCGCTCGCCATTCATGGTGATCTGGAGCAGCGCGAGCGGGACGAGGTGCTGGTGCAGTTGGCCAACAACAGCTGCCCGGTACTGGTAGCAACCGACGTCGCCGCGCGCGGGCTGGACATAAAACTGCTCGCCGCCGTATTCAACTACGAACTTCCGAAGGATCCCAAGGTGTACGTACACCGCATCGGGCGCACCGGGCGTGCCGGCGAGCAGGGCCTGGCCATGTCGCTGTTCGCCGAGACTGAAATTCGTCGACTCGCCGCCATCGAAGTGGAGCTTTCTGCGCCGTGCCTTCAGGACACGCCCATGTCGCTGGATCGGGATCCCGGCTTTGCGCTCAGCGGCAGCATGGCGACCCTCGAACTCAACGCCGGACGCAAACAAAAACTTCGCCCCGGAGACCTGCTTGGCGCACTCACCGGCGATGCCGGGATTTCCGGCGCGTGTGTCGGCAAGATCGACATTTTCGATATGCGCAGTTTTATCGCCGTTGACAGATCGGTGGCGAAACAGGTGTTGCAGTTTTTCACTGAGGGCAAGGTCAAGGGGCGCGGCATCCGCGCCCGGCGTTTGCGTTGAGGTCGGGGGGTATCGGGGACAGACCACGGGATGCCAGCTGGTACCTGTCAATTCCGCTCACTTCCACTCAATCGTCGCCGGCGGATTCAATCACGTCCGGGTAGATGGTGCCATAAACAACCGCTTCGGAGGCGCCCGCCAGACCCGCACCCGGCCCAAGCAGAAACCGGGACGCGGCGAATGTGCCCTTCCAAAACCGGCGAGTGCGGAAAACAACGTCAGAAACAGTACCAGCAGGGCGCGGATCATATTGCCGTCCTCGCTGCGTGGCGTTTCATCAATCAAGCCCGACCGTTGTCACTTTCTCTGACAGAATGGTGGCACTGATCTCGCGGCCGCCGCCTGAAATTGTGTAATCACCGGTCGGCAGTGTGATCGGATCGCCGCCGGTCAGGCCCGAGGCCACAGTCTCGCCCTCCGTGTCGATCACCTTAAACCGCGTGGCGACAGCGCGGGTCATGGCATCCGCCAGACCTTCGGCGTCCACGGCGCTGAAATAACTGCCATTACCGGCCGCCGCCCAGCTTTCAAAGGTCTGTTCCAGATCGGCATCATCAATCGCAAAGCCCACTATGTTGACGCGGATATCCCAGCCGAGCGCTCGCAGCGCCGCAATTTCGCTTGCCGCATCGCCATCGCAGGTCTCTTCGCCATCGGTCAGGACGACGAGCACGCGCTGTCCCGTTGCGCCCGCGAGATCGGTGCGGACATGAGCGATGGACGCACCGATGGGTGTGCGGGCGAGATTCATGGCATTCATTCTGCTGATGGTTGAGTTCACCGCTGCGGCATCCATCGGACCGAGCGGGATTTCCAGATCGGAGCGGCAGCTATCCGCCTCACGATGTCCAAAAACGCGCAGGGCGAAGCCGGTGCCTTCGGGAATTCTCTCGCGGACGAGCTTTGTGAGCGTCGTTTTTGCGATTTCAATGCGACGGTCACTGCCAATACGTTGCAGCATGGATCCGGACGCATCGAGGATGATCTCGACGGCATCACCGGATCCGAGGGCGGCGCGGTTTTGCGTGACGATCAGCTCGCCGGGCGGATTGGGGGCAGGGGTGACCGACAGGGGTTCGGTATCCATGATTGCGCCGCCGCGCGTACGGTAGACGAGGCTGTATTCGCCAATATTTTCCGGTGCCCCAAGTTCGACCGTCGGCAAGGCGGGGTCGACATAGCTGTAATCGAAACTGTTACCGTCTGCATCGGAAATGAAAATCATGTCGCCGCCATTGCCGGCCCCCTCCCAGGCGACGTTGAAACGAAATCGGGCATGGACTTTGTCAGGGCCGTCGATCTCAACGCTGGCTTCGACAACTTCGATGGGTGAGCGGCCGATGACGCGGTTATTCGAGACATAGACGACATCGAATTCGCCCAATGTCTCGCCGACGCGGAGCGACACGCTGTTGCCGGTCGCGTTTCCGACATAAGTATAGGAGCCGATACCCCTCCGCGAATCGCCGTCGCGGTCACCGAAGGTGATCAAGTCTCCGGAATTTTCCGGACCGTCGAATGTGACATCTATGCTGCCGCCCGCATGGACGGTCGCAGGCGCGGTCACGGTTGCGGAAATGCTGCCGACGGTCACAGGCGTACGCGCCAGAATGGTGCTGCCGGTGATATATACGACGTCATATTCTCCTGCATCGGCCGGTGCGCGCAGGCTGCGGCTGCCGCCGGGAGAGTTTCCGACATAGCCGTAGGATGAACCCCGTATATGGTCACCGTTCCGTTCTGCCCATGCCACAAAATCGCTGCGGCTGATTGGGCCGGTCCAGCTGACTTGAATGGTTTCGCCGGCACCCGCTGTTTGCGGAGCCGTAATCGTCGCCTCTGCCATGACGACGCGCAGGGGCTGGCTGGCGACGACCTCGCCGCCATGGGTGAAGACCAGCAGATAGTCGCCCGGCTGTTCTGGAGCTTCGATACTTTCCGGATTGGCTCGAAGGTAGGAGTAGGCCACCCGCCTGGCACCCTCCTCCAGAGGACGGATCTCAATCATGTTTCCGGTTTCATCTGCGGCGGTCCATGCGACCTCGATACTCTGCCTGATATGGACTTCCGCCGGAGCCGCGATGGTGTAATCCTGCGCCAGCGATGATGCTGGCAGGACCGCGAAAAGGGCCAGAATGAGAATGGTGCGCATGAAAATCTCCCCAGTCAGCTTCGGGAGATTGCCACGGCGGCTTTGCATTTACCAGTATTGCGCGGCGGGTTTGGTCTCAGGTGAAGGCGATGGCCGACCCAGACGCTTCCGGACCAGTGCCAGACGTGGAATCACTCCCACTCTATTATCAATAGGCCATTTTTATCTTTTATTATCAATGGCTTATTTTCCAGTTAATCGCTAATGCCATGAAAAATACCATGCTCAAAAAATGTTTGAAATTATTTGTAACTCGCTAATCAAATGTCGCCCGGAAGAATGAGAGCCTGACAGAGATCGCGTGAAGCGCTCAACTGGATAAATGAAAGATACCACTGTTTAGTTACGACTCCGAGCCCGCCAAAACTGGATGGCATTATCGATCCACCCTTCCGCTGGAGACTCCGTGCCCAACCCGAAACCATGCCCCACATCCGAGTACACATGAAACTCCACCGGCGTTCCTGCTGCCGCCAGGGCGTTGACCCGCTGGCGCATGACCCGCGGCGGCGAGATCCGGTCTCTTTCCCCTACAGCGACGAAGGTGGCGGGCTCGCTGGCAACGTAATCCGCATGGCCGGTGTACAACATCACCACACAACAGGGACGCTCCTGAACGGCACCTCCGAACGTATCGGGACCGTGCGAGCCTACGGCGGCCGCCATGCGCGCGCCGGCAGAGGCGCCCCATAACGAATACGCGCGCCTGCTGACCTGCAGGTTTTTTTGATGTTTGAAGATAAAGGCAATCGCTCTGGCCAGGTCTTGCGTCGCTGCCCTTTCGCCCTGACCGGTACGGTATGTCAACACAAAGGCATTGAGCCCCTGCTCGGCGATTGTCTGCGCCAGTGGCAGGCCCTCATGCAGGGTCGCCACATAGGAAAAGCCACCCCCTGGCGCAATGATCGCAAAAGGCGCACCGGGCTTGCCCCTGAAGAAAAACAGCCCCGTCTCTGCTTTGCGGGGATCTGCACGCTGTTCATCCGCGGTATAGAACTCGAAAAACACCGGGGTCTGCCGCCGCGCTTGCCGTGCGAGAAAGTTGAGCCCCGCGGCCATATCCCCGGCATTGATCATCGAGTGGTAGGGCATCAATGCCCCCGCCTCTCGCAGAGGCAAGGCCGTTTGCTGTCGATCCTCAGCGCGCGGCAATAACCGCTCTGCAAACCCCTCAAAGTCTGGATGATTGAGCATCTCGCCAATCGTTGTCTCGGATGTGACCTGGGCGGCTACGCCGTCATCCAGAACCGTATCGGCAGAGGCCACCGCACCCAGCATCATACTCGTGAAAACCTTTAAACAAAGCGATTTGATAAAGTGCACCTGGCACCCCAATACTGCCACTAACGATCCAGCTGGTTGTTGTGCAACCACTGTTGCAACAGTTCCGCCACCTGATCGCTGTTCAAGTCCGAAAAGGGAAAGTGGGTGTTGCCCTCAATCCCGACATCGGGCAGAAGCACGAGCTGGGCGTCGCCGCCATGCTGGTTAATCGTGTCAACCCACAGCTGCGCCATCTGTACCCGCACCCGCCAGTTATCCTGCCCCGGGTTGTCACTCGGCCGCGTGGGGATGTTATCGCCGTAATAGATAACGATGGGGATACGAGTCAGCTTCCTGAATTGCTCAAGCTCCACGGCGGTGGCCACCAGCTCGCCGGTACCGCTGGACATGGGGTCGGGCACCTCACCTTCCGGAAAGACAAAGCCACTGCCCGGCTCATAGGCCACGATGCCACGCACCCCATCGGTTTTTATCGCTGTCCACCAGCCCGGGCCACCCCCTTGCGAATGAGTGATCAGTACACCGGACCCTGAGCGCGCAAACACCCGGGCAACCGAATCACTGATCACCTGCTCGTCAAACGGCCCCGTGTTGGGCGTCATCTGACGAAAAAACTGATCCAGGGCCTCGGGCTTGCGCGAGAACTGAACCTCGTCAAAAAAGTCCGGCCACTGGCCCATGCGGAACATATTGAACCACATCTGGTCATTGGTCTCGGCGGACACCTCCCCCGGCACTGTCGATTGCCCTGCACGGCCCCGGCGCGGTTGATCAATCAGATAGGTGCCATACCCGTGTCGCAGAAAGTATGACTGAAAGCCCTCACGCCCATCTGGCGTGGTACCCCAGGTGTTGGCGGACTGACCGGCACCGTGCAGAAACACCAACGGATAGGGCTTCGCGTCGACGGGCAGCTGATAGAACACCATCGCGTGATCCCCATGCAGCGTTTGCCCCTGGGGGTCAAACAGCTGCTGCCCGTCGAACACGCCATCGCTTTTGACAACCGCACCACCGGCGGCGAAATTACCCTGTGCAGACAGGGTAATTGGCTCTGGCCCGGATGCCGGGCCAGACGCACAGGCAGCGAGGATTGCCACCAGCCCGGAAACCATCGAGATCGATAACAGCTTGTGTGAAAAAAGATTCATAAGATTCTCGCAGAAAGACAATCAGGTAATGGTTTGACTGTCACCCATAAAGGGTTGGTCATAAAACCGTTTGCCAGTAGCCGTATAGAGGGCATTGGCCAGGGCCGCAAAAACTGGAGGAAAGGGTGGCTCACCCAGTCCAGTCGGTTTAATGTCGCTTTTTACAAAATGCACCTCAATCCGTTCAGGGGCTTCGCCGTGCCGGATCATCCGATAATTGTGGAAGTTGGTCTTGTCCGGAACACCCTCCTTAAAGCTCATAGCGCCAAACAAGGCGTTACCGATAGCATCTACTACCGCCCCCTCCACCATATTGGTGGCCGCATCGGGATTGACGACCACACCACAATCCAGCGCACTCACCACGCGCTTTATCACCGGCTTGCCGTCTGCAATGGTCACATCAACCACCTGCGCCGCGTAGGAGTTGTGGCAAAAATAGGCGGCGACCCCCCGCCCGAGATCTTTGTCCCCTCGACTTGACCAGCCCGATTTTTCTTTTACCAGCTTCAACACACCGGCGTAGCGGTCGGCATCGTAGTCATTGCGCTCACCAACCGGATTGCTTTTGGCGCGCGCCAGCAGCTCCAGGCGAAAATCAATCGGATCCTTGCCCGCCGCTTCCGCCACTTCATCCAGAAACGCCTGCTCCACGGCGCCCATAAAATTGGATCGGGGGGCACGAAAGGCGCCGGTGGTGATGTTGGAGTCCATCATCCAGCTCTCCGCCAGATAGTGATCCACCGCCCCCGCCGGGAAGCGGTTTTCGGAACCGCGCTCCAGTGGGCTTTCCGTAATGCCACCGGCGCGTACATGGTAGGCGATCAGTTTGTTGTCGTCGTCCAGCACCGCCCGAAAGGTTGCCCGGTAGGCGGGACGATAGACACCGAAGCGCATATCGTCCTCGCGGGAATACACCAGTTTTACCGGTGCTTTCACTGTTTGCGAGATCAGCGCTGCTTCCACCAGGTGATGGCTGTAGGCACGGCGCCCAAAGCCCCCACCCATGCGGGTCATGTGAATCTCAATGTTTTCCAGCGGGATGCCCATTCGCGCAGCCAGGGTTTGCTCGATGAACTCGGGCGCTTGAAGCGGACCGGCTACACGCACCTTGTCACCCCGGACATCCGCAAAAAAATTGATCGGCTCCATCATATTGTGCGCCAGAAATGGGGCCGTATAGCTTCGCTCGATGACGTTCTCCGCCTGCTGGAATACCTGCTCCGGATCGCCGTCACGGCGCAGGCGCTCAGGCGTTTTTTGCTCGAACTCAGCCATTGCCTTCTCGTGCTTCGAGGTACTTTCGAGACCGGCGGGCACAGACTTTTCAACCCCGGCCTGAATTACCGTGTGGTCTTCAATCGGCTCCCACTCCACCTGCAAATTTTTCTTCGCCTGCATAACCTGCCAGGTGGATTTACCGACAATGGCCACCAGCTCGGGAAATGCGTTGGCATCAAATACGTTTCTCTCGTAGCCATCCTCAAACGTCTTGATAGGGAATACATCCACAATGCCCGACATCTGTTTCGTTTTCCTGATCTGCTCGGCACTGACGGCTTTCAGCTTCATGCCAAAGGCCGGGGGAGGCACGATCATCGCGATCAGCATGCCCTCCTGTTTATAATCCAGCCCGAACAGCGGTTTGCCGGTAACGATTTTGGCGCCCTCAACATTTTTCTGTGACTTGCCGACAATCTGAAAATCACTGATCGGCTTCAGCTCCACCTCCTCGGGTGGCGTCAGGCTGGCGGCCAGCTCGGCCAGCTCGGCGTAGGTGGCCGAGCGATTGGACTTTTGATGCAGCAAGCGGCCGGCGCTTGTGGAGACTTCATCCAGAGGCACGCCCCAGTGTTGAGCCGCTGCCTGGCGCAGCATATGGCGTGCGGTCGCACCGGCCATCCGCAAACCGGGCCAGGCGGTTAGAATGCCCCGGCTGCCACCGGTAAACTGATTGTTGTAGATGGATTTGTCGAACGCGGCCTGCTCAACTTTCACTGACTGCCAGTCGATATCCAGCTCTTCGGCCACAATCATCGGCATGGCGGTCATCACATTCTGACCAAATTCCGGATTGGGTGACTGAATGATAACGTCACCGTTGTTAGCGATACTGAGGTAGGCGTTCAAACGCGACCATTCTGCGGGCACGTCAGAGGCTGTGCTGCTGTCCGCAAAACAGGCGGCGCTTAAACTGAAGTTCAACATAATGCCGCCGCCCGCCAGCGCGGAAACGGTCAGAAACTTGCGCCGACTCATGGCTGTCTTGATGCTGCTCATCGCCGTCTCCCCTTTATTTGGCTGCCGCGGTTTTGATGGCCGCTTTGATGCGAGTGTAAGTGCCACAACGGCAGATATTGCCGTTCATGGCATTGGCAATGTCCGCATCGCTCGGATTGCTATTAGTCGCCAACAGGGCGACGGCACTCATGATCTGGCCGGACTGGCAGTAGCCGCACTGTGCCACGTCGTGTTCCAGCCAGGCTCTCTGTACCGGGTGATCACCCTGCTCACTCAAACCTTCAATGGTGGTGACCGCTTGAGTACCCACGGCTGACACCGGCAATGAGCAGGAGCGTATGGCCTGGCCATTGAGGTGCACGGTGCACGCACCGCACATGGCGACACCGCAACCGTACTTGGTGCCCACCAGATCCAGCTCCTCGCGCAGCACCCACAACAACGGCGTGTCGGGGCTGACATCAACCTGCTTCTTTTGACCGTTCACATTCAAGGTGTACTCAGGCATGACCAATCCTCTTTATTTATCCAGTGTTGCCAGTTGCAAAGCTGCATTTTTCGCGATCGACGGATCCACCTTGCGGTCAAGCGTGGCAATCACCCGCTGCAATTGCTGCCGGCTCACGCCCAGGTTGCCCGCCACCTTCAAGTGCGAAATCAATTGGCTGTTGACGTTACCCACCGCGGCCAGCGTGGCGATGGTGGTCAACTCCCTGTCGACAGGGCTGAGGTTATCGCGGCTGAACAGATACCCAAACAGATGTGACTTGAGAGCATGATCCATCGCCGGGGCAAACTCGAACATCGGTCGGCTGGCAGGCCCCCGGGTCAGGTACACCAGTGTCTCGGTACCGAGCTGATAATAATCAGTACTGCGGGGGCGACGGCTGGCCTCTTTGCCTACCGGATCGTCAAGGCCCGCCTGCTGCCGCTCTTCCAGCAGCGTCTTGAATACCGAGAGACCGTTCAAACTGCGGGGAAAGCCTACATAGGCGTACTGGTGCGACAGGACTTCCTTGATCTCGTTGATGGTCAGCCCGCTGTGCAGGCCTGCCTCCAGCGCTGGCTTAAGCCCGTCCAGGTCTCCGGTCGCATTGAAGGCGGCAATCGGCACAATGGCCAGCTGACGCTCGCTTAACGTAACAAGTTCGGTGGATGATTTTGCCTGCCCGGCGTTGCTGGCCGGCAATGCCACCGGTTCCAGCCAGGTCACGCTCTGTCCGTCTTCGGCAACCGGGCTGATGGCCACATGCGTCATGGACGTCTGCTCCCCACCACCGTGCCAGTGCTTGACCCCCGGCGGGCACCAGACCGTATCCCCCTGCCGGATGACCTGTACGGGCTTGCCCCACTCCTGGGTACGGCCCTCCCCCTCCACCACAATCAGATACTGCCCGTGGGGATGACGATGCCAGTTGGTGAGGGCACCGGCTTCAAAGCTGACGATAGCAGGAGCTACGGGGCCCTGCGACGGCATGACCGGAAAGCGTGAAAAGACCGCCTGGCCCTGGAATTTATCCGCCGGCCCCTGATGCTCCTCAAGCGTGGCGTGGCGAGTGATGACCTGATGCTCAGCGGAACCGGCCTCGTCAGCCACCTCCGACGCCAGCGCGGTGCCCGGCAATGCCAGCGCAATGATGAGCGACAATCCTGAAATCCATTGAGACGATGTAAGTCGGGTAATCATGAGACTCCTTTTACAAACTCTGGGGAAACACACGTTGGTGAGACGCCACTGAAATGCGCCAAGATGCTGTTAAAGCGATGACGCATAGAAGTCGACCAGCTTGCTCATCGCCAGATCCACATAGTCGGGCACCCAGTAGGTTTCGATATGGGTGGCTCCGTCGATCAAAAACAGTTCTTTATCCTGCGCGCCTGTGGCCTTGGCGTAGGCGTTTTCGCTCATATACAGGCTATCGGCATCGCTGCCAGCGATTATCAGCAACGGTTGCTGGATCAATTCGATCTGGTCGGTGGCGTCAAAACGCATCAGGTCGAGCAAGCTGCTGGTGGTGTACTTGAACGTCGAGTTGGGATGGGCGTGAGTTTTCCAGTAGTACTCGTAACCCTGCCGATACAGCTCGAAGGGCAATGCGGCGATTTGCTCATCAGTCAAATTGGCATCCCCGGAATAAAGTACTTCGCCGCCGGCCGCTTCCTGAGTGCGAGCGGCAGAGGCCTGCTGCAGACGCAGCTGAATACTGTCCAGCTGTGAGTCAACATAACCATTGCGACGCACTCTTCCTGAGTTAAACATGCTCAGTGTGGCGACGGTCTTGAAACGCTTATCAGTTTGCGCCGCGGCCAGCGAATAGCCACCGCCACCACAGATACCCAGCAAGCCCAGACGCTCAGCGTCCACACCCTTAAACTGAGTAATAAAATCCGCCATGCGGTGGATGTCTTCAATACGATTGGCGGGCGTGTCAACATTGCGCGGCAAGCCACCACTTGCCCCCTGATATGCAGCATCCGCCGTAATCGTGATGTAACCCTGCTCCGCCAGACGCTGGGCATACAATCCGGCAACCTGCTCTTTGACGCCGCCGTTGGGGTGCGCCACCACGATAGCCGGGTAGGTTTTACCGGCCTGGTAATTTGCGGGTGTATAAATGTTGGCGGAGATCGTCAGCCCATTCAGCGGGTAACTGACCGGGTGGATATTGACCTGGCCCGCCACATTCTCAGTAATGGCATCCGCGTACACCAGCCCAAAGGGATTGCCTGATTCGGTGCTGTCCTGCGCCATGACTGAAGCGGAAGACAGACTCGCCACCGCGATCAGCGCAGTAATCAATTTCAACATTGTGCTCAATCCTGTGTTGTCTGAAGTATTGCAAACGAATGATGTCCCTCATGCACGGAAGTACTACACCTCCAACTTTCTCGACGCCAGCCACTGCACCATGGCCGGATCCCGGTGGGAGAAAAAGGCGCTGGTGGCGGTATCCATGGCCGCGATCCTGTTCATGTCGACGTCCGACAGTTCAAAATCCAGCACATCCAGGTTTTCTTGCATACGCGCCTTCCGCACGGTTTTCGCCAGCGCCACCGCACCGCGCTGCAGTACCCAGCGCAGCACCACCTGGCCCACGGATTTACCGTACTGCTGGCCTATTTCCGTGAGCACGGGGTGGCTGAACAGGTCGTTGCGCCCTTCCGCAAAGGGTGCCCAGGCCTCGGGCTGAATGCCATTGGCCTGCATCCAGGGAACGGCATGTAATTGCTGGTTAAAGGGGTTGATTTCCACCTGGTTCACGGTCGGCTTGATACTGTTGAAGGCCATCAAATCCGCCAACCGGTCCGGATGGAAGTTGCTCACACCAATGGCTCGCACCTTTCCCTCGGCCAGCAGCTCTTCCATGGCTCGCCAGGCACCGTGAACATCGCCGTAGGGTTGATGGATCAGATACAAATCCAGGTAGTCGGTTTGTAGGCGGTTCAACGAGCGCTCGAACTGCGCTTTTGCCCCCTCATAGTTACTGTCCTGCAACCACAATTTGGTAGTGACAAACAATTCACCGCGTGCCACCCCACTGCCTCTCAGGGCGTTGCCCACCTGGGTTTCATTCTGGTAAGACGCCGCCGTGTCGATATGGCGGTAACCGCTTTCGATGGCATCAAGCACAGCGCGTGCACATTCTTCGGGGTCAGTGATCTGAAAGACACCAAAACCCAACACAGGCATAGTCACATCGTTATTCAGGGTAAGATTTCTCATGCATTGGCTCCTGTAGCCCAAATTCTGAGACTCACTATAGTGGGGAATAGCGTGGTTGATTAGATACCTGTTCTCGCTTACTTTTATGAGATAAATTCATTAATAAAAGGTAGAATCTGGAGGGACTTGGCCAAACCGGCCCGATTTATGCGGCAAGCGACATGAAATGAGTTATTTAATAACGTTATATCAGGAGCTTCCATGTCTGAAAGTTTGAATGACCTGCGAGCCTTCACGCTGGTTGCCGAAGCGGGCAGCTTTACCAAAGCCGCCGGTCAGATGGGGGTCTCCCAATCGGCCTTGAGCCACACCATCAAGGCACTCGAACAGCGTATTGGCATCAAGTTACTCAATCGTACCACCCGCAGCGTCTCCACTACCCAGGCCGGAGAACAGCTGTTGAATGACATTGCTCCGCTGATCGCCGGTATCGAGCAAAAAATGAGTGCCCTCAACGAGTACCGTGACACTCCCCGAGGGACTCTGCGGATCAATGGTACCGAGCATGTCGTTAACTCAATCCTGTGGACTAGACTCTCCCAGTTCGCGCGTGACTACCCCGACATCCACCTGGAAATCACAACGGACTACTCGCTGACCGACATCGTCAAGGATCGCTACGACATCGGCATCCGTTTGGGCCACGCGGTCGACAAGGATATGATTGCCGTAAAGATCACACCCGATATGCAAATGATCGTTGTCGCTTCACCTGAATACATACAAGCCCATGGCATGCCGGCCACACCTGCGGAGCTGGACCGCCACCGCTGCCTGGCTTTACGGTTGCCAACCCGCGAGAACATCATGAGCTGGGAACTTCAGGCGTCTGGTGATAACGCTGATAACAACGGTAGTAACAACGACACGCAGCGCGACACGATTCAATTCCGCCCTCAACCGGTCATGATATTCAGTCATGCGCATTTACTGGTAAAAGCGGCTGTCGACGGGTTGGGGCTGGCGTGGGTGCCAACCGCAATGGTGAGAGAAGAGCTGGAAAACGGAAAACTTGTAAATCTGTTGAAGGACTGGGTTACCACGTATGACGGGTACTACCTGTATTACCCAAGTCGCCGTCAATCATCACCACTGTTTCGCTTGCTGGTCGATGCACTGAGGTTCAAATAGAAAAACCGGGTAATTCCAGGTAATTAATCAAAGTCCAAAAACAAACAACCCAGCAATGACGCTGGGTTGAATGAATGCCTGTCAGTGCCAGACGTTGCCCGCCAGTACCAGTCACTCCCACTCAATTGTAAATAAGACTTTTTTATATTTTATTTTCAATGGGTTATCTTCCTTCTGATCGGCAATACCATGAAAAATACCATGCCCAGAAAATTCTTGAAAATAATTTCATTTTTTACCGATAGCCCCGCATAACAGGGTCAGAACCTGCCAAACAGGGAAAAACCAACAACCATTTG
>TARA_R110000823_G_scaffold47169_3_pt1 | contig 14714 bp, 9 predicted proteins | sample TARA_R110000823 | Tara Oceans TARA_R110000823 (sample SAMEA4397722) | marine metagenome | biome: Polar Biome; feature: [DCM] deep chlorophyll maximum layer (ENVO:01000326); material: water (ENVO:00002006), including particulate matter (ENVO:01000060) such as... | depth 20 m | reverse complement strand
TGTTTTCTTGAGTATTTCTAATTGTAAAACTGTTTCTAGTCTTAACTCCAGTTGTGCTTTCTGCAGGATCAATCACTTCAATATATACCACTTCATAAACAATAGTATCACTACCTGGGTTCTTAGCTATGGCAGTTTTTACTTCACCTAGCTTATATGTTTTACGCATATGATTTTTTGATGCAGCCGCAACGTATCTGTTAATTAATTTTGTTTCAATGCCTGCATAGATTAACATTTGTAATTGTTTTTGCAATCCAAAGTTAGGGTCGTTAGGTCTATATATTTTGTCGTTTTCGAATATTCTACTATCAGTAATAATTTCTGTAAGTGCGCTTCTTTGAGTTTGTCTTAAAAATGGACGTACACTAATATTACTATACAACTTGTCGTCTGGATCGCTGACTGATAATGTAAATTGTCTTTCAATTTTACTATAACCGAAGTGGTCTTTAACACTTACTGTAAATGTATACATCCTGTCAACATTTGTAGTATTCCCGTCAAGTGTTAGAGTCTGACTATCAAAAATTGTAAGCCCAGGATTAGCTACTGTACCAAAACTATTAATTTTACCTATTATGTCACCACCTGGACCTAATCTTAGTCCCGGCGGCAAACTGCCACTTTCTAAAACATACAGTAGATTTGCATTAGGTACTGTTGTGTTTGCAGTTACAGACAAAGTACTAATATAGTTAGAGCTTATCAATCCAAGGCTGCTAGATGTTTTCCATGTTAAGACACTGTCTATTTCGCCTAATAATTTTATAGTAAACGTCTTGTTTTTAAACGGTGTATCGGTAACATTTACTTCTGTACGAGTCGCTCGTACTGTAAATTTGTATTCTATTGTAATAGCAGGTTGATAAGGAACTTTGCCTCCTAGTTCACCTGTTTGTGTATCGAGCAATAGCCCTGGAGGTAGCACACTTGCACTGCCGTCGTCGTTTAACGACTGTAAAGAATATGTTATTATGCCAGTATCTGGATTAGGGTCAATAACGTCAAGATATAATGTAACATAGTTATTTGCCCGTCTAAAACCAAAGTTTGCAGGAGTTAACCAAATTGGCACTCTAACATTAGATATGTCTGCTGTAAAGATACCATTTGCAACTTGCATAATAGTATTGTCTGCTCTAAGAAAATCATCCCCTACAACGTAAATTTTAAAAGTTCTATCAGTATAATCATCACCGTCTGAAACACGTACGATGAATTCGTAATATCTGTTTAATTTTCTTGGAGACTTAGTAACAACATTAATGTCATATGAGCCTAGGTCATAAAAATAACTGTCAAATCCGTTTCCTGATCTTTCACCAAAATCATATGGAAAACTTCCGTAGTTATTAGCATCAAAGAATCCTGAACCTGCTGGTTTTTCTAATGCAAGAATAGGTTCTACAATGCCGGCTAATCGTCCGTCTACTGTAAGCCTAATGCCGGGAGGCAACTCGCCTCGAATCTTAGTATATTCTAACAGGCCTCCAGCTGAAGTATCAGGGTCGGTTGCGATAAGTTGATAATCTAACGGAGCACTGTCAATTATGAATAGTGCATCATTAGAACCAACTGGCAAACTTCCTTCGGGGGTGGTCCATACAGGCTCGTCTGCGCCTGTAACAATTACATTAAATGTTCTATCGCTTATTAACCCATTTAGAGTTGCTCTAACGCAAAATTCGTATTTTGTATCACGTGCAACCTCAAATGGAGTGCCTACTAATTCGTACCCATTTAAGCGCATTCCACTAGGAATAGTGCCTGATATAACTGCTATAGTCATTCCTGAAGTTGCCATTGGCAAGTATCTACCATTAGCAGGTAACGCTAAACTTGTAGTTATACGTTCTTCTATCGTTGCTATAGTTTTATCAGACTGTAATGTCCAAAAGTCTGCCATGTAATACTCCTTATATTGTATTTATCGGAGTTACTAAATAGCTCCAAGCTCGACGCTTGTTGCATTTGGTATAGTAAGAGATCCAAAATCTACATCTGTGTTTAGAGTAAACCATTCAGAAAAACTAGTTGCGCTAGGAATGATAGCATCAAAGTCAAATCCAAATACAAATTTATCAAGATCACTTACATCTATTCCGTTTACAGTACCAGTTAACGGACCTACAAATGATGTTGCAGTTACCGTACCTGCAGCTTGAATATTGTTCCCGTCAGCATTTAATACTCCGCCTAGTTTAGGACTTGTGTCAGTTTCGACAAGATTAGTGCCGTCAACGTCAATAAACACATCTTCTGATGTAACTCGTGTAGTTGTGCCACTACCACCTTGTATTCGAATAGTATTGTTGCCAGTGCCTAATACAACACTGCCACTATCGCTTACGACAATTAGTTGTTTCATAGAAGCATCGCCGGATATAGTAAGACTGTTTCCGCCACCACTTAGACTAATATTTGATCCTGCAACAATACTCCTAAATTGTAGAGTGTTGTCACTTTTTTGTGCAAATAATCCTTCACCTAGTCCAAGGTTTGCTCCGTCGGATCCGTCTGCTGTACTTACTTTTGTATCTAAGTCTAAAAAGTTTGCGTTTACTTTATTAAATGCTTCGCGAACATCATCGCCGGTGCCGTCGTTTGCTATACTACCTATGTTTATACTTTGTATTGCCATTTCTTATTCTCCGTTTATAGTGCTGCTATTCTTGATTTAAATGCTGCAAAGTCTGCACTTGCTGCTACTTCGGTTTTTAATGTTGCTAGACTTACATACCCTGGTATAACGTTGTTAACAGCATCTACTAGTAATGTACTATCATCGCCAAACACACTACCTGTCATATCACCATCATGTGGTGCACCAGCTAGTTGTGCATCAGTAATGCCAAAGCCTGCTAGTGTAGTTGGCTTGTTTGTTATTTCTGAAAAGTGAACAGTTGTATTAACAAATGCTGTGCCGTTGTATTTTAAAATTTGATTAGCAACAGCACCAGTTAGTACTACATTTTGCAATTCACCAAGATCTTGATTAGTTAGGTCAATGCTTGCATCGGCAATATTGCCCGGCTCGTATCTACCTAAACTTGTATCGTAAATTAATGCTTGTCCGTTTGTTGCTTGTGTGCTTCCTACATCCGATAAATCTTCTGTACTAGCTGGAATACTAGGACGTCCGGTCAGTGCGGCATATGTTCCGTCAAACAATGAAGGCTTATTACTTAGGTCTGTATAACTGTTTGTTAGTGCAACAGTTCCTAATGGGTTACCATTTATGCTTACGCTATTACTATCTACAACAAGATTAGCAACAGTTAATGTGCCGCTTGCTGTAATATTAACAGCGTTCACAATACTGTTTGTGTTAAGATTTAAACTATCATTTGCTGGTAGTTCTTTAATCTTATTATTATCTGTTGTGTCTATTACTAGCGGATATCTTACTGCCATTTTATTTTCCTATATCTATATTTAGTGTAAATCTGCCCATCCAGCTGTACTATCATTATTAGCATCTGCTGCATAGCCTTGGAATTTTCCTGTTGTAGTATTGTATACAAATAACCCTTCTGCTGTAGTTAGTGCATCTATTGCTGCTTGAGTCAGCATAGGGGCTTTAAAACTACTTGGTTCAGCAGGACCTACAATCTTGCTGTTAACTCCGTCAACCAATATTGTTGAGTCGTCACCAAATATTGATCCAGTAACGTCACCGTCTACCTTTATACTTGCTCCGTTAACAACTAAGTTACCTTGGGCATCTGCTTGTAGTCTTGCATTACCAATGTAAACAAAATCTTTTACATGTAAGTCAGACCACCTTTTAGTAGAACTACCTAATGCTCTAGTCCCGTCAGTAGTAGGTATCATGTTAGATCCTATACTGTCTAAGTCTAGTGTGGTTGCTGCATACAGTTCGTCAAAGTTATCGTTGATTTTGTCAAAGGCTGTGCGTAACGGATCGCCGTCACCTTTGTTTATACTTGTACCAATGTTTACAATTTGCTTCGCCATTATACTCTCCCTACCACAACTTCAACAATGCCTTTGCCGTCGTCTGGTTTATTACCTACTGCTTTACCAATAACTTGACCAACACCTGGCGTGTTATTAACTATTGCATAACCTGGAATACTTGCTGTTACTAACATGTCGCCTTTATTAACAAGGCCTAGTACTTTACACGGTACACGCCCTTGTAAGCCTATTGCTGTAACATGATCACCTTGTAATGCACTGTTCATTAAGTGTGCTGGATTAGTTGATACTACACCAGCAACTCTTGTATTGCCTTTTGTATTTGTAACTGTGACTTCTTCTTCGCCGCCAAATACAACAACAGTTCCTTCTTCATAGTCTGCATCTGCTAAGTAATTCTCCGCCAAGTCAGCGTATTGTGCTGACGTTGCTGTGCCATCAAACACACTAGCATAGACTGTGTTCCACTTTCTTGCACTAGCACCTAAGTTTCTATTGCTTGAAGTAGCATCAGGCTCAATATGACTGTCAATTCTAGAAGTAAATGTTACAGTATCTGTTGTTGCATTACCTAGGTCAACGTTACCATTAAATGTAGCAGTTCCGCCTACGGTTATTGATGTGCCTACGGTCATTCCAGCAACTACTGCTACAACACCAGTACCTTTTCCGTCTAGTGACAAGTTTGTATTAGTGCCGCTGTATGCTATAATTGAATCAACCTTTAAAGTATCATTAATTGCAACGCCGCCGGTGCCGTCTCCTGACAGTACTAAATCAGCATTGTTAGCTACTGTACTAATTGCATCGACATGTAGACCTGCATCATTTACGTATGCTTCAGTAGTGCCGTTAGTTACAAATACAATAGTGTTTGCTGCACTTTCTGAAAAGCCTCCACCTGCACCTATACCGATACCAGTGCTGTCCCCATCGCGTTCAGTTATGGCTTCGATGAAGTTTGTATACATCCAATCTGTTGATATATACCCTTCATTAGTATAACTACTTGCTGTTTGGAAATTACTTTCCGTTGCTATAGCTGTATCACCTACATCAATACTTCCTGGGAACGCAGTTACAAGTGAAGCACTTGTTGTTCCTGTTGAATTTAATATAACAGCTTGACCTGGTGTTTTAAGTGTTAGTGTTGTTCCCGTACCAGTAGTTGTTGCAACTTCGTAACTATCTGCACCACCTAATACAAGTCCTGATACTCTAATAGCACCGTCACTTAATGTTTTAACAATTCGACTAGCTTCGCCACTTGTAGTAATTTCAATAGCGGCATATGTTGCAGCCGCTGTACGTATTAGAACTTCGTCTCCACTCGAGCCAAAAGCACCAAATTCGCTATCTCTTAGCGCACCGCCTTGATCAAGCACTGTGTCAAAACTAATTGCTGTTACAGCACCAGCACTTGCAGCACTTCTACCTAATACAGTATCAGTTGCCACCCATTGTAGTTTACTCGGAGTAATACCTGTTGCTATTGAAGTACTTGTTTGTAATTCTACAAAGCCAGATGTGTGTGTAAACTCTGTATTCTTAAATGTAGCAAGTCCTAGGTCGGCTTGTGCAATTCCTGTAGCATTTGCTCTAGTACCTGCTGTACTCATAGCAAGTTTACTTTGTGCAATAGCCGCAGTTGACGACACATCAGCATCTATTAAACTGCCTGCCTCGTACTGGAAGTTATATTCTGCACCACCAGATGTTCTTGTAACAGTTACATTAATGTCACTGCCTGTTGATTCACTAGCGTGTGTAAGTTCTGGGAACGGTCCGCCTACGTCTGCTTGTAGTGCAGTTGTAAGACCAACTGCTGATGCAGTACCATTTGTTATAGTATCGTTGTCTGGATCAAATGTTCCTGTACTAACAGTATAAACAATTTTTCTAATACTGCCAAACTGTTCGTCAGTTAATGTTTCTAAATCTACTATAACTCCTGTAGCAGTTGGTGAGCTAGGATCGTTTTGTATTGTGTTACCAGCACTAAATGTTCCGCCAGTTTCTGCTTGTGTGTAAATGATTTGCTTACCACTAAACACTGCAAGTTCGTTTGCTCCAACAGTTCCTATAGACGTGTCTCGCATTGACTTTACATTAGCAAATGCGTTAGCATTATCATCAACATAGTTTTTGTTAGTAGCATCACTGCCACTAAGTGGATTGCCTAAGTTTTGAACCTTGTTTGAGTTTAAATTTAAATTGCCCTCCATGGAACTTAGACCATTTAGAGGAAGGAAACCTGTTCCAATTCTATTACCAGAACTAGGTATTTGTGCACCTGACTTAACATTAAATCCTAATACTCTATTAATGTATCCGCCAACTGCTTTCTCTGTTGGTGCTGCCTGACCTGAATCATCAGCAAAACTATCATCAGCACTAAACTCATTGATAGTAACACCCTTTTTAAAGCCAAGTGCGTTAGCGTTTGATAAACCAATTTCGCCAGCAAATGTAATATCACCTGTTGCTTGGTCTACACTAAAGAACTTACCAACACGGAAGAAACCGCTTTGATCTGTACTTACAAAGAACACACGCCCTTTACGTCTTTCCCACACTTGGGCAGTTGTTGCAGTTTGGGCATCAGTATAAAAGTCAGCTAAACTATTAACTGGATCACCCAAAATAACATTTGGATAGTTTGAGTCGTTAAATCCGCCTGTACCTATCTGTGTAAAGTCGTGTCCTGTTGCTCTCATAAGTGAGATAGCAACTGTAATTTCACCTGTTGACCCTGCAGGTAAGCCTGCTGTAATTGTTCTATCAGTTGCCGGCACTGCACTAGCTAATCCTGCACCGCCGTATGCGCTAATATTTGTAGCTGCAACATCTACAAAAGTAATAAATGCCCAGCTAGTTAAGTCTATAGCTGAAGGAACACTGTCAGCACCTAGTGCTCCGCTAGTTGTGCCAGTCCAAGTATCAGTAGTATTAAACGTCCCTGTTACATTTTGTAATTCGATGGTTGTTCCTGATACACTAGCATGTACAACGCCTGTTGCTCCTGTGTTAGCCTGTGTAATAGTTTCACCTGCGGTTACACTTATACTTCCTGTAGTGGTAAATTCTGCAACAGTAGTATAGTTTGTAACACCGTGTGTTTTACCACTCCAAACGAATCGCATACCGCCAAGGGCACTATAGCTTGCATCACCTGGATAAAGACCTGCTTGTGTTCTACTGTCTCTTGCAATACGTTCAGAATTATCATATAAATTTTGGGCACTTGCGACTAGTTGACCAACAGCAAGTTTTGTATCTGCCTGTGTCGAACCGTACCCGCTGCCTAATTTAGTAGTCTTAACAGCCATATTAACAAAATCAAATCCTACTTCAAATGTAGTTGCAATTTCATCTGCTGCTAAGTCTTGACTAAAGCTATCTTTATTACTAAATGCAATACTTCTGTATGTTGAATTATCACTTTCGTCAAAGTTAATTGCTGTACTAGGTCTTGTAACTAACGTTCCAGGACTACTAACATTGTCAAAGATGTGGTTAAAGTTGTTTCTGTATTCAACGATTGTAGCATCTGTAACAGTAGCTTGTAATGTACCAAAGTAGTCTGTTGCAGAAACGTCATCAGCTTTAAGATCTAGTTTGTAAACAAAGTTGTTATGAGTACCAGTTGCTGATCCAAAAATTGTTTGAATGTCGATTGTTAAATCATTAGTTGGTGAACTTCCGCCTATCAGTGAACCACTGATTGTAAGTGTGTCAGATGCTGAATGTCCATAACCTGGTGTACGTACTGTTACAACAGCCGCTCCTGCCGCTCCTATAACACCAGTAGCTGTAACTGTTACACTTACTGTAGTTCCAAGACCAGCTCCACTACCTGATGCTGCTATGTTTGCATATGTTCCGGTAGCCGCTGTAGTACCTGATAGTGAAGCATTATCTAATGTACTTACGCCCGTTGCAATAACGTCACCGGCTTCGCCACTAACTCCGTCACCATCTATATCACTAAGATTAGTTACTGTGGATATAGCATAATTAAGTGTACCTGTTGCACCACCGTGGTCGATAGTGATTATACTGTTTGCACTTGGTGGAACTTTTAAGTCTGTAATATAAAAACTAGGATCTTCGTTTGCGTTTGGATACGCAGCAGAAGTAAGTGCCTTACCAGGTTGTACCATATCGTACTTTTGAGTAATTTGATCTGGAATTTCGTTTGGATCAGCGCCTTCAGCAATTAATCCAAAGTTACCATAACCGTTAGAACAGTTTAGTCCTCTAATTTCCGAACCGTTGTTTGCATACATTGCTGTTTGACAGTAGTAGGTAAACGTTGACACTTGCTCTGAAAACGCAGCATTGTTTGCAATAAGGCCGTAGCCTAGATCGTTAATCTGTGTAAAGTCGTTCGCCAACATACTTCTGTTACCAGCAGTTTGAAGGAATATATCTCTTTCAACAGATGAGTCATCAAACTGTTCGATATCATAGCCACGTCCTGAGTTAGAACTAGCATCTAGATAAAGTGTTGCAGTACCTTGTCCTTGGTCATAGTCAGAAATTGCGTTAACTTGATAACGTCTTCCTTCTACATAGAAAGGACATGGTAACTCCGGAGGCCGCAATCTTATACCTTCGCCTAGATCACTTTGTACAGTTATTCTAAATCTGTCTGCTGTTTCAGGCTGTCCGGTAACTCTAGTAGGCAAGTTACCAACATATGCATCAACATACATTCCGCCTCTAAACGCCTTCTTGTTAATGCTCTGTGAAAAACTAGATGCTGTTTGAATATAAGGAGATTTAGTAAGTACCTGTCCTTGTGGATCAAGTACGCACATAAATCCGCCATGTCCTTGTACAGTTACGTTACGAATAATAGTAGCATCGCTCATTAAGAATACATCAAGTGCATCGTTACGTTTAGGTGGATTATATTCTACGTTGAACACAAACGCAACTTTGTCTATTAATTGTCCAACAACTGATGCTGTTCCTGATTCGCCGGATCCTAATGTAATATCTGGTGTTTCAACAGCAAGTACTCCTGCCGCTCCAGCTGTGTATTCACCGAATGTAATTGCATTGGATATTGCACTAACAAAAGTGTGAGCTGATGTTTCCGATGATGTTCCAACATTAACTGTAATCGTATTAGCAGTTTTTGCAGTAATTTCTAACTTAGTTTGGAATGCTGGATCTGTTGCTCTTGGGAATGTAACCGCAGTTGCGTTTCCATCTGATCCACATGTAAATGTAAATCCATTTAGCTCAATCTCAATATACTGTCCAACTGTTAAACTGTGTGAACCAATAGTTGCTACTAATACACCTGTTAGAGGATTGTAAGTAGCGTTAGTTGGTGTAAATTGTGCTTCTACAACAGTGTAGTTAGGAGCTGCACCTGTTAATAGTGCATTAGCAAGTGTACTAATATTTCGTATAGCTGCCTCTGTTGCTATTTCTTGTGTACTGTCGCCAAGTTGTGTTAGGTAGTCTCTGTCACTGCCTGTAAGCAATGAATGATACGACCCTTGCACTTCTAGTGTCTTTACTTCGCCACCGGAAACTAAATCCGTTATTAATGCATCAACAATAAGTTTTGTATCTCTTCTACACTTTGTTGCTGAGTAAACTAGAGATGGAAATCTATCACTAATATATCTAATAGTTTCTTCTACAATGTAATCTTTATTCTCTGATATAATACTTGAAGCAGTTGAATATAACCCTACGTTTGTTACTGTGGGTCCTAAGTTAAGTGCCTTGCCGGCATCAGCAAGATAATGGTATCCGAACTTACCTTGTGCTATACCGTCTTGGTTAAAGAAGTCAGTACCGCCATTGTTAATTGTTAATCCGTCAAATGTGTTATCTCTATAGAAATATAAGTTAGCCCATTTACTTTGCGATATTCTAGGTACTCTGCTATCAGTTTCAGATTTTGGTTTAATAACAACTCGTCTAAATTCGTCGCCTTTAAGCGAAACGTTATTAGATAATCTAATAGGATAATCTTCTTCGTAGATTCCTGTTTCGACCATAATGGTAACTTGCTTTTGCGCAATAAAGTTGCCGTACTCTAAAGGCTCTTCAGGTTCAAAGTCCTTTGCACTTAACAAGTGAACTTGGAAAACTGTTGGTCCAGGTTCTAATGAGCCAGTCTGTGGATCAGTTGCTGCTTCAGCACTTACGTTATTTGTAAAACTTACAATCTGACCAACTGCTTCAGACCGCTTACCTCTAATAACTTTACCAGGAAGTGCATCAGTATTACTAGGATTAGTTTGATCAGTGTTACTAGCTGCACCATTAGTAACAACAATTTTATATGTACTTCCGTATACAGTGTCGCCACCTGAGTCTAGGCCGCCTTGAATAATTGTATTAACTAAATTAAATTTAGCTTGTATAGCAGTTACAGCATTTGCATCCGCATCCAAGTCATTAGCAATAGCTGTTGGTTGACTCGCTGCTCCTAAATTGCCACTTACATTGCCAGTAAACTGATTTGCTGTTGTTAGTGTGCCAGTAGTTTGCTCTAATTGTATAGTACTGCCGCTTGATACACTAGCACGAACAACACCAGTAGCGCCACTACCTGCTTGTGTTAGTGTCTCGCCTGCTGATACACTTACGTTTCCTGTAAGTGTAAGGGTGAATACTGTTCCTAAGTCTAAGTATTGATTTTCATCTATTTGGAAAACTTGACCTAATATACCTGTTGTAAACGCTGTAAATGATGATGTATTATAAGGCGTAGTTAGAGCTGCATCGTTATACAATTCAAATGTTTGTACACCAGTAACCTTAACATACTTTTTAGTATTAGTGGTTATCTCTACCATACCAGCTATATTTCTAAATACAACAATATCTTTATCTACTAGTCCGTGTGCTGTACTAGTTGTAACTGCTGATATTGCTCCTACTGTAATTGATGTAATAGTTTTTTGGTTGTAAAGATCATTTGTTAAACATACTGTTGCAATGTTTCTAGCAGCAACAATGCCTGCAACAGTTTCTGAAAGTTGAGACGTAATTGCAATTCTAGCACTAACACTAGAATAATAACGTTGTGCTGCTTGCTGTGTTAAATAGTTGGCTGAAAGGCCTCTGTTAATATCTAAAGAAATAGCATCAATAATTAGCCCAGTGTCTCTTTGACATAGTGATTTGCTATAAGCAAAGTTTGGAAAAGTTTTATTAATAAACCCTATAACTTCTGCGGCAATATAATTTCTATTACCATCAAGTAATTTTCTTGCTTGTTCGTAAACAGGCGTTTCGACATCTGCGTTAATAACCACTGCATCTTTTGTAAATGCTGTATGTGTCAACGTCTGCATATAGTTGCCAGGTACTTTTGGAGCACTTCTAATTAACTCTTCAGCACGTTTTGCTGCCGCATTAATACTACCAAATGCATATGTATACGAAGTTCCTTCTTTGCCTGAAGGAACGCCAGTCATTAAGTCGTCACCTTTAGTACTTACAAATAACGCTTCAGGAGAACTGTATGCTGTATTATCAACATAATATTTTGTAGCTGCCTGTAAATCTTCAGCACCATTAGGTGATCCTCTACCTGCTAGTTCGCCAGGATGATCGGAAAGTGTTAATATGCCTTCCATAGTATCGCCCTGCCTGCGCACAGTTGCGTCTCTTGGCATAGCGGTGTCATCTAAGAAATTTCCTGCTAGTGTAGCATCAAGACTTGCATCAACTATAGTGTGAGCATCGTCAGCAGCAATAACTCCTGCTGGATTAATTTTAAACGATTCTGCATCTGCACTTGAATCTGTAATAGCATATGCTTTATTAGTTTCTGTATACAGATCTAATCTTGTTGGTGAAACTACTCTTAAATAATATGTTGTTCCTGAAACAAGGTTAGTTGGATCTGTATCTTCAGCATTAAACTTTATAGCTGTACCGTTTGAACCACTTTCTAAACCGTGGCCACCGCTTTGTAAAGCCTGTGCAACATTGTAATGTGAATTAATAACTAAACTGTCGTCAGTATATGATGTAATTTCCCATGTATACTGTAATTTTCCAGTCGGCTCTTCTGCAACACGTAACGGCAATCCTGAAGTAATATATCGTTGATCTGCATACCCTTTAGTAATTACAAGATCGTCAATAGTAATTCCACTTAGGTTAGAATGCTGAGTATTCATATCTTCAGCTGCGGCTTGACTAATACCAACATTAGCAATACCATTTCCGCCTGCATCTAACGGCCCACTTAATGTTGGAGTTAGATCGTCACTCATTTGAGTAAACGAACTTGAAATAACTAACTTGCCAGCAACATCATAACTAAATGTAATAGTGTCTGCTGCACCGCCTCCCAAGTCACTGTTGGATCCAAGTGTTACTAATTGAACGAGCGTACCTGCATCGTTTACTAGCGGTATAGTATTAGGTGTTAGGGTGTCTGGTGTATCACTTAGTGTAGAAAATGTTATCTGTCCTCCAACACCAAATACAGCATATAGTTCACTAAAGTTTTCGTTCGTTTTGCGAAACGATTCTCTAATACTATCGCCAGTGCCATCGTTACCTTCTACACCAATGTTTACATCTTGCTTTGCCATCTATCTTGCTCCGTTTATATTGCTGGGATTGCTAATTTGTCTACGTCAAAGTTTACACTTACGCCGCATCCACACGCTGATTGTGCGTTAGGGTTATTAACTTCAAATGTTGCACCCATTATATTTTTAACATAATCTATTTCTGTACCTATCATGAACATTACTGCTGTAGATCCAACTACAAACTTACCTGTAATAGAATCAATAACTATATCGTTTGCTTCTAAATCAGCTTCTGTTGCTACTGTAGCCCAATCGTATTCAAAACCTGCGCAGCCTCCACCTTTTAAGTTAAGACTAACGGCATAGCTGTCATTTTCCTCGCATATTCTATCAATTTGTGCTTTCGCAGTATCAGTTAGTCTACAGATTGTCATAATAGTATCCTTGTTAAATGTATTTATCGTTACGTTTTATAATCTTAATGTTAAATATACTTATGTTCATAAGAGAATTCCAAAAAGAAACCAGGCATACTCGTAAAAGTAAAACGGGCAAGGAACACGCCTATAAGCGTGATATTACATATTGTGTATTTAGATGTGATAATTGTGATGCAGAGTTTGAACGTGCTAGAGGTAGCATGGATCCAAAGAGATTAAACAATTCTTACTTTCACGTATGTAAGAACTGTGATAGTAAGAAATTTGCACAACGAAAAGGTGTTGAAAAGAAGCAGATGTGGGATTTACCTGCTTCTAGTACTTTAGATATTAGTAAACTTTAGTCTTCTTTACTGTAAATTGCCCAAGCCCCGTATGCAATAGCTGCATATGCTGCCAGTTTAGCAAATGGTCCTGCAATTAGTACAACAACGCCAACAGCAATTAATGCTGCTCCGTTCCAAGATGTACGTTCTTCTATTCTATCTTTAATCCAATTTTTCATAATATTTTCCTCCTAATACTTCCAGCCGTCTTTTTTAACAGTCCCGTTTGTATTTTTAACTTTTTCAGGTGTTGGAAATTTGTATTCTTTTATCACAGGGACATATGTTACAGGTCCTGTATCAATGCGGATGCCTCGTACCTTATCCAAAGATAAGTTCTTTTTTAACCCTTTTGTTTTCATGTTTGTCTCCTATGCAGTATTTATATAAATTGATACTTGCTAAGTTTTTCATCTTAGACTCACACATGATATCTGCGTAAGGTAAGAAGCTAAGTGCATAGTCATTTACTACATTATTGGGATACCAATCACTGTGCGCACGTAGCTTGCCTTTCTTGTAGCCTGCTTCTAATAACGCTGCCTTGTCAGGTAACGTATTGTGTGCGTAGCCTTCGGGCAACTGCTCTGTTCTACTGTAGCTGTAATGTATTGCAGGTCGTACGCCGCGCCAGCTATCAATTACACGCTTAAATCTATCGTCAGTGGGCTGGATATATTCTCCTTCACGACACCAGTGGTGGTGTATGTCAAGCACGAGGGCGCAGTGTTTTTCAAGTTCAAGGCTGTCTGCGATTCCCCATTTGTTTTCGTCGTTTTCAATGGTAATACAGTTTCGTGCTTCTGGAGACAATCGTTGTAGTGCGTCGATGATACCGGCTGGACCTCTGCGTCCTGAGATGTGGACGTTACACTTGAAGTCTTGCCAATTCTTGCCGTAGCCCATCCACCTGATGACATCCGTGTGATATTCAAATTCCTCTATGCTCCTCTCAACGATTTCACTGCTGTCGCTCGCAAGTACAGTAAATTGGCCTGGGTGCATCGATAGTCGGACATCGAGGGCTCTTGCCGTATCACCAACCTTGGCAAACTCCTTGGCTGCGTATGCAACCACATCAGGCTTGCGCCAATAATAACTCCAATCACGCTGGGTATAAACAGGTAAAACATCACTGCCCAATCTAACCATTCTAAGTTGTGGAGGAAGAGATCCAACATATTCAATCAACCTTTTGTATGCGGCAATGTTGTGTACCATAATGTCCCACAAGCGTTGCTCGGCTTCTTCACGTGTCTGACGGTTAAGCCACTGTACTGTCGTCGACTTTGTATTTAGCGGCCGTTGTATTTCTTCTAGTACTTTCTTCGTCTGCGTTTGATCATAATGCATATACTTACATGCAAAACCTATACGTTGTTGTGTTACCATTTTCTATACCTGCCGTCTAGTTCGTGTGTGCCTGAATTATGTATTGCCCACTCTACGCAATTATGCCAAGCATAACCTTTTTG
>TARA_R110000823_G_scaffold2934_6_pt1 | contig 14811 bp, 19 predicted proteins | sample TARA_R110000823 | Tara Oceans TARA_R110000823 (sample SAMEA4397722) | marine metagenome | biome: Polar Biome; feature: [DCM] deep chlorophyll maximum layer (ENVO:01000326); material: water (ENVO:00002006), including particulate matter (ENVO:01000060) such as... | depth 20 m | reverse complement strand
TCAATTTGTGTCAATTATCGAAATGAGACATGGCGGTAAGAAGAAAACTGATAGAATTGTATGGGCTTTACAAGGTAGAATGGAACATGGACAAATTACCTTCAATGAAGATAGAGATTGGAAGCCATTTACTTCACAAATGCTTGATTTCCCTAATAAACTAGCACATGACGATATGTTAGATGCTCTTGCGTACATTGACCAAGTGTCTGTAGCTGATTTTGCCCATACAATAGAGTTAGAAGAAGATTGGGAAGCCTTAGATAACACATCTGGATATTAAATAAAATAAATATTTAAAAACACTTGCTTTTTACCTGCAACTATGGTATATTGCGAATTAATTCACATTATAATCGGCACGCCTATGTTTGAAAATAAAGAAACTAAGAATAAAGCTTTATCTTCATGGATCACACATCGACTTGATGGGTGGAGAACACATCGTGATATGAACTACGTTGACAAGTGGGATGAATACTACCGTTTATGGCGTGGTATCTGGGTTGAACAAGATAAGATGCGTCAATCTGAGCGATCTCGTATTATATCTCCTGCATTACAACAAGCTGTAGAAGCTTCAGTTGCTGAATTAGAAGAAGCAACGTTTGGTCGTGGTAAATGGTTTGATATGAAAGACGATATGCTTGATGAAGATAATTCTGACGTTGAATACGTACGTAACTTACTACAAGAAGACTTAGAAAAGACAGGTGCTAAAGATGCTATCTGTGAAGTATTCCTAAATGCCGCTATTTATGGTACAGGAATAGGTAAGATTATTGTAGAACAGAATATCGAACGTGTTCCATCAGAAATGCCTGTTCCAGGTACTATGACTACTACTCGTACTTTAATTGAAGTACCATCTATCGATGTTAAAATTGAAGCCATCTCACCAAAAGAGTTTCTAATTGATCCAACTGCAAACTCTATTAAAGAAGCATTAGGAGTGGCCCATGAGGTTATTAAACCAAGGTATCATGTTGTTGACGGTATTAAGTCTGGGATTTATCGCGATGTCCCCCTTGATGGTGATTACGATACTGTATATGTTGGTTTCGATCCTGAAAACAAGAAGGCTGATGAATCTGACTCAGTAAAGATAACAGAATACTGGGGTTTAGTACCTAAACGTTTCCTTATTAAGTCGAAAGACAAAGATGACTTTGAATATACTAAGAAAGATGAGTTAGTTGAAGCAGTTGTAACGATTGTTAATGACGAATACATCCTTAGAGCTGAAGAGAACGCCTTTATGATGAAGGATAGACCTTTTATCAGTTACCAACATGATATTGTTCCAAATAAATTCTGGGGTAGAGGTGTTTGTGAGAAGGGTTACAACCCTCAAAAAGCATTAGACACTGAAATGAGAGCTAGAATTGATTCTCTTGCCCTAACAACTACACCTATGCTAGCAGCAGACGCTACAAGATTGCCACGTGGTATTAAGTTTGAGGTTAGACCAGGTAAGACTATACTAACAAATGGTGATCCAAGACAAGCTATTATGCCTTTAAATATGGGAACCACAGACCAAAATACATTTACTCAGGTTGCCTCATTACAAAATATGATTCAGATGGGTACTGGTTCAGCAGACTCAGGTTCATCTAGCGGTTCTACATCTGCTGGTATGTCTATGAGTGCTTCTGCTTCTATTAAGAGACAGAAACGTACACTGATGAACTTCCAAAACACATTCCTTATACCAATGATTAATAAATCAATGTACAGAAAGATTCAATTTGATGTATTACGTTATCCTGTAGCTGACTATAAATTTATTCCTTACTCTACTATGGGTATTATGGCTAAAGAGATAGAGAACCAACAAATGGTTTCTATGTTACAAGCAATTCCTAAAGATTCACCTGCATTTGATGTTATACTAATGACAATAATGCAAAATTCATCTGTATATAATAGGGACGAGATTGTTAGAGCATTACAATCTAGTAATCAACCTAACCCTGAGCAACAACAGATGGCACAGATGCAGATGCAGATGGAAATGGAGAAAATGCAAGCAGAAATTCAGAAATTACTTGCCGAAGCAGAAGAAGAAAGATCCAAAGCTTCTAAGTGGCAAGCTGAGGCGGCTAACTTACAGCCGAACCAGATTGATGCTCAAGACCAAATCCTTGGACTACAGAAGAAAGCAATGGACATTCAAAAGACTGGTTCAGAAATTAGAGGTAATGAAGCAGATACTGCTAAAGCTGGATTTGATAGAGACCATTTACTGTCTTTAACTCGAATTAACATGGCAAATGCTAGAAAGATTGGAGAAGAAACTGAATTTAACGGTAATTTTTAGTAAAAAGGAAAAATAATATGTACGGAACAAAACCAAAGAAAAAGAAAGCACCAGCTAAACGTAAAACTAAGAGGTACTAAAAATGAAAGGTGTGAAACATTATAAAAAAGATGGTACAGTACACACAGGCAATATGCACAAAATGCCAAATGGTACATTACATTCAAATAAAACACATACTAAAACAAGTCAGAAACTTTTTCATCTTAAAGATTTAAGTAAAAAAGCGCAAGCTAAAGCTAAAAAGTGAAATCTGATAAAGACTTTTATAACGATAGACTAAAATTATTTGAATCCCCAGGTTGGCTTGACTTGGTGGAAGAATTAAATAACATGGAGATTAGTGTAAGAAATATCGACACTATGAACGATGATAAAGATCTTTGGCACGCTAAAGGTCAGTTGCAACAACTAGGCTTTATTTTAAGTTTAGAAAATGCAACTAAAATAGCGGTGGAAAACCTAGATAGCTAGAACCACTATAATACAACTTCATAACCCTACGGGGCGGAGACATAGAAATGAGCATAGTAGTAGACGAAACACCTTCAAATGTAGTAGAACAGGTAACAGAAACTCAGGAAGTAACAGAAGCGGTTCAAGTAGAGGAAACTCAAGTAGAGGAAGCTTTAATTGAATCAACTTACGAAGCACCAGAGAAGTATGCTGGAAAGACATTAGAAGAAGTGATTGGGATGCACCAAAACGTCGAGAAGGCATTAGGTACACAAGGTCAAACAGTTGGAGAGCAACGAAAGTTAATCGATCAACTAATGGAACAATCACAAGCTAGTCAAGCTATTGAACCAAGTGATACACTTGATAGTTTTGAGGATAATTTTTATGATGACCCTGCTAAGGCAGTTAACTCAGCAATTGAAAATCATCCTGAAATTATTAAAGCTAGAGAAGGTAATATTAAGTCATTTAAAAATGGTAACTTAGTACAGCTAGAAACAACACACCCTGACTTTATGGATGTTGTTGGTGATAGTGGCTTTCAAAAGTGGGTAGGAGAGAGTGGTATTCGTACCGAGCTGTTCCGCAGAGCTGATAATAATTACGATTATGATTCTGCAAATGAATTAATTGGAACTTGGAAACAAATTTCAATGATTGATAAGACTAATGAAGTCAATAAAGCAGAAGCAAGTAAGAGAAAAAAAGCAATGCGACAAACCAGTTCAGAGACTCGTTCTTCAGGTGACTCAGTTGGTGGAAAAAAGATATACCGTAGATCTGATTTAATCAATCTACAAATAAGCGATCCAAGTAGGTATTCAGATTTATCAGATGAGATAACTATGGCATATCAAGAAGGACGCGTTAAATAATAATACTCAACAAGGAGAAATAAAATGGCTTTAGGTACAAATAATACTACCATAACCACGTCAGCTAATTTCATTCCTGAACTATGGTCGGATGAAGTTGTTGGTGCGTATAAACAAAACTTAGTTTTAGCTAACTTAGTTACAAAGATGTCTCACAAAGGTAAGAAAGGTGATACAATTAACATTCCTAAACCTGCTCGTGGCTCTGCTTCTGTAAAAGCTGCAAACAATCAAGTAACATTGATTGCTGACACGGCTGGTGTAGTAGCAGTAAGCATAAACAAGCATTACGAATACTCAAAATTAATCGAAGATATTGCTGAAGTTCAAGCGATATCTTCAATGCGTAAGTTCTATACTGATGACGCTGGTTATGCTCTTGCTAACCAAGTCGATGATGACTTATTTGCAATAAGCGAAGGTTTACAAGGTGGTACAGTTGGTGGAACAGGCGCTGCTCTATTCGAGAAAGCTGTTAGAGGTGGTGATGGAACTACTTTGTTTGCAGGTGGAACTAGTGGCGGTGGTGCAACAGACATTACTGATGCTGGTATTCGTAGGATGATTCTTACACTTGATAACGCTGATGTTCCTATGGACAACCGTGCTTTAGTTATGCCTCCAGTAGCTTCTAACGACTTGTTAGCTATTGCTCGTTTTACTGAGCAACAGTTCATTGGTAACGGTGATGCTATTTCAACTGGCAAGATTGGTCAAATTTATGGCGTTGATGTGTTTGTTACATCTAACTGTCCTACGGTTTCTCCATCTTCTGGTGCTGATGCACGTATCGGTCTACTAATTAGCAAAGATGCTTTAATCTTTGCAGAGCAAGTTGGCGTTCGTTCACAAACTCAGTACAAACAAGAATACTTAGGTGACTTGTTTACTGCTGATACTCTCTACGGTGTTGCTGAATTACGCAATGATGCTGGTATTGCATTTGCAGTTCCTGTTTCATAAGTAGTTAGTTAAACGTAGCCCTTTCAACACGAGAGGGCTATCCTGAACTATCTAAAGGAGAAGCTTATCCCATTATTTAAATATACTTGTAAAGACGGTCATTCTAAAGATCAGCTTTCTTCTTACGCTAACCGTAAGGATGAACAAAAGTGTCCTGAGTGTGGTAAACCATCTTATTTTGAGCAAACTTTCAATTGTAGTTTCCAATTCGGAAATAATTATGACTCGTTTGCAGCAAATACACATAAATGGAATATGAGAGAGAACAAGAGACTTAAAACACAGGGGAAAAACTATGTTTAATATATTAAGTGATTCAACTCATGAGTGTTCTACTGGAGGTAGTCTTGAGCTTGAAAGGTTTAAGGTTAAACTACGTGAGATTTGGGAACACATGCTTACAGAGACATATGCAAAGTATGATGAAGAATTAGATGAAATAGAATATAGAGAAGCTAACGCTTTAAAATTCTCTGATGAACCTGAAGAAGAATCTGAGATTGATAACTTACTACAAATGCTTGGAGATATGATTGATCCTCAAGAAGAGTTAGAATCAGTAGAAAGTACATCTAAGGCTCCGAAATATACTGGTAAGAAACTTAAATCTGTTAATGATGGTCGCAAAGCACCTTCAACAACCTATAGCTCAAAATATTCAATGACTAAAACACCAGGAGACTCAAAAAGCTCTATTAAAACAGGTACATACGAGTCACAATCTGGTACAATAGCGCCTAGAAAGGACGCTAGAGTTATTAGAAGCTTTAGACCTATGGCTAAAATGATGAGAGATGAACTTACATCACTTAGAATTAGACAAAATATTGGTCGTTCACGCCAATTTGATAGACTACTATAATGGCTAAAATGTGGTGGCGCAAGCAGAAGACATTGGCTATGCTGAATAACAGAAGACAGTTTGAGAGAGAGTTTAATCCAGATTTTTCATCGGCAGTAGAAATAGAGATTGAGCAGGGTAATTCATATATTATAAGTGAAACATCTACATCATCTCTACCTGAATATATTATAACGGAGTAAATGAATGGCAACTATTAAGGTATCGGCACTAAGCGCAAAAACATCACCAGCAGGAACAGAAGAAATCTTAATTAATGATTCTGGTACTTCTAAAAAGATTACTGTTGACAACATTACTGAGAATAACTTTACAGATACATTGAAGGCTAAGGTAGATGGTATTGAAGCTTCTGCTGATGTAACAGATGCAACAAATGTTAATGCTGCTGGTGCTCTTATGTTATCAGATACAACAACTGCTGGTTTAGGGATTGTTGTTGATGAAGATAACATGGCTTCTAATTTAAATACCAAGGTGCCTACACAGCAATCTGTTAAGGCTTATGTAGATGCTTCTTCTGGTGGTGATACACTACCCGTTGCTGATACCACTGGTATCGCTAAGGGTTCAGCAGATGCTACTAAGATTGTAAGATTTGAGGTTGATGGTTTAACAAATAATACAACTCGTGTTCTTACTGTTCAAGATAAAAATGGTACTATTGCTTTATCTGCCGATATTACTGGTGATAATTCAAATACAAATACTGGTGATGAAGTAGCAGCAAGTGCTACAGTAGCTGGTGTTGTTGAATTAGCAACTATTGCTGAAGTTAATACTGGTTCAGATACTGTAAGAACAATTACTCCTGCTGGTTTAGCAGGTTCTGCTTTACAAACTAAAGTAGATGCTATTGAAGCTTCTGCTGATGTTACTGATGCAACTAATGTAACCGCAGCAGGTGCTTTAATGGACTCTGAAGTTACAAACCTTGCAGATGTTAAAGCGTTTGCTTTTGGTTCAACAGTTCAAGCTTATGATGCTGATACAACTAAAAATGATGTTGAGAATACATTTACTAAAACTCAAATATGGTATAAAGGTGCAGATGTATCAAGTGCTACAGCTTTAGACATATCAGATGGTAATTACCACGATGTTACAGGTACTACAACAGTTACATCTATTGGAACCGTTGGTGTTGGTGCTACTATTAAACTTCATTTTGACGGTGCTGTAATACTTACACATCATGCTAATGATTTAGTAATACCTGGAGGTGCTAACTTTACAACTTCTGCAGGTGATGAAATTGAATTTACAGAATACGCTTCTGGTGATTGGCGTGTTACTGGTTTTGCTTTAGCTGATGGTAAAGCATTTGTTGCTGGTGGAGCTACTGGTTTAGATAGTGTTGGTAGTGTTGCACGTGCTACTTCTGGTTTATTATTTAACTCAGATACAGCAGCAGTTAATGTCCTAGATGACTATGAGGAAGGTACATTTAATGTTACCTTTACGGCTGGTAGTGGTACAATTTCAGCAGACGGTGGAGATGACACAATGGGTTATGTTAAAGTAGGTAACATTTGTCATATTCAAGGAAGAACACATATAAACGCAATAAGCTCCCCATCAGGTGAATTCTTCGTAGCAGGCTTGCCATTTACATCAGCATCACTAGCAGAAAATGCAGATGTAATTGCAGCTAGTGTTGGTTACTTCACAATAAGCGGATCAGTTGCAGTTGGTTTTTATGGTGAACTTGGTGCTGGTGCTACAAGCATTTTAGTTTATAACCAAACTGCAACAGGTAGAGCAGATGCTGCAGGAATGATTGGTGCTGACGCTTACATATATTTGAGTTTCTCGTACCAAACAGCATAATTAACCTAAATGGATTTTAGGCAGAACAATTAAAACATAACAGGAGAGTTAAAATGGCTTTAGTAAAAAAAGTAGAAGTAGATAAGACAGAAATAATAGGCGAATTTAAAATGGTTCAAGTAAGAACTGCAACATGGGTAGAAGAAAATGGCGCAATGATTGGTGGTAAAACATTTAGCAGAGCTGTAATCGCACCAGGTGATGATGTATCAAGTCATACTAGTGACACACAAGCTGTAGTAGCAGCAGCACACACATCAGCTATAGTAACTGCTTACAATTTATTCGTAGCAGAGCAAGCAAGTATAAGAAACGGTGACTAAACATCTAAACAACAATCTACAAGCTAAGGAAAGTAAAATGGGAAATACAGTAACGCTAGGCAGTTTTGGAACCACTATGGTAGCTTATACATCACAGTATGAACCTGTTTTTGTAGTAGCAGCAGCTATAGTTACAATAACCGCAGGTTTATACACTATTATATCTAAAGTTATAAGTAAAAGGAACAATAAATAATTAGGGAGAAAAAACCATGAACATAGATTTAAAATCATTATTACCTACTCTCTTTGTAGTAGCGGGTGTTATTTACGGTTATGGACAACTATCAAGTAAGGTAGATAGATTAAACCCTCTTATTCAACTAGCTGATGACAATATGAATAACATTATTGAACTTAAACTAAAAATGAATTTATTAGTAACACCTCAGATGGAAATTGTTGGTTCTAAGAAAGTACAATTTAACAAAATACGCATTGACGGTATAGAAAAAGACTTATACAAGTAATATGGGTATGCTAACAGATGATTCGAGATTAAAAAGAGCAGGTGTCTCAGGATTTAATAAACCTAAGAGAACTCCTAAACATCCTACAAAGTCACATATTGTTGTGGCTAAAGAAGGTGATAAGATAAAGACTATACGTTTTGGTCAGCAAGGAGCTTCAACATCTGGTAAGCCTAAAGCAGGTGAGTCAGCTAGAATGAAAGCTAAGAGAAAGTCTTTTAAAGCAAGACACGCTAAGAACATAGCTAAAGGAATGATGTCTGGTGCTTATTGGGCTGATAAAGTAAAGTGGTGATTATGATACGTTTAGTAATAATATTTATAGCACTGTCACTTAGTAGCTGTAGTTCATTAGAACTGAGAAACCTAGGTAAGTCTATTGGTACTGCTGGTGTTGCTTACTTGGTTAATCCTCTTTCAGGTGCTGCAGCATTAGCTACTTCTATGGCTTATGATGAGATAATACCTGACAGTCCCAAGGTTGCCGATATAGAAACTAAGGAACAAGCTGTGGCATTTGTAGCTCAGGCTTGGGGTACTAACATCCTATATGCCTTTATAGCATTCTTATTGGTTACAAACATCCTTGTACCATGGTTCGCTAAAAGACGTGGATATAATCAAGGTAAAGATAAATACAAGTACAGAGATTACAAATAAAACATAGATGTATATTCTATTTCTATGTTAAACTGACCTTAACTTAATAATATAGGTCGTATTATGAACATAAAAGCTCAAGGCGACATTGTAGTAATAGCTGACACCCAAGTAATAAAAAGTGCTCCAGTTGACCACATTAAAGCGTTAGCTAGTTATATTTGGGAACATAAACCAGCTCACATTGTACATATTGGTGATAACTGGGACTTTGAATCATTAAGTTTTTATGCTTCACCATTAGAAAGAGAAGGTAGACGTTTAGTTGATGACCTTAAAGCTGGTAAAGATGCACTTGCTATTGTATCTAACCATATTGATAAGAAGAATAAGATAGCTAAGAGGACTAGGTATGCACCTACATTAGATTTCATAATGGGTAATCATGAGGAGCGCCTAAATAAGATGGTTAATTCTAATCCTCATCTAGAGGGGATGGTTGATTTAAAATTAATGGTTGAAGATTTAGGTTGGACGGTACATAAGTTCTTACACCCATTATGGATTGGTGAGACTTGTTTTAACCACTATATGCCTAATTCTATGACTGGTAAGCCAGTTGGTGGTGGTGTTGAGAATAAGATTAATAAGTTCCCTCACTCATTTGTACATGGTCATCAGCAACAGTTTCAGTTTGGTAGAAGACAGAATTTAATGGGTAAGCCACATTATGGCGCTTGTGCAGGTTCTTTTTATATGCACGATGAAGACTACAGAGGACAGGATAACACAGAGATTAGAGGGTTTCTACATCTTAAAGAGTTTACTAATCGATATGATTACTTAGACCATGACGTAGAGTTTGTTTCACTTGAGAGATTATTAGAAAAATATTAAGTTACAGTTTAGTTCACTTATATGGTAAACTATTTATAGTGGTTGACAGCTCTCATCTCTTTAGATAATATTATATACATACTTGGAGCTTGCTCACCACATTAAATTAATAAATACGGAGATATACAATGTTAAGATATAAGATGCCCAAGGATGCACCAGTTGCAAAAGAAGAAAAAAAGGTAGAGGCACCTGTCAAAGTAATTAAAAAGAAATCTAGTAAGTAGTTAATTTAACTACACTTTTTACTTTACATACGGAGACACAATGTCAACATACAGAGAATTAATAAATCAAGTTTTAATTAGATTACGTGAAGATACTATCCCTACAAATTGGAGTGGTGCTATTAATGATAGCTCTACAATTACAGACTACCAAAAGGTTATTGGCGCATTAGTTAATGATTCTAAGCGTGATATTGAATCTTATCATGATTGGCTTGTATTGAGAGAAACTGTTGATGTAACTACAGTATCTGGTACTAGAAACTATAACTTGTCTGCTGGACAAGATATTAAAGTATTAGATGTTATTAATCAAGACCAAGGTACACACCTTAATCAAATTAGCCAGAAACACTTAAATTCATTGAAGTACCCAACTGGTAATTCAGGCGATCCTCTTTTTTATTCTTTTAATGGTGTCGACTCTTCTAATAACCTTAAAGTTGATTTAGAGCCTATACCTAATAATGCACACACAATATCTTTTGACATTAATAAACCACAATCAGAGTTGACTCTTGCTGCTACTGTAATGAAAGCTCCTACGCAACCTGTTATATTAGGCGCTTGGGCTAGAGCTATTGCAGAGCGTGGTGAAGATGGTGGAACAAACACAAGTGTTGCTGCTGCAGAAGTATCTAACGCACTTAATCAAGCTATTGCTCTTGACTCTGGTAATACTAGATACGAAATGGACTGGATAGTAAACTAAGATGGCAAAGCAGTTATCATATAAACCATTATCTAATCTTGGTATTAATGGGCTTAATACACAAACTAATCCAGCTTCTTTAGAACCAACTTGGCTGACAAAAGCTAGTAATATTGTACTGACAGAATCAGGACGCATTTCGTTTAGAAAAGGTCTTAAACAAAATGTGTTAGCTACAAGTGCTAAAATTGGTGCTATAGGTGAGATAAATGATACAGGTGTTATTCTAGCTGCTGTTGGTACTAATATGTACACAGTAAACTTTGCTGCACCAGACAATCCATGGACTTTAAGTTTTGCTACAGGTGGTTCTGCCTCTGACTGGCAAATGATTCCATTTAATGGTAAGATGTATTGTGTACAAGCTGGTCATGCTGTTGTTCAATATAACGATGCTGTATCTTCTCCATACTGGACAGCGCTAACAGCTATTTCTGGTTATAACGCTCCTTCTAATGTTACAACCTTTGACCCTAGGTGTGGCATGGGTTTCTATGGAAGACTTTGGTTTGGTGGTATTACAGAAGAACCAGATGTATTGTACTATTCAGATACATTACTTGGACATAAATGGAGTTCTGGTGCTGCTGGTGCTATTGATCTGAAGAGTGTTTGGGATGATGATTCAATTGTTGCTATTGCACCTTTTTATGGTAAATTGGTTATTTTTGGTTCTCACAATATTGCTATTTACAACAATCCTTTTGATTTAACTAACCTAGCATTAGATGAAGTTATTAGAGGTGTTGGTTGTGTTTCTAGAGACTCCATACAAGCTGTTGGAGACGACTTAATATTTTTGTCATCAACAGGCGTACGTTCCTTATTAAGGACTACACAAAAAGATAAAGTTCCTTTACAAGATTACTCTCTTAATATTAAAGATACATTAATCAGAAACATAGCTTCTAGTAGTAATGTAAAATCTAGTTATATTGAAAACGAAGGTATATATGTACTTTCATTTGTTGATAAAAATATCACATATGTATTTGACATGAAACACTTTACAGGAAATAATTCTCCTAGAATTACAACATGGGATTTTAGTAGTAATCTTAATCCATCTTCTATGTTATATACTCAAAGCAGAGGATTCTTAGTAGGACAGCATATAGGTTCAATAGCAACGTACACAGGCTTTTTAGATAAAACTTATGTTAATGGTGGCAGTTATACAAACACATCATATACAACAGATTTTAAAACTATCTGGATTGATCTAGGTGATGCAACTATAGCGTCATTACTTAAAAAGTTGACTGCTGTAATTGGTGGTGGTGCTGGTACTAATGTAGGTATTAAATGGTATAAAGACTTTTCTCATATACCATCTAAGACAAATTCATTCTTACTGAATCCATCAGCCTCTGGTGCAGACTCTTTATTTGGTTCATCAACTTCATTGTATGGCACAGCAGTTGTTACAACTACAAACGCTGGATCATTTGTAACTGGTACTTATTATGCTATTAAAACTGCTGGTAATACAAACTTTACTTTAGTTGGTTCTGCTAATAATAGTGTAGGAACAATATTTAAAGCAACTGGTGCAGGTACTGGAACAGGTACTGCGGTTAGTCATACACATGTAGCAGGCACACATCCAGCTACAACTAAATATGCACCTCTATATGGATTAAGCGAATACAAGGTTAGCCTAACAGGTAGTGCTAAATACTTACAACTTCAAATGACTTCTGAGACAAATGGTTATTCAGCATCATTACAAGATATGACATTATTATATAAACAGGGTAAAATACGATGAGTAATTATACAATAGCAGTCGATTGGGCTGGAAAAGACTCTTTAGCTGACTCAGATGCTGAGAAGGTTGTTTCAGGAGTAGACTTTAACACAGAATTTACGGCTGTACAAACAGCAGTTAATACTAAAGCAAACTTAAATGGTTCAGCTAGTGAGGCGTTTAGTGCTACTAAAGCATCAGATGGTACAAACACTACACAAGTAGCTACAACTTCTTTTGTTAAGACGGCAATTACAGCGAACTTAGGTTCTGCTTATCCAGTTGGCGCAGTCTTTACTACGATAACTGCTTACGCTAACTCAGCAGCAGTTGTTACAGCTATTGGTGGAAATACATGGGTTGCTTTTGCATCAGGTAGAATGTTAATTGGTATAAATTCTGGAGATACAGATTTTGATACTGCTGAAGAAACTGGTGGTAGTAAGACACACACTTTATCAACATCTGAACTTCCATCTCATACTCACAGTTTATCAATAGGTGGTCACACAACTGCTGACGGAACTACTAGATTTGAAGGTTCTAATGCAGCACAAACTGCAACTGGAACTACAGCAGCTACAGGTAGCGGAGCAGCACACAGTATTATGAATCCATATATCGCAGTATATATGTGGAAACGAACAGCTTAAAAGGAGAAAAAAATATGTATGTATCACCATTGAATTTATTTAAGAGAGCAGAGATTTGGGCATCCAAGATGATGTTTAAACCATTCTGGGAAACAATAGTAGGAGCATTAGTCTCAGATACAGGAAAAAAAGTAATTGGAAATGTAGCAGGATCATTAGTTAGTGGAGCATTTGGTAGTAACGCAGCAGATACAAACGCAGAAGCTCAACAGAACATAGCAGACGCACAAATAGCAGCATCAGCACCTTACAATACTTCAGGTATGTTTGGCCAAGCAACGTTTGATCAAGACAATCGAACAGCTGAAACAACACTATCTCCAGAGTTTCAAGCTTTATATGGGAGGTTTGGAGCACGTGCAGAGGATATTGGTAGTGAAATATCAAATCTTAATCCTGAGGCATTACAACAGAAATTCTATAATGAACAGAGAGCGCTGTTTGCTCCTCAACAAGAGAGAGATAGACTTGCTCTAGAAAGTAGATTATTAGGACAAGGAATGTTAGGTTCAACTGGTGGTGCTACTCGAATGGGTGCATTATTAGAAGCACAGAAGATGCAAGACTTAACTAGACAAGCTGGTGCATTTGCTGACTCTCAAGCTTTCCAAGATCTATTAAGAACTAGAGAAACACAAGATGTAGGTAAACAAATAAAGATTGGCGCATTACCAGATGGTTACTTAGATTCAGGTAGAGGATTAGGTACAGCTCAAGGTAGTGCGACGCTGTTTGGTTCTGGTCTTATGTCTAAAGCTGCACTAGGACAAGCAGGAGCCACAGCTAATTTTGGCGCTCAACTTGGTAAAAATTTTAGCGGAATGTTTAGTTCAGATGATAATGAGACAAAATACAAGCGCAATGACGATGGTGAATTTGTTGTTATAAGATAATAGAGATTAGGAGATAATTATGGCAGAATCAATATTTACAAACCCTTACAATGCTAGACAAGAGCAGATGGATGCTTTAGAGAAGTCTAGTATGGATGTAGCACAATTAGATGGCTACGGGGCTATTTCAAACGCTTTTGGTTTAGCAGGTGGTATGTTAGGTCAAGGTCTATTTAGTGCAGCTGGTGGTATTACACCAGAAGAAAAGAATGAAGCTGATATAGCTGCAGTCCAAGAAATCGCTGGAAGATACGATCTTAACACTCCTGAAGGTCGGAAAGGTGCACAAGCTGAGATTCTACCTATCAGTATTGACGCATGGACAGAGTTCAATAAGCAGTTTAAAGACTCACCTCTAGTAGCAAATAGAAAGACTGTCAAGGGTGATGATGGACGTTTATATTACCTAGATAATAAAGAAAGAGTCTTCCCTAATCAAAAGAAAAAGGTTGAGAACGATGTTCAGACTATTTTAGCAGTGGACTCAAGTTGGAGAAATGAGACTAAAGATGTAAGAACAGATATAGCAAATATAGCAAAAGCTAGAGCTTTAATAGGTGAAGCAGCAAATAATAACGCAGTAGCTGGAACTGTACTAAATACTCAAGTACTTGAGTTGGTAGGAAATTCCAGAATGACTAAGGCACAAATTGATGGTATCATTAAATCAGGTTCTTTACCTGAGAGAATAGCAAACACTTTCTCACAATATATTTCAGGTGTGCCAACTAATGTTAAAATGGGTGAAATTCGTGACCTTCTAAAAGCTCTTGATATGGCAAGCAAGAAGGAGTTTAATAGAATAAGAGAAAATAGGATAAGCGTCCTTAAAGATACCGACTTCCCAGAAGTTACACTTGAAAAGACATTTGGTAAAGCGTATGACATTAATCCTAGTAATAAACAATCACCAGCAGAGAAAGCTAAAGCTGAGCTTGAAAAAAGGCTGAAAAATGCTCAAGACCAAATCAAAT
>TARA_R110000823_G_scaffold116203_3_pt1 | contig 14854 bp, 27 predicted proteins | sample TARA_R110000823 | Tara Oceans TARA_R110000823 (sample SAMEA4397722) | marine metagenome | biome: Polar Biome; feature: [DCM] deep chlorophyll maximum layer (ENVO:01000326); material: water (ENVO:00002006), including particulate matter (ENVO:01000060) such as... | depth 20 m | reverse complement strand
GTCTGGGTGCCGGACCGCCGCTGGGCGGAGGAAGTGGTCGAGGAGATCGCGGCGTTCCCGTTCGGGCCAAACGACGATCACGTCGACTCCACGGTTCAGGCGCTGCTGCGGTTCCGCCAAGGGGGGTTCATAGCCCTGCCAACCGACGAGGTTGACGAACCGGACCACAAGGCGCCCCCGCGGGAGGGCTATTATTGACCCTCTCTCGCTGTTATAGTGCCGCAGACCGGCCCACCCTGCAGGAGAACCCACCATGGCGGTGACTAAACCCATGACCCCGTTCGACGTGGAGCTTGAAGACAGCCCTGACTTGACGGAACTCGAGTTCGAGATGCCGGATATGGAAAACGTCACCACGATGGCCACCGAGGACGGTGAAGTCATCATCGAGTTTGGCGACGACCTGTCGAACGACGGGGATTCCGAGGCAGCGGATGTCGATCACGACACCAACTTTGCCGACGTCATGGAAGAAAGCGAGCTGGAGTCGCTCGCGGCCGACCTCGTGGAAGCGTTCATGTCCGACCGGCAGAGTCGGAACGACTGGGCGCAGGCGTATATCAAGGGTCTTGACCTGCTGGGCACGAAGATCGAGGACCGCACGACCCCGTGGCAGGGCGCCTCCGGCGTATTTCACCCCATGCTGACCGAGGCCGTGGTGCGGTTCCAAGCGCAGGCCATGAGCGAGCTGATGCCCGCCGCCGGACCGGTCAAGACGAAGATCATCGGCAAGAACTCGCGGGAGAAATACGAGCAGGCCACGCGCGTCAAGAACGAGCTGAACTACCTCATCACCGAGGAGATGGTCGAGTACCGCGATGAGATGGAGCAGATGACATTCCGGCTGCCGCTCGCGGGCTCCGCGTTCAAGAAGGTCTACTATGACCCGCTGATGGAGCGGCCGGTGGCGTGCTTCGTGCCGGCAGAGGACTTTGTCATCGCCTACGGTGCCTCAAACCTCGAGTCGTGCCCGAGATACACCCACGTGATGAAGAAAGACCCCAACGAGGTCCGCAAACTGCAGGTCTCGGGGTTCTATCGCGACGTAGAGCTGTCCGCGCCGGCGGGTGAGCGTAGCGACATTCAGGAGAAATACGACGAGCTCGAAGGCAATGAGTCGTCGCTGTCTGATGATACGCGTCACACACTGCTTGAGGTGCACGCTGACATTGACCTGCCAGAGCCGTTCGATGACCCGGACGGGATCGCGCGGCCATACGTGGTGACAATCGACCTGACGTCACGGGAAATCTTGGCAATTCGCCGGAATTGGTACGCGGACGACGAGAAGAAGCGCAAGCGCATGCACTTCGTGCACTACTCGTATCTGCCGGGACTGGGGTTCTATGGCACCGGCCTGATCCATCTGATCGGCGGCTTGGCCAAGTCCGCGACATCTATCCTGCGCCAGCTGATCGACGCGGGCACACTGTCAAACCTGCCAGCCGGCCTCAAGACGCGCGGCATGCGCATCAAGGGCGACAACGGTCCGCTGACCCCGGGCGAGTTCCGGGACGTCGACCTGCCGGGCGGGGCCATCCGCGACAACATCTTTCCGCTCCCGTTCAAGGAACCGTCAGGCGTGCTGTACAGCCTGCTCGGGAACATCGTCGAAGAGGGGCGACGCATCGGCTCCGTGGCCGACATTCAGGTTGGCGACATGAGCGCAAACGCGCCCGTAGGCACCACGCTGGCGCTGATGGAGCGCTCGATGAAGGTCATGTCCGGGGTTCAGGCCCGGATGCACGCCGCGATGCACAAGGAACTGCGCATCCTCGCCCGGGTAGTCCACGACTTCATGCCCAGCGAGTACCGCTACGAGGTCAGCGGCGAGTTCGACCGGACACAGGACTTCGACACAAAGACCGTCGATGTGATCCCCGTGTCCGACCCGAACGCCGCGACAATGGCGCAGCGGATCGTGCAGTATCAGGCCGCGCTGCAGTTGGCGCAGCAGGCGCCGCAGCTCTACGACATGGGTAAGCTGCACAGGCAGATGCTCGAGGTCATGGGCATCCAAGACGCCGACGAGATCATCAAGCTGCCCGAAGACATCGCACCGAAAGACCCGGTGTCCGAGAACATGGCCATCCTCAAGCAGGAGCCGGTCAAGGCGTTCCTGTATCAGGACCACGAGGCGCACCTCACGGTGCATATGGCCGCCGCGCAGGACCCGAAACTGCAGCAGATCGTGGGTCAGTCCCCGTTCGCTGCTGCCATCCAGTCGGCCATGGCCGCTCACATCACCGAGCACGTAGCGCTCCAGTACCGCAAGTCACTTGAGGCGCAGCTGGGTGTGCCGCTGCCGCCCGAAGGAGAGCCACTGCCGGAGGACATCGAGGTCGAGCTGTCCCGAGCCGTGGCCATGGCCGCGCAGAAACTCCTGCAGAGCAACCAAGCCGAGGCTGCACAGCAGCAGGCGCAAGAAGAGGCGCAGAACCCGCTGACGCAAATCCAGATGAAAGAGCTGGAGATCAAGGACCGCGCGCAGGCACTCAAGGAGAAGATCGCCGAGCACGAGATGGGGCTGGAGAAGGCCAAGCTGGAGCTCGATATGGCAAACAAGACCGCAAATATCGAGGTCGCACGGGAGCGCATCGCCTCCGAAGACGAGCGCGAGGGGGCCCGGGTCGGGGTCCGGATGGCTACGCAGCTGGCGGCGAACAACAGTGCAGAGCTGCGCGACGCGGTCAAGGCGGGCACCGCACTGGCTACCTCGACGTCAAGAAATCTGACTGACCGAGGGGGCTCCTGATGGAAGATACCATATTTGGCATCCTCTACCGGCGGATCAAAGAGCGCCGGGAGTCCTTGGCGGGGTATATAGTGAACGGCGGGGCACCAGACTACGTGTCCTACGCCAAGGCAGCCGCGCAACACGAGGCGTATGTTACGATCGAAGAGGACATAAAGGAGCTGGAAAAGCGGTTTATGGACCAGTAAGCTGCTCGACATTCGCGGATGATCCGCGCACGGCTACGGTGGGCCGAACGCCACTGCAGAGGTAGAGATGTATACTGGTAACAAGATTGAGGACGAGGTCCTCAAAGCAAAACTCCCGGAACCCGTGGGGTATAAACTCCTGATCGCCGTGCCGGAGATGAGCGAGAAGACCGAGGGCGGCGTCTATGTGCCCGACAGCCGGAAGCAGGTGGAAGAGACCGCGTCAATCATCGGCTACGTGCTGAAAGTTGGCTCCGTGGCGTATTCTGACCCCGCACGGTTCCCTGATGGCCCATGGTGCAAGGTGGGGGACTTCATCATCTTCCGCTCGTACTCGGGCACCCGGTTCAAAGTGATGGGGAAAGAGTTCCGCATCATCAATGACGACACCGTCGAAGCAGTCGTGGAGGACCCTCGCGGGTATAGCAGAGCATGAATAAAGCACAGAATGACGACTTTGAAGTCGAGATCGACGACGACAAGTTCGAGATCGAGATCGAGGATGACACCCCCGCAGAAGACCGCGGCAAGCCCCGTCGCGCCGAGGGCGCCGAACCCGACCTGCCCAGCGACGACGAGCTCGAGGGCTACAGCGAGGGCGTAAAAAAGCGCATCAGCAAGCTCAAGTACGAGTTCCACGAGGAGCGTCGGCGCAAGGAAGAGGCCGAGCGCATCCGTGAGGAGGCGTTCCGCTTTGCCGAATCCCAGAAGCGCGAGAACGACACGCTGCGCAAGCAGCTGACTGACGGTCAAGGCGTGGTCGTTACGCAGGCCAAAGCCCGCGTCGAGACTCAGCTCGAGAGCGCCAAGGCGAAGTTCAAGCAGGCGTATGAGGCCGGCGACGCCGATGCCATGCTTGAGGCACAGACATCGCTGAGCACTTTGCAGAACGAGATGTACCGGCTGGCGAACTACCGTCCCGCCCCGGCACCGGCGTCCAATCCAGCCGCGCAAGCGAGCCCGCCTGCGTCCTCCCCGCAGGTTCCGCGGCCGCCACAGCGTGCGCTGGATTGGGCACAAGAGAATCCTTGGTTCCAGACGGATACCGAGATGACGGGTTACGCGTTTGGTGTGCACGAGCGGCTCGTAAAGAGCGGCATTGATCCAAACAGTGAAACATACTATACTCAGATCGACGCAGCCGTGAGGAAGCGTTTCTCTGATAAGTTTGACGGGTCTGACCAAGAGGTGAAGACGCAGCCCCGCCAAGCTGGTTCCGTGGTGGCCCCGGCGTCTCGTACGTCTAAATCACCGCGCAAGATCGTCCTCACCCAGACCGCGGTGGCACTCGCCAAGCGCCTCGGGCTCACGCCAGAACAGTATGCGGCGCAACTGATGAAGGAGAAGACCAATGGTTGACCGGACCCCACGCACTCTCGAAACGAGAGACGTCACTGAACGTAAAGCTCCGTGGAAACGTCAATCAGTTATCCCCGCCCCCGAACCGCGCGATGGTGTTACCTTCCGCTGGGTTCGCACAGCCTCATTGGGCGTAATGGATAACATGAACGTGTCCCGCCGCTTCCGCGAAGGGTATACGCCGGTCAAGGCCGAGGACTTCCCCGAACTCAAAGTTCTTTCCGACGTTGGCTCCCGTTTCAAAGGGAACATCGAAGTAGGCGGACTCCTGCTCTGCAGTATTCCGACGGAGACGGTCAACGCACGTGTTGAAGGTCAACTCCAAGAGGCCCAAGGCCAAATGGAAGCAGTGGACAACAACTACCTGCGTGAGTCCGATCCCCGTATGCCGGTTCTTCGCCCCGAACGCGCCACGCGCCAGACCTCGTTCGGCAAGTGATGCTTGCCCCATGAAACCCCGTTTTTAGGAGAGAGACATGGCCACTGTAGCCACTCCCTACGGCCTCCGCGCAGTCCAAGCGATTGGCGGACGTCCGTTTAGCGGCGGAACCATCCGTGAGTTTAAGGTATCGGCCAACAACGCCGCTGCCATTTTCAACGGTGATCTCGTCGTTCTAAGCACTGCCGGGCAGCCTTCGGCTGTCGGCACTTCTCCCGTTGCCGCCAAGATTGCGGCGACGTCTGCAGACGCAACTGCCGGCATCGTTGGTGTCTGCGTCGGCGCACGGTACGTAAACGCACAGGGTCAGCCCACGGAAAGTCAGTTCCTGCCCGCAAACCTTGTCACTGGCGGCGCCAGCGAAGTGTTTGTGAAGGTTATGGACGACCCCGCAGCGCTGTTCCAAGTCAAGGGCACCGCGGCGCTGGGCACGTTCAACTCCGGCACAGCTGGCTCCGGGTTCCCCGGCGCGGTTGGCAAGAACGCCGCACTGGGGTTCGGCACAGCCGGCAGCACTACAACCGGCAATTCGGGCATGAATCTCGTGGTTGGCACCAATGGTGCAAGCCTCGCGGTAACTGCAACGCTGGCCGTACGTATCGTTGAAGTTGTCAGCGGTACCCAAGGCGACGCGTATCCAGAGTTCATCGTCAAGCTGAATGTCGGGGTTCACTCCTACGACAACTCGCTTGGCGTATAAGGAGGGCTAGTCAATGGCTACTATTTCACGCGCACAGGCCCTCAAAGAACTTCTGCCGGGTCTTAACGCGCTGTTCGGTCTCGAGTACGCCAAGTACGAGAACGAGCACGCGGAAATCTACGACACTGAAAACTCGGAGCGCAGCTTCGAGGAAGAAGTGAAGCTGTCGGGCTTCGGCGCGGCACCTGTGAAGTCTGAAGGGGCTTCCATCAACTACGACACGGCTCAGGAATCCTTCACCGCTCGTTACAGCCACGAGACGGTGGCCATGGGCTTCTCGATCACCGAAGAAGCGATGGAAGACAACCTGTACGACTCGCTGTCGGGCCGCTACACCAAGGCGCTTGCTCGTGCCATGGCGTATACGAAGCAGGTCAAGGCGGCGTCGCTGCTGAACACCGGCTTCACCACGTTCAATTCGGGTGATGGTGTGACGCTGTTCAACACGGCCCACCCCACTGTCTCGGGTAACGTGAACTCCAACAGCCCGGCTGTTCCGGCCGATCTGAACGAGACCTCGCTAGAGCAGTCGGTCATCGACATTGCGGCTTTCGTTGACGAGCGCGGTCTTCTGATCGCCGCCCGCCCGCGCAAGCTGATCGTGCCGCCGGCACTGATGTTTGTGGCCACCCGCCTGCTGGAGACCCAGCTGCGGACCGGCACCGCTGACAATGACACCAACGCACTGCGTGTCATGGGTGCGATCCCCGAGGGCTACGGTGTGAACCATTATCTCACCGATAGTGACGCATGGTTCATCAAGACCGACGTTCCGAACGGCATGAAGCACTTCGTCCGCGTGGCGATGCAGACTGCCATGGAGGGTGACTTCGACAGCGGAAATGTTCGCTATAAGGCGCGCGAACGCTACAGCTTCGGGACGTCTGATCCGTTGGGTATGTACGGTAGTTCCGGGGCATGAGTTACGTTTACGGTTGACCCGTAAAATACACTAGGATAAGAAAGGGGCGGGGCAACTCGCCCCTTTTGCATTGGAGAGCCGCGTGTTAAATAAAGCAAAACGCCCGGAAGATTGGGGGCAGCGTGAAAAGCACGGTTTGTACGGACTTTGGACATGGCACAAAACGCGCAATCGCCATGGTATGGTACCCGAGTGGGCGCTAGACTTCTGGGCGTTTGTGGCGGGTGTTGGCGATAGGCCCAGCAAAAAACATCGACTTCGTAGGTATGAGATACAACAACCCATCGGGCCAGATAATTTTTACTGGGACGAGAAGTATGCACTGGGGGATGGGGCCAAGATGACCCTCGCGCAGCGCGCAGCATACATGCGCGAGTATAGAAAGCGCCGGCCTAGAAATGTTCGCGACACCGAGTTAAAAAATAACTACGGGATCGGCCTGAGCGAGTGGGAGCAGATGCACGCGGCGCAGGGGGGTGTATGCGCCATCTGCAAACAGTGCGAAAATCAAAAGAGCTCTAGATACGCTAACCTTGCTGTAGATCACTGCCACGCGACAGGTAAGGTGCGGGGCCTCCTGTGCAACTCCTGTAACCGGGCAATTGGGTTTTTGCAGGACGACCCAGACCGGGCTCGACGCCTAGCCGAATATCTGGAGACCGCTTACAAACCAAGTAGTTAGGCCCGCTTCGGCGGGCCTTTCTTTTTGCTTTATACTGCGTTATGGTAAGACCGTTCTGACCGGAGTATATTAGGGTATGTACCGACAAGGGGAGCTACACAGGGCGGGAATTGCCGCTCTGCTCGGCAAGAATGTAAAAGCGCAGGTTCCACAGCCACTGCCTATTACGTTTGTACCTGCGGAAGATAACCCGGCCTATGCTGACCAGCTGGCCGAGTTTAATCGGCTGGTGGGTACAGGTACTGACCCCAGAGAGGTCTGGGCCCAGACTGGAATCTACTCTGGAGCCGCTACCGGAGACGTACCTGTCGCCGAAATCTCAGACCACGAAGCAGATTTTGTTGGTGGAGCCCCCCCTGTTACGGGGTTGAATCAGCACGAGTATAATCCGCTTGGGGATTTGTTTGACCACCCCGAATTGTTTGCGATGTACCCTCAACTTGCTGATGTAAACCTACAAACTACGGATCAAACTCCCGATAGTGAACGTAGGGGCTACTATAGACCGCCCTCATTCTCTCGGCCAGAAGAAATCTTCCTGAGTTTGGATGAAGGTGACCCGGACAAAACATCCGCTAGATCAATCTTCTTTCATGAAGGTCAGCACTTCGTACAGCATCGCTCCCAGAGTATGCCGACAGGCACAAGCCCAAAAACACTGGCCGATCTTGGAGTTGGCCAGTACCTTGCAGAGAATTACCCCGACTATATGGATATGGTCCCAGATAATCGGCGGTTGACCGAGGCGCAGCTAGATTACGTGCGCTCGAACCCCGACTTCACTGAAGACGATATCTACGCGTATCTGTTCAGCCCGGGGGAAGCGCTTGCAAGGGCTACCCAAAACCGCTTAGACCTAGACGACGCGGGCCGTAGGGCGACGTACCCAGAGGATTCCTTAGACGTACCAGACGCGGGTATTCGGGCGGTGCATGACTTTGTACGCAGAAGCAGGCGTAACCAGTAGGCTACGTCTGTTCTGTGGACAGCCCCCTACACAACGTGCTACAGTCCCCCCATCGCAGGACTATCAAGCCGTGCAGACAGGCGCCTGCCCTGACGTTGCACAGACTGTACGGCCAACCCTTGTGCAAGAGGTTATATCATGGCATCGACCACGTTCTCCGGCCCGGTAACGTCGACCAACGGCTTTATTGGCGCAGTTCAGCTCCCCACATACACTGTTGCTAGCGCCCCCTCGGCATCTGCCGCCGGCGCAGGCACGCTTGTTTATGTGTCCAACGGCTTGGCCGGCGCCCCCACAGTTGCCGTCAGCGACGGTACTGACTGGATTTCTGCTGCGGGCACCGCCATCGCCGCTGCGTGAGTTGACCCATGAGCATTAAATGGGAACCCGCGAGCGAGGAAGAACTGGAGCGGCGCAAGCCACCTCCAGCGAAGCCCGAGAAGGCTACCAAGCCCAAGAAGGTGAAGGAGTAAGCTATGTCGTCATCCGACATCAAGATGAAGCGGATCACCGCGACTGGCGCGTTGAGCATCGGCCGCGCGCGGCTTCGGCAGGTACAGGTGCTGGTTAGTGCCGTAGGCGCGGGGCGCCTTACCATTACCGACGGCTCAGGGGGAGCCACGGTCTTGGACCTCGACTTCTCGGTAGACCTTAGCCACGTCGCAGACATCCCTGACCTTGGGATACTCGTGACGACCGACCCCTTTGTGTCTGTGGCGACAAACATCAGTGCAGCAACAATCTACTACGCGTGAGGTAGACCGTGGACGTAATCAATACCATCATGCAGTGGATCGTTGCCCCGGTGGCAGCCTTTGTTTGGCTGCTGCATGTCAAAACGCAGTCAAACACGACGGACATTGCCGTGATAAAGGCCACGACGGCGGCGACCAAAGAAGCGAGTGACCGCGAGTTCAAAGAGGTCAAAGACAGCTTCAAGGCCGTGTTGGACAAACTCGACAACATAGAGCAGCATCTGAGGACGTGACATGAAGAAGCGGTATGCGCACTTTTCCCAAGTCGATATGAAGGATTGGCGCTGGCCGTCCTTCTCCCCCCGCGAAATTGCCTCCAAGGGCGATGGCGAGATCGTGATCGACGACACTGCACTGGACAAGTTGCAGGAGCTGCGTACCCGCCTCGGAAAGCCGCTGCTCCTCACCAGCGCATATCGCTCTCCAGCGCACAATAGGCGTGTGGGTGGGGCCAAAAACAGCCGCCACATGCAGGGTGATGCGTTCGACGTCCGGATGGAAAACCACGACCCCCATGAGTTCGAGGCCGCGGCCCGCGCGGTAGGCTTTACCGGCTTCGGCTACTATCCCAAGTCGGGCTTCATGCACGTCGACACCGGCCCTGCGCGCAACTGGGGCACGCCGTGGCCCATTACCGCAACCTCATGGCCTACAGAGACCGCGCGGCAGCCAGAGAGCCTGACTGAGGACCGTCAGGCGCAGGCCGTGGCCGGTGCGGGGATCGCGGGTGGTCTCGCCGCCGCCGTAGAGCACGCCCCGGTGGTGGGGTCGTTTCTTGGGGGCCTTGCCCCCACTGCGCAGTTTGTGGCCATCGCAGTGGCTGCTGCACTGTTGATTTACGTCCTGTGGAAGCGGTCGCGCTGATGTGGACGCGGCTCAAGCTCTACTTTGCCGCGGTAGTCATAGGCGTGACTGCCGCGTGGCAGGTCGTCGTGATGATTCGCCGGAGCGAGCGACATAGTATTGAGCGCGAGCGGGTCAGCCGGCGCATCGAGGCAATGAAGGAAGCGGGAAGGATACGTGATGACGTGGAGAGCGACCCTCATCTTGCCGCTCGTGCTCGTGACTGGGTGCGCGACGACACCAAGCGGTGATTACTGCGACCTCACCCGGCCCAAGTACTTCGAGTCTGCGGCAACCGTCGACTGGTTGGACGAGAACGACCGGGGTTTGCTTGCCCAGATCGTAGTCGACAACGAGGTCTATCGGGAGTTCTGTGGTGGCTAAATCTCCGGCGTGGACGCGTAAAGAGGGTAAGAACCCGGAGGGCGGGCTCAACGCCAAAGGCCGCGCGTCGGCCAAGGCGCAGGGCATGAACCTCAAGCCCCCGGCGCCGAAAGCCAAACCCGGCACCAAAGACGCCGCCCGCCGCAAGTCATTCTGTGCGCGGATGAAGGGTATGAAGGCCAAGAACACATCGTCGAAGACGGCAAACGATCCGGATAGCCGGATCAACAAGAGCCTGCGGGCGTGGAATTGCTGACATGGCTATACTACCTCGTCCCAGTGGTATCGGTTCGTTAACAGACGCCGCGGAGCGCGAGCGGATGTATCGGGCTTATTTTGCCGGCCCAAAGGCGGCAACGGCGGAGGACGTTCCCCGAGAGCGGTTGTTTCAAGACCCCTCTGGTATGGTGCGGTTCGAGCAACCAGACAATGAGGCTTTGTCGACCATCACGCGTGAGGAGGACTACCCGGCAAGTATTTTCGACCGTAGAGTCAATCAGCTACACAATGAGGACGATGAATACGGAAACATAATGTCGCTAGGTGAGCTATACAGCCACCCCACGTTGTACACGGACTACCCACATTTGGCGTCTATACCGGTTATGATGCTCCCGACACTGGGAACCGGCATGATGGGCGCGTATGCGCCACCTGACGCAGTCGCCGATGGGAGCATGGACGACTATCTCAGGTTTATGGAGAACCCCGAGGAAGCCCGGGCCGCGCTTGCTGCCAGTCCGCATGGGGCCTTCTTTGTGAACCCCGCGTGGACGCTAGCGGCCGACCCGGAACTTAAAGAGCAACAACTATCGGATTTTCTTCGCGAGACGATAGCGCATGAGTCGCAGCATGCTATCGACGAGTATGAGGGCGCCGAGTATGGCGGAGCAAACTTCAGAAACTATGATACCCGCCCGGGTGAAGTGGTTGCCAATATGGTGGAAGACCGGCTGGACTTGCCTGCCGACGAGCGGTTTGGTAATATTGGTCGCACCGTAGTGAAACCGATGCGTGAGAACGCCGCATGGGCTAACCCCATACCCGAACCCGGGTCGTGGGAGGCCCTCATGGGTCCGGATTATGACGCGCTCTATAACCTTATGATGGACCAACGCAGCGAGGACTATTGGCGCTGACATGACAATCTCACGCGCCCAGATGGGCACTCAGCTGGAAGGAAACAGGATGAAGAAGCCACAGAAGATGAAGATGGGCGGTATGCTGGCGATGCTCAGCCCCGCCGCGGCGCTCGTAAAGAGTCTTAGGTCTGGCAAGGCCGAGGGGATACTCGGTATGACGCCCGTGGGTGCGATGTACAACGACGGCCGCAAAAAGCGCGATCCTGACAATACCGAAGGTCCTACAGGTCCTGCGGGACCTGCGGGTCCCAAGGGCGTCACCGGCATGAAGGCCGGCGGCCGGGTATCTCGCGGCGATGGAGCCTGTATGAAGGGCCACACCAAGGGAAAGATGCGCTGATGGCCAAAGCTCCGGCGAAGCCCAAGTCCAAGGTCAACGAGGCTGGCAACTACACCAAGCCAACGATGCGCAAGAGCTTGTTCAACAGCATCAAGGCGGGCGGCAAGGGCGGGGCGCCGGGGCAATGGTCCGCGAGGAAGGCACAAATGCTGGCGACGCAGTATAAGGCGCGGTGCGGTGGGTACAGAGATTGAGGCCGACCTTCGCAGCTGGTCGAAGGCGGTTCTAGAGGTCCCTAACCCGCACCTCGGCGGCCTACCCGCGTGTCCATTCGCGCGGCAGGCGTGGCGAGACAACAAGGTGCTCGTCGTCGAAACCGATGCGTTTTTCCGCGACGGCCGGAAGTTTTGCGCCACATTTGCAGAGCTCGGCAAGGACCTTGTGGTGGTCGCGACGTACGACATCCCAGACATGGACGCGCTTGCCGATTTCGTCGCTGAGATGCACGCCGAGTTTCCCGCCCTGCATTGCATGCAGTTTCATCCCGGATACGATGCCGCCGACGCAGAGCTCGACTTCCTGACTGATAACGACTGGGAAAGCAGCGTGGGCGATGCGTACGCCATGTTGTTCATACAGGACCTGCGCAAGGTCGTTGAGGCTAGTGACAGACTTGAGGGCTTAGGTTATTATAGCGTGTATCCCCACGACGAGCATGATGCTCTTGTCGTCCACAGAAAACGGAGATTGACCCATGGCAATGAAACCTAGAGCCATGATGCGCGGCGGTATGGTCGACAAGCCGATGGCCATGAAAAAGGGCGGTCGGCTGAAGATGGTCAAGAAGGACGGCAAGTCCGTGCCTGCGTTTGCCGCTGACGGCGTCGGCAAGATGAAGCGCGGCGGCAAGGCGAAGAAGTGAAAGCCCCGCAGCGTAGCCTCAAGAACTGGACCCAAGAATCTTGGGGCACACGCTCGGGCAAGCCCTCCACCCAAGGCCCTAATGCCACGGGCGAGAGGTATCTGCCCAAGAGGGCCCGAGATGCGCTGACGGCGGCCGAGTATGCGGCCACGTCACGTGCCAAACGCGAAGGGACTCGCAAAGGCAAGCAGTTTGTGGCACAACCCAAGAAGATCGCCAAGAAGACGGCAAGACATAGGAACTAGACCATGGCTGTTGTCGTACCGGATATTGCCGAGCTCTTTGAGGAAGCCTACGAGCGGGCCGGCCTCGAGATGCGTTCCGGGTATGACCTGCGGACCGCGAGGCGCAGCCTCAACCTGCTGACGCTGGAGTGGCAGAACCGGGGCCTGAACCTGTTCACGATCGAGTCGGGGACTGTGCCGCTCGTCGCGGGACAAGCCACATACACGATGCCGAGCGATACGATTGATCTGATCGAGCACCAGCTGCGTACAGGAACAGGCGTAAATCAGACGGACATCGCGCTGTCGCGCATCAGCGTGTCAACCTACGCCACACAAACCAACAAGGCGCTTCAGGGTCGTCCGACCCAGATATATATCGACCGCGGCCTGTCCACCGTCGCTACGCTCTGGCCGGTGCCTGATGGCTCGCAAAGCTACACTCTGTTTTTCTATCGCCTGCGCGGCATCGACGGCCTTTCCACGGGCGTAGGCGGTCAGGCGGCGATCCCACCGCGGTTCATCCCTGCGCTCGTCGCCGGGTTGGCCTATGAGATTGCCTCCAAAAAGCCAGAATCCGCCGCACGTGTCTTGCCGCTCAAGCAGGTATACGAGGAGCAGTTTCAGCGTGCGGCAGACGAGGATCGCGACCGGTCGCCGACATTCTTCTCGCCCTTCTATCCGGGAGGGTTCTGATGTCTCAATACGCAAAGGGCTCCAAGGCGCTCGGCATCTGCGACAAGACGGGCTTTCGCTATCCCCTCTCCGAGCTGGTCTACGAGTACAACAACGGGCGTCGCACGGGGTTGCGTGTCGGCCGTGACGTCGCCGATCCGGATCACCCACAGAACTTCTTGGGACGTCTGCGTATCGTAGACCCGCGCGCACTGCGCGACCCTCGCCCCGAGGCTAACAACGCCCAGATCAATGGCCTATTTGGTTGGAACCCGGTGGGCCATCCGCTCGTTCAACTCACCGGCGCCGTTGGCGTCGTCACCGTAGTCGTAGGAGACTGACATGAAGAAAAAACCAGCGGGCCGCCAGCTTCGGCCCCAAGCCCGGCCCGAGCGCACACAGCTTCGGCCCCAAGCCCGGCCCGTCGATTTGACGCCGCGCGCGGAAGCGGGGGACCAAGGATTTGTTCGCGGAAAGTCACCGGTGCAGAAGAAGGCCGCCGGCGGCACTGTTCGCGGCATGGGGGCTGCCAAAAAGGGTGGCAAGTTCACACGGAGCGCGTAAGTCATGAACTATGCGCAGCTCGTGGAGCTCATTCAGGACTATACCGAGACGAGTGAAACCTCGTTCGTCGATACTATTCCGCGGTTTGTCAGGCAAGCCGAGCAACGGGTGTATCGCACGGTAATGATCCCCGAGCTGCGCAAAGGGGCCACGGCGACAATCTCCACGGGTAGCCCGTACGTCGCAAGGCCGCCCGACTTCCTGTCGGTGTTCTCGTTTGCCGTTGTCGACGGTGCGGGCGACTTCACGTTCCTGTACGACAAGGACCCCAGTTTTATTCGCGAGGCGTTTCCGCGCGCGACGACCAGTGGCCGGCCACGGTTCTACGCCCAGTTCGATGGCGACTCGTCAACGGGCGAGGGGAACTTCATCTTGGCTCCGGCGCCGGATGCTACCTACACCGTGGAGCTACAGTACTATTTTGACCCGCCGTCGATCGTCGACGCGGGTACATCGTGGCTTGGTGACAACGCTGAGACCGTGCTGCTGTATGGCACGCTCGTAGAGGCATACACGTACCTCAAGGGGGATGCGGACCTCATGGCGCAATACAAACAGCAGTATGACGCGGCCCTTGGGCAGCTGCTTGGAATCGACGTGCGGTCGAAGCGTGATGACTACCGCGACGGGCAGATGCGGGTAGGTGGGTGATGTTTGAAACGACCGCCGGCGTTACGCCATTCGTAGTCAACGTCATGACGTCCAGCAACGGCGGCCACAGCCCCGAGCAGGTGGCGGAGCTGTGCATGGACCGGCTTATCCGCATCGCAGATACTGCGCCGCCCGAGCTCGCTATGCAGGCGCACGCGTTTCGTGAGCAGATGTTGGCGGTTGTCCTGCACTATGTTAGGATGGCAGTCACAGAGGACCGGGTGACGGTCGCAACGAAACTCGAGCAGGCGGGAATGGCCGACTTGGCTCGACACATAAAGGGGCTATAGGATGGCGTTTTCGGGGAATTTTATGGCGACGAGCTTCAAGCAGCAGCTGCTTGAAGGCGTGCACGACTTCCGTCTTACCGGCGGCGACACGTTCAAGCTGGCGATGTACACG
>TARA_R110000823_G_scaffold130015_3_pt1 | contig 14952 bp, 14 predicted proteins | sample TARA_R110000823 | Tara Oceans TARA_R110000823 (sample SAMEA4397722) | marine metagenome | biome: Polar Biome; feature: [DCM] deep chlorophyll maximum layer (ENVO:01000326); material: water (ENVO:00002006), including particulate matter (ENVO:01000060) such as... | depth 20 m | reverse complement strand
GAGCACCCAGTAGCCGTAGCCGGCGGGGTGTTCCTGCCAGTGCACCGGGTCGTTCTCACGCAGCCAGGCGAACTGCGCGTGCGGAATACCGTTTGTATAGTTGTCGGGATTGTAGACGTCGATGTGCACGGTTACTCCACGATTACCGGGGGGTTGGGAACACCCATCTCGGCGCAAAGGGCGAGATAGAACTCCAGCGTCATCGCGCCATCCACCACCGAGGTGATATTGCCCCCGGCATCGAGATTGATATTCGCGCCGTACATGTGAAACCACACCTGCGTGTCGTCTTCAATGCACTGTAGTGTATGTACCGATCCCGCCGGTTCGTACAGGAACGAGCCGGCGCGATTCACGTAGTCGTATTCCTTGTACTTCCAGGCGCCCGATCGCGTGTAGCCGAATACCGGGCCGGTATGCCGGTGCGTCTCCACCTCGTAGCCCGCTTTGAAAATATTCTCGACTATCCACAAGCCCTCTTGCGGCCGCACCTGCAGCACCTTGAGCAGGCTGCCGTCGCCAATATCCACGAATGGCAGGTCGTCGCTGCCGATATGTACTGCTTCAATTCCCGACATGTCTTGTCTCCCCGTTATGATTTGTGCGTTTTTCCCGGCCTGGGCGGCCCCACCTACACGGCCCGACCTGGGCGGCCCCACCTACGCGGCCCGACCTAGGCGGCCCCTCCCGATTGTAGCTGGCGCACAACGTCTGCCACCAGCGCATCGTCTGCCGGATCCTCCGGCATCGGAAAGGTGATGCGTCGCGTGAGGTCACCGTAGCGCTGCATATAGACGTCTGCGATTTCATCGTAAGTGCCGCGCGGCACAAAGCGCTCCAGCATTTCATCGGTGACAATTGCGCGCATCCGCTCCCAGTCGCCGGCGCGCGTCATGTCGAGCAACTGCTGGCCCTTGTCCTGCCAGCCGAACAATTCAAGGCTCGGCCAGTACGCCGGCGTGGAGTAAAGAAAACCGAGCATGCTGCGCTGCTTCTCCCAGTTCGCGTCGACTTCCTGCGCGTTCTTGCCGGTGGCGCACAGCGGGCCCAGCACCAGCTTGAAGCTCGCCGGGTCGCGGCCCGCCTGATCGAAGCCGGCCTGCAGTCGCGGCAGGCAAACCTGGCGAATATATTCCGGCGGTGTATTGGTTGGGTGCGTGATCATGCCATCGGCAATCCGGGCCACCATGCGGGTCATGGCGGGGCCGACGGCGCCACAGAGAACGGGAATGTCCGGATGTTCGATCGGGCCCGGATTAAAAAAGGGCTGCAGCTTGGTCAGGGCGTAATGCTCGCCTTCGAAGTTCAGCCGCTCGCCGGTTTGAAAGGCATGGAACACTGCTTTCATCGCCTGCACATACTCGCGCAGTTGTGGTACGGGTGAATCCCAGCGCGCACTGTAGCGTTTCTCGATGTTGGCTTTGATCTGCGTGCCCAGGCCCACTTCAAAGCGCCCGCCGGACATTTTCTGGAGATCCCACGCGGCAATCGCGGTGATCATCGGGCTGCGCGGAAATGCCACCAGTACAGCGGTACCCACGATCAGGCGCTGCGTGGCATTCAGCGCCATCGCCGCCAGCAGCAGGCCATCGTGGATGGCATCGGGCACTTGCAAACCGGTAAAGCCCATCGCTTCCGCGCGGGCGGCATGCGCACCGATAGCACCCGGGCCCATGTCTTCCGGCGTGGCAGCGAACACTTCAAACACGGCTTGACCCCCAGATATAGTAAGCTAAACTGATGATAAGACTAGCTGATAATAGAAAAATTGCAATGCCAGGCAGCCAACAAATCATGCGCTCGGAGATCGGCCAGACCCTGATGCTGCTGACGCGCGATTTTCAGCGCCGCCTGGATGCCGACCTGAAGGCCCGCGGCGTGCAGGGCATTGGCGCGCGACACCGGGCGGTGTTCCTGTTTCTCGGACGCAACGGCGCCAGCCGTGCGGTGGAACTCGCCCAGTCCGCGGGCATTCGACCCCAATCCATGATGAGAATCGTGCACGAACTGGAGGCCATGGGCATGGTGGAGCGACGCGCGGACCCGGCCGATTCGCGCGCCAAGCTGATCGATTTCACGCGCCAGGGACGCCAGTTCATCAAGGAGCTGTCGCGCTCCACCGAGACGGTATGGAAGCAGTACGCGGCGGCGCTCGGCGAGGACGAAACCTTGCGAACCTTCAACAATCTCAACCAGCTGCTGGCCAGGGGAGGCACAGGCAATGACTGAGCACACCAGAACGGACAAGGTCGCCTTCATCACGGGCGCAAGCCGCGGCATTGGCGCGGAATCCGCCGTGGCGCTGGCCCGTGCCGGTTATCGCGTGGCGATTACCGCGCGCACACTGGCCGACGGCGAGGCACATGACCATGTCGGCAAAACCTCGGCCCTGCCGGGCAGCCTGGAGGCCACTGCCGCCGCAGTGGAGCGCGCCGGGGGCGAAGCGCTGTGCCTGCGCGGCGACATTCTCGAACCGGAATCGCTGGTGGCCGCGGCGCAACAGGCACTCGCGCATTTCGGCCGCGTCGACCTGCTGTTCAACAACGCCGTTTACCAGGGCGCAGGCAACATCGAGCGCGTACTGGAAGTGACCGATGAGCAGCTCTGGGCCATCTATCGCGCCAACGTGTTTACGCCCCTGGCGCTGGTGCGCACACTACTGCCGGGCATGCTGGAGCGCGGCGGCGGCACCATCCTCAACATGGTGTCGCACACGGCGTTCCACAATCCGCCTGCGCCCGGCGACTCGGGTGGCTGGGGTTTCGCCTATCCGTCGTCCAAAGCGGCGCTGGCGCGCATGGCAGGCTCCCTGCGCGTGGAGCACGCCGATGCCGGGCTGCGCGTGTACAATCTGGAGCCCGGCACGGTCATGACCGAGGTGATGCGCATGGCGGGCATCGACGAAACCGTGCTGGCACGCTTCAAACCCTGCACGCCGGCCGCCATTGCCGCCGTCGTCGCATGGCTGGCCATTAACGAGCCGCTGGCCGAATGGCAACCCGAAGAATTGCTGCGCGCACCCGCCATAGCCCGGGCGCTGGATTTGCTGCAATCACCGTCACTGCTGGAGAGCTGAAGCATGAGCACCGTTCTGCTGGAAAAACATCCCGAGGGTTTTGCAATTCTAACGCTCAACAGGCCCGACGCGATGAACGCGCTCTCGCGTGAGCTGCGCAGGGATTTCGTCGAGGCCTTCAAGGACTGCGGGCAGGACCCGGCGGTGCGGGTGATCATTCTCACCGGCCAGGGCAAGGCGTTCTGCGCAGGCTTCGATCTCAAGGAACTGGGTTCCAACGAAACCGAGAATACCGCGGAGGAAGTTGGCAATGTCGTGGCAGAGGCCATGGCGGCCTTCGACGGTCCGATCATCGGCGCGATCAACGGCCACTGCATCACCGGGGGATTTGAAATGGCGCTCGCCTGTGATGTGCTGATAGCCTCCGAGAATGCACGCTTTGCCGATACCCATGCGCGGGTTGGCATGCTGCCCGGCTGGGGCCTGAGCCAGAGGCTGCCCCGCCTTATCGGCCTGTCGCGTGCGCGCGAGATCGCCTTCACCGGCGCGCCTGTTTTCGCGCAGCAGGCCTACGAATGGGGCCTGGTGAACCATGTGCTCAGCGCGGAGGAACTGTTGCCAAAGGCAATGGAAATCGCGCGCAATATGTGCGCCTGTGTGCCGGCGGTGCTCGCGGGCTACCAGGCGCTGATTGAGGAAGGCTATTCGATGCCGCTGGACGAGGCCCTTGCGTGGGAAGCGGAGCGCGCCATTGCGTGGGCCCAACAGGCCACCGGCGAGATGATTGAGCAACGCAGACAGGACGTGCTGGCCAAGGGGCGCAGCGAGAAGCAATAACAACGACCGACAGGATGCTCGGGCTGACAGAGACACCCGCCCGCTTCCAAGTGGGCGACCAGGTGGGCTACGGCATGCTGGAGTTCGGCTTCTGGAGCCAGTTCGATAAATACATGCGATAAACGACAAATACGCAACGGAGAGAGCACATGCAAAGACTGAGCGGCAAGGTGGCGATCGTGACGGGCGGAGCACGGGGCATGGGAGAGGCCACCGTGCGCCTCATGGTCAGCGAAGGGGCCAGGGTATTAATTGGCGACCTGCTGGATGAACCCGGCGAGGCGCTCGCCTCCGAGCTGGGCGAGGCCGCAAGCTTCCTGCACATGGATGTGACGCAGAAGCAGGACTGGCAAACTGCCGTGACGGCCGCACAGGCGCTGGGGCCGCTGCAGGTACTGGTGAACAATGCCGCCATCGTGATGCAGAAAACCATCATGGAAACCAGCGAAGAGGATTTCATGAACATCGTGCGCATCAACCAGTTGAGCGTCTTTCTCGGCATGCAGTCGGTGTTTGAGACCCTGCGTGACAACGGCGGCGGCTCGATTATCAACGTGTCATCTATCGACGGCATGCAATCGAAGAACTCACTCTGCGCCTATTCGGCCACCAAATGGGCAGTGCGCGGCATGACCAAATCCGCCGCACTGGAGATGGGCAAGTACAACATTCGCGTGAACAGCGTGCACCCGGGCGGCATCTACACGGCGATGCACGGCTCGCAGTTCATGAGCCAGCAGGATGCCGACGGCTTCTACCAGCAGCACGCGCTACCGCGGGTTGGCCTGCCCCACGAAGTGGCCGCGGTCACCGCTTTTCTCGCCTCGGACGAGGCCAGCTACAGCACCGGATCGGAATTCATGGCGGACGGCGGCTGGCACGCGGGCATGGTCGAAAGCTCACTGCCGCAACTGTAACGCGGGCGCAGAGATTCCCGCAGAGACACTTCAGGAGAATAGGCGATGTTTACCGGCGTCAGTTACGACTACCGCAATGCCCGTGTTCTGGTTACGGGTGGCACCAGTGGCATAGGCCTGGCCTGCGCAAAAGCCTACCGCGAGGCCGGCGCACAGGTAAGCATCACCGGGCGCAAGGCAGCCGCAAAGGACTACGACGAAGACCTCGAGGGTTTCACCTACCGGCAACTGGACGTGGCCGAGCGCGCTGCCCTGTATGCTTTGGGCGCTGAACTCGACGCGCTCGACATACTGGTTGCCAATGCCGGGGGTGCGCAGGCCGATGAATGGGGCGCAGACGGATTCGATGCCTCTCTTGCCATCAATCTCGCCAGCGTGTTCCACCTCGCCTCAGCCTGCAAACCCCTGCTGGAAAAAAGCGCCTTCCAGGGCGGCGCGAGTATCGTCGGCATCGCCTCGATGACTTCCTATTTCGGCTTCGAATGGACGCCCGGCTACGGCCCGGCCAAGGCCGGCCTGGTGCAGCTGATGAAAACCCTCGGCATGAGCTGGGGCGCATCCGGTATTCGGGCGAACGCTGTGGCGGCGGGTTTGACCCGCTCCAACCTCACCGCGTTTACCCTCGAACACATGCAGGAGATGGTCGCCGATACACTGAAAAGGCAGGGCCTGAAACGCACCGGTGAGCCGGAGGACATCGCCGCCGCGGTACTGTTTTTGACATCACCCGCAGCCGCGTGGATAACCGGGCAGACCCTGCCGGTAGATGGCGGTTTCAGTACGGGTATGAACTGAAAGGGGCAAACGCGCGACGGCAACAACCGGCGTTGGCTGAAGCGGCGGCGTTCGCTAGAAGGGAAATACCCTGGGTACGAGCAACAGTACCACTGCCGAGTACACGATAGACACTGGCAGACCCGCGCGGAAATAGTCGCGGAACTGGTAGCCACCGAGGTTCTGCACCATGAGATTCGTGGTATAGCCATAGGGCGTGAGGAAGCTCGCGCTCGCGCCATAGGCCACCGCCATCACAAATGGCATGTAACTCACGCCGTAACTTTCAGCAAGGCCGAAGGCAATCGGAAAACTCAATGCAGCCGCCGCGTTGTTGGTCATGGTTTCTGTCAGCATCAGCGTGCCGAGATAAATGCCCACCAGCGCACCCCACGGGCCGACCATCGACAGGTTGCTGTGCAGCGTACTGGCCAACACACTCACCAGGCCGGAATTGGTCAGCGCATCCGACAGCGTCAGTGCCGAGGCGATGATGAGCCAGAGTTCAAAGGGAAAGCGCCTTCGCAACTCATCCGCGCCCACCACGCCCATCACCAGCATGACAAACAGCAGGGCAGCAACCCCCTTGATCAGCGGTACGATCTCCAGTGTTGCCAGCGCAATCATCAGCACCACACCGCCGGTAACGATGACATTCTGCACGGGCGATGTTTTTACATCACCTACCGCGTCGTTGATCACTACAAAGTTCTTGTCGAGGTTTTTGCGTTCATGAAAATCCGGCCCGATAGCCAGCATCATGTTATCGCCCGCCTGTATGGTGATATTCCCGAGCTTGCCCGACAAGCGCTTGCCGCCGCGACGAATACCCACCACTGCAGCATCAAAAACCGAGCGAAAAGCGCTTTCCTTGACGGTTTTACCCTCGATGGCGGCGTTCGGCATGACGATGACTTCGATCATATTTTCCTGCAACAGGCCCTCATCCACCGCAAACAGTCGCAGCCCATCGAATTCTTCCAGTGCCTGTACACGGGTGATATCGCCTGAAAATATGAGCTTATCGCCCGCCTCTATATGTTCCTGTGGCGTGACCGGTGAAATCAGATAATTGCCGCGCACGATTTCCACCAGGAACAGATCTTCCAGATCGCGCAGACGATTTTCCAGAATGGACTTGCCGATCAGGCTGGAGGCTTCGCTCACTTCGGCCTCTATCACGAACTCCTTGATATCCAGCGGCTCCATGCTGCCCTTTGGCAGCAGCTTCGAACTGAGCAGCATCGCCACAAGCCCGAGCAGCGTGGCGGTCGCACCCACGATAAGAAAATCAAAAAAGGCCAGGCCCTCGCCGGTGGCGTCTTCCAGAAAACTGCTGACGATCAGGTTGGTGGAGGTGCCGATGAGCGTCATGGTGCCGCCGAGTATGGCCGCGTAGGACAGCGGTATCAGCAGCTTGGTTTTGGCGTGGTGGCGGTTGCTGCGCACCGTGTGCGCGAGGGTCGCGACCACCGCGGTGTTGTTGACAAACGCGGAGAAGAAAGCCGTGACGGTGCCGAGACGCAGCAGGCTGGCGGAGTAGCTCGGTGTAATCAGGGTGTGGGAGAGCCGCGAAAGCCACGGCAGCTTTTCCAGGCCTATCGAAACCAGCAGTAACAACACCAGGGTTACCACACCCACGTTGGTCGCTTTATCCAGCACCTGTGCGGTATCCACCAGGCCGAGAAAATAGGTCACAAGCATGGTGCAGACAAAAATCCAGACCGCGGGCCAGGTAGTAAAAATCAGGCAGACCAATAGAGCCAGGAAGAGCCCTGCAACCAGTATCTGGTCAAACATCCGGATGTTCCATCGTCCATTATTCTCGTGGGGCACAGCATACGCGCTCCGAGGGTTGCGCCACAATAGGCGGCGCGAGCCGATGCCAAATCCGCTACACTGGTGTCAAATTCCCGGTTTTTGCGCAAGGCAATCGGCAGGCATGAAAAAACCCCTATACATACTATTGCTGCTTCTGGCAACGCTTCTGCTGCTGGCTTACGCGTTTCGCGAGACCCTCATGGAACGCGTCGACAGCCTGCGCACCGCCAGCATGTTCGTTCCCGCCGAGCGCGCGGACTTCTCCCCCGGGCCGGCGGTAGGATCTACCTTCCCCGGTTTGCAGGCGAGCTTCGAGGGTAAACGCGTAACGCTGCTGAATGATTTTGCCGGGCCCAATGGCACACTACTGGTGGCGCTGCGCTCGGTGGACTGGTGCCCCTACTGTAAACGCCAACTGGTCCAGTTGCAGGAGCACCAGCCGTTCTTTACCGCATCCGGCATCGGTCTGGTGGCCATCAGTTATGATTCGCCGGAGGCGCAGGCAGATTTCGCTCAGCGCTTCGATATCAGCCTGCCCCTGCTGTCAGACAACAATGCCCTCTCCTTTCGTACGCTCGGCATTCTCAACGAAAGTTATCAGCCGGGCGACAGCGAGTACGGCGTACCCCACCCGGGAATGATCATCGTCGATGACGACAACAAGGTGGTGGGCAAGCTGTTCCTGAAAGATTTTGGTCAACGGGTGGATTCGGCCGCTGCCCTGGCCTATGCCCGGCGGGAACTCGGCCTGACGCAGCCTTTCGGGCGCTGACCGGGGTTGTGCGTAGCCCCTGCCGGGCACACCGCCGCACGGTCAATCCACAATCCGGATATCGCACTAGCCCCCGGCAGGTGAATACCAGATCGGTGATGTCCAGGCGCGCTCCTGAATCACCGGCCGGTGCTCGGCCGCACAGCAGCCTTCAAACCCCTCGCCGATGGTGTCGGGATTACCGCAATCCACCTTGTTCGCCACACACATGCGCTGGCTCCAGCGACAGGTGGGATTCTCAACTACCCGCGCGTAATAGAACGCGCGTTCCGCTGGATCGAAATGTTCATCGGTCCACACCGCGCAGAGTTCGGCGAATCCGGTACCGCGCGTCTCACACGTCTGGATATCTACCGAGGCGCCGTTGCGTGCATTGCCGGCAACGTCGATTACCTGCTCCCGATACTGACCGGTGGAATCGACAGTGCCCTTGATAATCTGCGCTCGCTGTAAAGGCGTACCCGGCGCACCGGCCGTACCCGGATCCTGGCTGGCGGCAACCAGGAAGCGCGGCCCACGCCGCTCTTTCCCGGCACCGGTTCCCGACTCGGTCGCGGGCGCCGCGCGCACGCCGTCCAGTTCACCGCCCATGGGCACACCGCCGGCGTAGGCCTGCTCAATGCGTGACTGGTTTGCGCACAGATCCTGCGGGTAGTCCCAGCCGCCGAAAAAGCGTGCGACGATGCGCGGCCCGCTGGTGCCGTAGGTCTCTTTGCGCTGCAGCGCGTTGAACAGCGCATCGCGGCTGTTTTCCTCCGCCCACACCACAGCAAGCCCACCGGGGTTGTACTCGAGCTTGTCGGGCAGCCCGGGGGGCGCTTTCTTGCGTGCGGGTACGCCCGCGCCGCCGTGACCGAGAAAACGGTCCTCCTCCACTGCCCCGGGTGTGCCAAGGTGGGTATCGGTGCTGGCGATGATTCCGAACTGGTAGGGATTGACGCCCAGTCGCGCATCGATCGACAGGCCTTCTCCGAGCGCCTGGCGCACGAACCCGGTATCCGGCTGCGGCGGATTGTTCAGTCCGGCGATGTTGTCCTCGGGCAACTGCTCGAAGGCGCACAGTTCATCCTCCGTGACGCCCGCTTCGAAATAGCACTCCGAGGCGCCCTTGTGCTGCATGATCTCAACCAGCGGTTCAAGCCGGGCGCGGGTCTCGGCATACTCGCGCGTGAGCTCCACCCCCTCGGCGATGGGTCCGTCGAACATATAACCCGCACTGAGGTTGGAATTGTGCGGAATCACCAGCGCCTCGCAGCCGCTCTCCGCGTTGTTGCACTGTGAATCGAGTGCCTGCCAGAGCTTTACCGCCTCGGGCCTGTCGATATAGCTGGCAGGCAGCTCGGGCACCACCGCGTTGCGAAATACGATATTGCGATGCAGGTTACCGCCGGAGCGCGGTTGCACTCCTGTCCACTCATAGCCCATGAAGGTAGTGAATGTACAATCCGCGCTGCGATCGTAATGCGTCTCTGCAGCGGCCTGCATCTCCGCCCAGGGAGCGCGCGCCGCGTCCAGGCAGAGCGCGTCGTCTTCGCCACACTGGCCGAGATGCGCTGCCCGCATTGAAGAATTGAAATTGAACAGGTAGTAAGCGCCGCGCGGCCACAGGCGGTAGAGCTGACACTGCCAGGAACCGTAACCTTCAACTTCCGGGGTATTGCACATGTGCACTTCACCGATGAGCTCGGCATGGTCCGACACCATCGCAAAGTCCAGCGGCTTGCGCAGCTGCAGCGAACGCAGGCCTTTGCCTTCTTCCGTCCAGGGCTGGATGGGCAGCCGCTCACCCTGGGCAAAACGGTAAGCGTCGGCCGGGCTGGTGCGGGTTCCCTGGGTGCTGGCGTCGAGGGAGTAGCGAGTGTGCACGTGCAGGTCGCCAAAAAAGGGCTGCCGGAGCGGATCATGCGCCGCGCAGGGTGCGCGCCGCTCCGAGTAGTCGCGTGTATCGAGGGGCTGCGCGACACTCAGGCCAGGCAGCAGGCAACTCAACAGGGCTGCCATGAGGCTGCGGCGAATCACCTTCACATCTCCCTGCCGCTGGTGGAACCGTAGCGCCTGGTATGCGCATCGAGGGCATCCAGAATACCCTGGTGACGCATGGCGATAATGTCGCGGTAGTCGTCGTGGGTGATGACATAGAATTCACCCTCGCGAACCGCGTCGACAACGCGTTCACCCACAACCAGCGGCGAGATGCCGCTGGCGGTGTCTGGCGCTGGCTGCTGGTGATCAATCCCCGAGTCGAATTCCGGGGGGCGCACCGCGAACGACTGGGTAGTGAGCCGGGTATCCACGAGTCCGGGGCACAGCACCGATACGCCCACACCCTTCTCCGCCACTTCCATCAGCAGTGCCTCGGACAAACCCACCACGGCAAATTTGGTGGTGGTGTACAGGCCCTCGGGGGGGCCGGATATCAACCCGCCCATGGACGCGGTGTTCACAATATGTCCCTCGCCCTGCTCCGCCAGCAGCGGCAGGAACACCTTCACACCGTGGATCACCCCGTACAGGTTGACGTTGATCAGAAACTGCCAGTCGCGAATGTCCGCTTCCTGCATCATGGCGCCCACCCACACGCCCGCGTTGTTGCACACCAGGTGCACGCCGCCAAAACGTTCTAGCACGGCGTCGCGCAATGCTTCCACCGAAGCCAGATCCGACACGTCGACCCGACACGCCATGGCGCTCTCACCGATGGAATCCGCAACTGACTTCGCGCTTTCGATATCGATGTCGGCAACCGCGACCTGCATGCCCGCGGCGGCGGCCGCACACGCAATGCCCTCGCCAATGCCGGAGCCCGCCCCGGTCACCACCGCGACCTTGCCCTGTAATTCCTGCATGTTTCTACCCCTGTTGTAGCGCAGCCCGTTTCAGGACTGACAATCAATCATGACTTTGATGGCGTGTTCGGTGTCGCGCGCGGCGCTGAAAGCCGACTCGATCTGCGACAGTGGGAAGCGGTGCGTGATCATGCTCGCCGGGTTGATCTCGCCACGCCTGAGGATGGCGATCACTTCGTCGAATTCCTGTGCGTATGCCAACGCGGCAACAATCGACAGTTCCTTGGCCAGCAACATCACCAGATCCACCGTCGCGGCCTCTTTGTGTACCCCCGTGAGACATATGCGGCTGCCCGGCCCCGCAATCTGCACAATGCCTTCAAATACCGCCCGCGCGCCCGTCGCCTCGAAAAATACCGTACTGCCCGGCATCGACATGCCGAAGAAGGATGACTCACCGTGCAATTCCATCAGGCGCTGCCCCAGCGCCGGATCATCGCCACGCAGCGGCGTAGCGCCCATGGCTTGCGCCGCATCCAGACGTCGCGTGGACAGATCCACCACCACAATATCGGAAAGACCCCGATGTACAAGCATCTGCACGATCGACAGCCCGATGGGCCCTGCCCCATAAATAACCGCCTTGTCGTCCGGGCCTGCGGCAATTCGGTTCACGCTGTGTTGCGCCACCGCCAGCGGCTCCACCAACGCGCCGTATTCCGCCGGCAGATCGTCCGGCAGGCGCAACGTGCTGCCGGGCCGTTTCGCCGCATTGCGCACCAGCAGCAGGGGCGTAAAACCGCCCTCCGTACCGCCATTGCCAATGTTGTCGCCATTGTCGAGGGGCTGCACCACCACGCGGTCGCCAATGCTCACATGGGTGACGTTGGCGCCGGCCTCGCTGATTTCGCCCCAGAGTTCATGCCCGATGGGCATCGGTGTATCCGGCCCGGTGAGCCCGCCCATGCCCAGGTAGCCGAGATCAGAACCGCAGATACCGCACTGCTGAACGCGCACAACCACATCGTCTGGCCCACACACGGGTGCCGGGATGTGATCGAGACGCAAATCGTTGACACCGTGAATTCTCGCCTGGGGTATCTGCTGCATGTGAATTTATTTTCCTGGCGGCTGATGAGGCACATTAGGGCGGCCCCAGCCCGTGGTCAACTGTGCTGGCCGGTATATTGAACCGGGCAGTGCGATTTCCCTAGCGGGCTGGATTCAGCCTTTCATGCGCTGCCACACTGCAGCCCAACACACAGTGGCGACGCACTATGTCAAATACACACTGGGATCTCGAAGTGGACTGGCTGGTGGCCGGCGCAGGGGCCGCGGGCATGACCGCAGCGGTGGTCGCCCATGAGCTGGGGGGCACCACGCTGGTTGTGGAAAAAACTCCCTTCTACGGCGGTACCACCGCAAAATCCGGCGGTGTTGCATGGATACCGGGCAACCACCGCCAGGCCGAGGTAGGCATTGAAGACAGCACCGGGGAAGGCTACAGCTATCTCAAGGGGCTGATCGGCGATACGGTACCCGATGCACGCGTGCGCGCCTACGCCGAACGTTCCAGCGAGATGCTGCACTTCATGATGCAGCATTCCCGCGTGCACTTCAGCGCCATTCCAAAATACATGGATTACTACGAGACAGTACCGGGCTACAAACCCGGTGGGCGATCCATGGACAATGCACCGTTCAACCTGCGCGAACTCGGTCCGGAGGCGGCCAACATCCGCCTCGGTCACTACGACGGCCTGATGCTGCCCTTCAATATCAACATCGAGGAGGGCCGTCAGCTACAGGCGATGAACCTGCGCACCCTGCTCACCGGCGCGCGTTTGCTGCTGCGCTACTGGCTGGACATTCCCGCGCGACTGCGCCGGGAGCGTGACAACCGCATGTGCCTGGGGCCCGCGCTGGTGGCGCGGCTGCGGCGCTCACTGCAGGATCGCGACATCCCGCTGTGGCTTGACGCGCCGATTGAAGAGCTTGTGAGCATAGAGGGCCGGGTCGCCGGGGCGATCGTCCGCCGTGCAGGCAAAACCCGACGTATCCTCGCGCGACGCGGCGTACTGCTGGCCACCGGTGGTTTCTCGCAGAACGCGGCACTCCGCCAACGCCATCAACAGGCACCCATCGGCGCAGACTGGAGCGCCTCCGCACCCGGCGCCACCGGCGACGCAATCAGCCTTGGGGAGAGCGTGGGCGCAGCGCTCGACTTCATGCACTGCGCCTGGTGGTCGCCCAGCTACACCCTGCCGGATGGGCGCGTGCTGGCACTTATTTCCGGGAAATCCAATCCCCATTCGATCATGGTCAGCGGGCTGGGAAAGCGCTTCGCCAACGAGGCGCAGCCCTACGAAGATCTGGTCAAGGCGCAGTATGCGGCGCACGCGCGGGGTGAACAGACCATTCCCTGCTACCTGGTTTTCGATGCGCAATACCGCAGCAAGTACGCGGCGGGCCATATCAAGCCCGGCAAGGTCGAGAGCGATGCGCGCCTGCCGGCGGAAGTCTTCAGCTCGGGGCTGTTGACCAAGGCGGACAGCCTGGAGGCCCTGGCGGAAAAGCTCGCGATGCCGCCGGCGGCACTGGTCGCCACCGTGCGCGAATTCAATACGCACGCGAAACGCGGCGAAGATCCGCTGTTTGCACGCGGCGCCTCGGAACACGACCGCTACTACGCCGACCCCAGCGTCAAACCCAATCCGTCGCTGGCTGCGGTTGAGACAGCGCCGTTCTATGCCATGCGCTGCGAGCCGGGCGACCTCGATACCAAGGGCGGACTGCGCTGTGATGAGCACGCGCGCGTGCTGCGCGCAGACGGTTCGACAATTACAGGGCTCTATGCAGCGGGTAACGCGAGCGCGCCCGCCGTGGGCGACACATACCCGGGCGCGGGCGCAACCATCGGCTCGGCCATGACCTTCGCTTACCTGGCCGCGCTGCACGCGTTCGGCAACAGCACTCAGGGGGAACACTAATATGCGCGAACCGCGCTACGCATACCTGCAACCGGGGCGCTACGCGCGCGGCTGGCATATCGTCCTGTTTTCCAGCGAACTCGGCGTGGGTGAGGTGCAGAAACTGCGCTATTTTGAACAGGACCTCGTGGCCTACCGCGGCGAATCCGGCCGTGTCGCCATACTCGATGCTCATTGCCCGCACCTGGGGGCGCATCTGGCCAGCGGCGGCGGGCGCGTGAGTGGCGACAATATTGCCTGCCCCTTTCACGGCTGGACCTTTAACCCCGAGGGCCGCTGCGTGGCCATCCCCTACGCCAATTCGATCCCGGAGAGGGCCACAGACGCCCTGCGCGGCTGGCCGGTACTGGAGAAAAATGGCTTTATCGCCCTCTGGTACGATGCCGAGCGCGGTCCACCGGAAGAGTATCTGCCAGACATCAGCGTGTGGGGAGAGGACGCCTGGGGTGACTGGCAATTCTTCCGCTCACGCATTCGCGCCAAGCCCTGCGATGTGATCGAGAATATTGTCGACATCGCGCATTTCCCGCACGTGCACGGAGGCCGGGTGCGCAAATGGGAGAACAGCTTCACGGAATATACTGTCACGCAGCGCTCGAGCGTGGATTCCGACGCCGGCGCCCACATGATTCAACCGCCGGACGCGCCCTTCGATCTGCTGGCTGCGCGCGAGAACACCTCGGGCCAGGCCGCGGACGCCTGGGGCGATGCAACCTATCACGGGCCGTCAGTCATGTATTACTACACGGAGTCCAGGAGCCCCGAGTTTGCTTTTCGCAGTTGGTGGGTCAACTGCCATACGCCGATCGACGAACACGAACTTGATTTGTGTTCAGCGGTGATCTTCAGCAGCCTTGATGAACGCCCGCTGCCGGAGGAGTTTGTGCAGATGTATCCGCAGGTGGCCCACCTCGCCTTCGGGCAGGACGTGGAAATCTGGCGGGACAAGGTGTATCGGGAGGAGCCGATTCTGTGCGATGGAGACGGGCCAATCAACAAGCTCAGGCGGTGGTATGAACGCTTCTACCTGCCACGCGCC
>TARA_R110000823_G_scaffold68405_2_pt1 | contig 14966 bp, 11 predicted proteins | sample TARA_R110000823 | Tara Oceans TARA_R110000823 (sample SAMEA4397722) | marine metagenome | biome: Polar Biome; feature: [DCM] deep chlorophyll maximum layer (ENVO:01000326); material: water (ENVO:00002006), including particulate matter (ENVO:01000060) such as... | depth 20 m | reverse complement strand
ATCTTTACCTCTTATAAAGTAAAATTCATCTAAAACCGTAGATTCTTCCCTGTAATATTTGATGAAGTCTATGTTACGGCGATTACTTTCTTGAAGCTTCTTAATTTCTTCATCTATAAAAATCTGTTGAGATTGGATGGTTCCCGCAGGCCGATTAATCAAAAAAGTATACAGTTTAGCGTAGAATTTTAATCGGCTATAAACATACGGTTTGTGTTTTTTAAAGAATTTTATTTCGTCTTCTTTATTTAGGAAATTATTATCTCTGATACACAACCGTAGTTTTTGTAAATATTCTCTTGAGATTGAAATTCCTTTTTCAACCGTATTGAAATCATTGAGGTTAGATTCCTCAACATCTAGTATCTCATTCTTGTAATCATCAATTATTTTAAGTAAATGTTTTTCCAAATCATAGGTTTTTTGCTACCTCTAAAAACCCACATTGATGAAAATTCTAGTTTGGGTTCATAGATAATTTTTTATTGTATTTCAAGCTTTTAATTGAACCCACCTTTTAGCTTGTTTTTTTTCTATTATTTCAAAGAATTTAATTTCAGCCCGATAAAACTTCTCCGCTATTTTTTGTGTATTTTCAATGGATTCATCACGACAAACAATTGCTATCTTTTTAATTTTTTCTTTAAATTTTAAACCAATTTCTTGTAACAATTCATCTCCTGTAAATTCATTTACCTCCAGATATAATGTGATATCACCACATCCTTCAATCTTTGATTTTAAAAAAATTAGTGCTTCTTCACAATCTTGGAAACTAAGTATTTCTTTAACAATCACATAGACTGTATTTTTATTTGAATAAAGAAAAATCAAAATACGTTTAAGTTTAAAAGTTCATTAATGTGGGGTGGTCGATAATACATAATATAGGTACTAGGATAAGAGTTTGTTTCGTTGAAACGCATTATTTTATAATCACAATTTGTGCCTGCCAATGGAGGGCAGCTATTAATCTTATAGACTAGGGGAAACCCTCCATTACAGGACTTAAAATTATAATGTATACTGACCTTTCAGCCTTAAATTCACCGTGACATCCTCATTACTGGTATTTCTAAAAAACCATCCGTGTTTTCCTTCATAGGGTGCTAAAAAAGTACCTACCATATTGTTGGAATTGGCAATTGTATAGCTTTCGAAGTAAACTTCCTTTACTTCTTTTTCTTGTTTGACCTCACCGTGAAAATCGAAATAGAGAACCTCACCATTTGCGGTAATCCATTCGTATTTCATTCTCCCATATTTGAGCATATCTATTTTAAACTCAATTCCTTTTCCTGCTGGAACCACCACTGTAGTTTCATCTTCACGTGAACTTAATTGTGTCGTTGGAGGAGGGTTATCGGCTTCTACAGGTCTTTCAACATCAGGTCCTGAACCTGCTTTTTCGAGTTTGATTATGGCAGTTGAAGAATTTGACGCCATAGCTCCTATACTAGTTGTCCCGGTTTCTTCGGGAACGTAAAGTTTGCTAAATCCCAACATTTTTCCCACGCCTGTGGGATCCATTCCGTATTCTGCTGGTAATACTGCTATAACTAATAATAGCGCACCTACAACAAGTGAAACGATTGTTGCTTTTATGATTTTACTTTTTTCCAATACTGGATGATTCATTTCTGACATAGTTATTTATTTTAAGATGTAAAGTAGCCTGTTAATTGAAAGCCGAGCAATAAAAACCCAGCGGCCATCAGAGCTGTATTTGTAACTGTTGAAAATTTCATAAAACTAGGTTGTCTTCTCCATACTGTTATTAGGATTAATACTACCGCTAAAGCAATAAATTGTCCTATTTCTACACCAATGTTGAAACCTATAAGGTTGGTAAACAATCCTTCTCTATCAAATTTGAATTCCTGCAATTTACTTGCGAGCCCAAAACCGTGGAATAATCCAAATATCAAAACAGCTGCTTTGGTATTAGGTTGTTTCCCGAAGAATCGTTTAAAACCGCCTAAATTATCAAACCCTTTATATACAATGGATAACGCGATAATCGCATCGATTAAGTACGCATTGATGTTGATGTCGGTTAATACACCTAATAATAAAGTGGTACTGTGACCAATTGTAAAAAAACTAACATATAAGAGCACTTCTTTCGGTTTATACAGAAAGAAAATAACACCGACCAAAAATAATAGATGGTCATAGCCAGTAATCATATGTTTAGCTCCTATATAAAGAAATGGTCCAAATGCCACACCGCTATTTCCCAATAGAAACGTTTGTGTGTTTTCATCTACTCCGTGAGCATATGCTATTGAACCAAATGCTCCAAAAAGAAGCAATATGATTAAAGCATATATTTTTTTAATTTTCATATTGTTGTTTAGTTAGTATTTATTAATGGGCGTGACCATGAGATTGTACTTGTTGGATGCTATCTAATCTTCTCTTTTCTTTTCTAACTTCTTGAATACTATCTTGCTTTTGACTTATTTCTTCTTGACTTAAAGTTGTTTCAGTGTTTTGAGTTTCTACACTTTCATTTTTTTTGGTTTCCTTACAGGATGCCAATAACGTTAAGCTAATAGTTGCAATAAAAAGTACTTTTTTCATAATGTTAAATTTTAATAGTTATTGAGTTTAAATTTTAATTTTTAATAATTTTATGGAGTTTATAAAGACCAATGTGTCTGGTAATAAATGAATTGCAGCAGCTTCAATTGGGCCAAGTATCTTTAATAATACCAAGGTTATGCCTATAACGTGAACAACACCTACACCAACAATGATGTTTTCTTTTATGGTTCTGTAGGCCCTTTTACTTATTCTTCTTGCGAGTTCAATTTTCTCAAGCTTATCTTGCATTAGTACGATGTCCGCGGCTTCCATTGCAGCTTCTGTGCCCATTGCTCCCATAGCGATGCCAATATTAGCCTGAACCAATGCTGGGGCATCATTAATACCATCACCTACCATTGCAATTTTTGCTCCTTTACCTTGTAATTCTTTTACAATCCTAATTTTATCCTCGGGTAATAAATTTGCCCTGTAATCGGTAATGCCAATTTGTTCTGAAACGTGTTTTGCGGTTACCTCATTATCGCCCGTGAGCATTATGATATTGGTAACGCCATTTTTACGTAGACCTTCAATCATTTCTTTGGCACCTTGCCGAATGGTATCCGAAACATATAATATTCCTATAAGGTTAGTTTCTACGGAAAGGAATATGGCGGTATCTGTATCGTTGGTAATTATTTCTGAAACTTGAATAGTATTTTCTTCCATAAAGGCCTTGTTGCCCAAACGAAGTTTTTTGCCTTCAAATTCAGCTGAAACACCACGTCCTTTTACTACTTCAAATTGTGAGGGTTCACCATAGATTATTTTTTGCTGTTTGGCATAGTCAAGAATGGCTTTCGCCAATGGATGATTGGAACGTCTGTCTGCCACTGCCGCCAGTTGTAATACCTCGTTTTCTGTATAATTGCTATCAATTACCGAAATTTGATTTACCGTTGGACTTCCTACAGTTAGCGTCCCTGTTTTATCAAAAACGATGCTAGTAACTTTGGCCAGTTCTTCCAAAAATAGGCCACCTTTTACAAGAATACCTTCTCTAGCAGCTCTTGCTATGGCAGCAATGGTAACCAAAGGCGTTGCCAATCCTAGCTCCGCAGGAGATGTAAAAATGAGCAGTGCAATTATAAGCTTAACATCACGTGTGAAGAAATATACAGCAGCCACAAAAATAAAAACAACTGGAATTAGATAGGATGCAACCTTATCTGTTAATTTTTCAATAGGTGCTTGTTGGCTTTCGGCTTCTTCAACCAAAGTTATAATCCTTGAAAACACAGTATCGCTTCCAGCTTTTGTCATTTGAATGTTGAGTGCTCCAAGTTCGATTATTGTACCTGCAAAAACCTCACTGCCCGTCTCTTTTTCCTTCGGAACACTTTCTCCCGTAATTGGTGCTTGATTTACAGATGCTGTACCTTCTGTCACCAATCCGTCCACAGGAATCTTTTCGCCTGCTCTTACCAGAATAATATCGCCGATGTTAAGCTCTTTAATCTTGACGGTTGTTTCCTTACCATCTTTTTTAATGATGGCAGTATTTGGTACGGTTCCAATTAGTTCCTTGATGGAAGCTCTGGCACGTTCGCCACTGGCACTGGCAATATATTCGGCAATTAGAATAATCATCAATACCACAGCTCCTGCCAAAAATTCCTGACCTACAACTGAAATAATGACAGCAATAGAAATAAAAAGTTCCGTTCCTATTTTACGTTCTTTCGTAATATCAAGAATAGCGGTTCTAAGTAAAGAATACAATCCAAAAGCCATTGCTATGAGCAGAATGAATAATGGAACAACCTCTAAATAAAAGAGCAAACTCGCTATTCCAACTGTAAGTATTCTCACAATTTCCCAAAGAAATTGACGAGAAAAAAATGTTTTAGAATAATTCATAACTATTAAAGATTAATGGGAACATTTATTTTAACACTAAAATTTCTACCTATATTATACACTCCTTGTCTTCCTGTTGCATTATTCACTTCTATGTATTTCAAACGGCTCAAATGATTCTGGTAGGCTACATCAAATAAATTGTTTGCTGAAAAATTGATACCAAATAAAACCCGGTCTTTCCGCATAACTTCACCGCCAAATCCTAAATTCAACAGAGAATATCCAGGGGTGTCCGTTTCGGTGTTAAATCCGGTAAATGCGTTGTTTTGGGCAAACGTATTGTCCAGTTCCAATTGTATGTAGGTGTTTCTTACCTTACTTTCCTTGTTCTCGAACTCTGCCTTTAAGGTATTTATTAGCCGTGCTGCTGGAATAAATGGTAAATTTTTGCTCCCATCTTGTGGTTCATTTAAGATTCCCCGTACATAGGAAAAAGTACTTTCAATATGCAGCCAATCCAGCGGGTGCGGGTGTATGTCAATATTTACTTCGCCACCATACAATCTCGCCCTGTCTTGGGCAAACTCAAATGTAAAAAATCGTTCATCACCATCTACTATAATAGAATCGTTCCCAACGGTATTATTAAGTTTCCTATAATAGATAAAATTATCAAGGGAGTTATGAAATATAGACGCACCAAAAGCAAGATGAGGAGTAGATACTTCCACACCAGCATCTACCTGAAAACTGGATTCCGATTTTAAGTTTGGGTTGCCATATTCGAAGCGGTTTGTACCCTCGTGTGCACCGTTACTTGACAACTCTGGTATACTTGGGGCACGAAAACCACGGGCAAGGTTTACTTTCAACACGACACTTTCTGAGGCGGAATAACTGGCCCCGACACTTCCAGAAATATTTGAAAAATCCTTATTGATTTCTTTAAATTTTAACCCATCTTCCTCTTGCAGTTCTTCGGTGTTCAAACTTCTAATATCATACCGTATACCTCCACTTAAGGTAAGGTCTTCAAATGTTTTTTGGGAGTATAAAAACACGCCTGTATCAAATAACCTATATTCCGGTATCAGGGCTTCTTCCCCTTTATTTTGGTTTGTTTGCCGCATTCCGTTTATCCCAATGGAGGTTTTCCAATCATTTCTTTCATCAAAATGATATCGGATATTATAGTTGCTGGTCTTTAAATCAAAGAACAATTCGGCCTCATCGGGGTCAAGAACATTTCCAAATTCCAATCGTTGGTTCCTTTGAAATGCAAATGTGGCGGTAACCCTGTCTCTGCCCAGGTAGATATTATTTTCTGATGCAATCTTAAAATGTTTGATTTGCTGGTAGGGTATTGACGGGTTCGTTGAATGGAAATCATCAGCCCCAACCAAGATATTCTCCTCATTTCCATTGTTGTTTACGGTTTTAATAAACCGTCCAGAAATGCTATCACGATTCCCTTTAATCAAGCCGATTTCTTGATTAAAATTTGAAACGTACAGCCTGCTAGATCCCCAATTTTTTCTAAGCCCTATATAACCTCCAAAGTCCTTCTCATTAAATCTGGAATTGAAAACGTGACCATCATATTTATTTTTATAATCTTCAGCCCCTTTATAGGTGCCATTAAGACCCCAAATTAATCCATTTTTATTCCCGTCAATATTTGCGTGGAAACCTCGAAGGTTGTTATTGCTTTGATAGGTGCCAAATACATTCCCTTTAGTTTCCCCTTCCTGTGCCGGTTCAAATGAAATGAAGTTGATAACCCCTGCAATGGCGTCGCTACCATAAATTAATGAAGCGGGGCCTTTTAAAATTTCGACTCTTTTGATGTTATATTCATCAACCTCAATACCGTGCTCATCTCCCCATTGCTGGCCTTCCTGTCGAATCCCATCATTTATGACTACCACGCGATTAGACCCCAACCCCCGAATAACGGGTTTAGAAATAGCAGCACCCGTGGTTATTTGAGCGACTCCCGGGGTTTTAGCAACCGCATCAATGAGATTGGTTGAAGTTATCTTGTTAAGCTCCCTTGGCTTCAAAACATTTACTGAAACCGGAGTTTTCCTTTTGGAGGTTGCAGAAGAAACCCCAGTTATTACGATTGCATCTGCCTCTATGTAACCCAGGGCAAGACTGAAATCCTTCCGTACCTCACCGTCAATCAATATAGTCTCCACAATGGATTTAAACCCTAGAAAACTTACTTCTACCAAGTGCTTGCCGGAAGGGATATTATTTATTTCATAGGCACCTCCGCTATCAGTAGTCGTTCCAATCTTCAAATCTGAAAGATAAACGGTCGCACCTAATAAAGGTGCGCCCGTTTCTAAATCCAGTACCTTGCCTTGTAGACTACTCCCGATTTTATCGGTGGTTGTTTCTGTAGATCTATCTTGCGCTCTTAAGCTTGACGAGGATGCAGTAAGAAAAATAACTAAAAGATTTAGTAAACCGTATTTTTTGTTTATGTTCATCACTTGGTCAAGTTTATTCTTCTTCTTCAGAATTTCTTAATGCGGACAAAATGGAATAAGCATTCTTTACCACGGGCTTAAGATTGTTAGCATCAGTACTTCCGGCAAATGTTATGGCCGTGTATCCTTCCTGCTCAATACCTTTTTTAACCTGCTCCAACCTAAAAGTATAACCAATTTCCGTCTCTTGGGTTTGTAGGATTATAAAGTCTTTTCCTTCATATTGAACAATAGCTTCAGAAGGGATCGCATTTTGCTTATTTGTACCGCTTTCGATCCAAGCCTTTACATACATCCCAGGCAAAAGGCCTTTCACATCCTCTTTTTCTATATGAGAATGTACAGGTGTAATACGGTCATTACCAGTCGCTTTTCCTATTAAGAAAACCTTGGCTGTGCGGTCAAAAGTATTCTCATTGGAGAGGGAAAACTTAACGGTTTGGCCAACCTCTATTTTTTCCAGATCTTTTTCGAAGGCATTCAATGCTAAATGAATATCGTTTAAATTGACCAATTCAAATAAAACATCTTGTGGGGACACATAGTCACCGATGTTTACATTGCTTGCTTTTATAAAACCTGTAATAGGGGCATAAAGGTTCGCAGTTCTGGTTATATTGCCATTTTGCACATTACTTCTACTGATTCCAGCAAGCGCAAGCTGTTGCTCGTATGCCTTAACCCGACCTTGAGTTATTTTATAATCTGAGGAAACCTGTTGAAAGGTTTTTGCAGAATTGATATCCTGTTCCCGCAATTGTTTTTGTCGGTTATATTCTTCTTCAAGAAATTGTAGCCTGCTTAAACTTTCCAAATAATCCTGTTGTATTTGGATAAATTCAGGATTTTCGATCGTAGCCAAGACCTGCCCTTTTTTAATCTCTTCCCCAGGCAGTCTCCCGGCAGTTTTTAAATAACCTCCTAAAGGTGCAGATACAGAGGCCATACTTTTAGGCTCCACATCAATAACACCGTTGAGTTTAATAATATTGCTAAGATTTCTCATTTCTATCTGTCCGGTTTCTATTCCTGCAAGATTGTATTGGTCCTTTCTAAAAGTGACCTGTTTGGCCCCGTTTGCAGCAGGTTGTTCTTTTGGCATAGAAGCTTCTGCTGAAGCTTCCATTTTTTCTGAATCCTTGTTGCCGCACGCTACTATCAATAAGGTTGATAAAATGAGTAGCGAGATCTTTGTATTGAATTTAATTTTCATCTTTTTTATATTTTATATGATATCATTAAGATTTTTACAAGCCCAATAAGGCTTCTATTACAATGATGGACTGGTTATATTGATAGAGGGTGTTTAAATAATCTGTTTGGATGCTATTAGCCAAAGTGAGGTTCTGCAAGTACTGTGCATAGGAAACATCACCGCTTCGAAAGCTCTTTTCCGAATTGTCAATTATAAGCTCTGCTTGTGGCAGGGCTTCATTTTGATAGTAATCGAGAGTACCTTGAAGTTTATAGTATTCTTGCAGCAAACTTTGCAGTTCTCCTTGCAACTGGGTTTGGTTCAGCTCAATTTGAGATTGAGCGATATCCTCCTCAATTTTTGCCGCCTTGATCTTGGAACGATGCCCTCCTGGAAAAATGGGTATAGCAACACCAACCTGAAAAAAGGAGAACCGATCATTATCACTAAAGTTTTGGTTGGGTAGCCCTATATTTTGAGCACCTTGAAAGGTTTGACTATTATACCCGAACATAAGATCCGGTAAAGCCTTGTTTCTTTCCACATTTGTTTCCCTTTTCCTAACTGCTAATTGTTGTTTCAAATAAACAAACAACGGGCTTTGTTCCACCGACTGACTTTCAATATCCAAATCTATCTCGATAGGAACAAGTTGATTATCAGCAACACTAATATTATCATTAGTGTTTAAAACTACCTGTAATCGTTTTTTGGCGATTCTCATATCCGCCTCATTCTGTTGAAGCTTATTTTTTATTTGCATAGATTGTGTGGCCGAGGTCACACTTTCCAGCTTTGTGGATTCGCCTGTTTTATAACGCATCGAACTGGATCGGTCAAGATTGCTGTATAGACTATCTTGACGCTGCAACAAACGTTCATTCTCCATTAGGAACATATACCTTAAGTAGGCGGACTTTACGTCTGCAATCAGTTCATTTTCCTGTATGAGCATGAGTTGTTCACTGCTATTTACCCTGGCTTTAGCCAGTTTGAACTGACTTGTGTAAACCGTAGGAAAATTGATTCGCTGTGTAACACCATATAGGTTATCCTTTATCGTGGGCGTGTTAAATTCGCCACTTGAATAGGAAAATTCTGTTCTGGGTATGGTAATCGCACCATATTTTCCGGTTTTTTCAACATCTATTTCATATTGCGCGATCTTAATTCGATTATTGTTCTGAAGGGCAATTTCAATAGCTTGCTGTAAAGTAAGTTCTCGTTCTTGCATCTGATTTGTCTCTTGTGCTTGAAGTTGCATTGCCGGAAAGAATAGACCGCCAAGCACGATTAAAGTAGTGGCTATTTTTTTTCTTCCTAAATTCAATTTTACTTTTCCTTCCGTAAAATAAATGTACAAGATGGGTAAGACAATAAGCGTTAATGCAGTAGCCGTAATTAAACCACCTATTACCACTGTGGCCAATGGTCGCTGTACCTCTGCACCTGATGAATTTGACAATGCCATAGGTAAAAAACCTAAAGCAGCTACAGTTGCCGTCATTAATACAGGTCGGAGTCTTACCCGTGTACCTTTGAGTACACGTTCGTAGATATCAGTAACCCCTTCCGCTTTCAGCCTATTAAACTCTGCTACCAATACAATACCATTTAAAACGGCCACTCCAAATAACGCAATAAATCCAATCCCAGCCGAAATGCTAAAAGGTAAGCCTCTAACTAAAAGTGCAAAGACACCTCCAATGGCAGATAATGGTATCGCGGTAAAAATGAGCAAACTTTGTTTTATGGATCCGAAGGCAAAATAAAGCAGTATTAGAATAAGCAATAAGGCTACTGGTAAAGCGATCATCAACCTTTGATTCGCCTCTTTTAAGTTCTGAAATTGTCCGCCATAGGTTACATAGTAGCCAGGTGGCATATCAACCTCAGCGCCCATAATTTGTTTGATATCGTTAACAATACTTTGTACATCCCTTTCACGCACATTAAACCCTATGGTAATACGCCTTTTGGCATTATCACGCTGAATTTGTACAGGTCCTGGTTCGAAGGATACGTTGGCCACTTCACTAAGTGGAATTTGCCTTCCTTGTGGTGTGCTGACATATAAATTCTTAACGTCGGTAATATCAGTTCTGTACGACTTATCCAATCGGACTACAAGGTCAAAACGGCGTTCTCCTTCATATACAAGTCCAGACGATGTACCTGCAAATGCAGTTTCGATTGTATTATTTACATCCTCGATATTCATCCCGTATTGAGAAATCTTATCACGGTTCATTTGAATATTGATCTGTGGTAATCCGGTCACTTCCTCAACATATAAATCTTCCACTCCTTCTACAGATTTTATTTTGCTACCAACATTGCTGGCCAAATCTGAAAGGATGTTAAGGTCTTCTCCGTAAATTTTGAGTACTACATCTTGTTTGGCACCGGTCAATAATTCATTGAATCGCATTTGTATGGGCTGTTGGAAGCTGAAGGTAGCATTAGGGATTACCGAAAGGGACTCCTGCATTTTTTCTATCAAGCCTTCTCTGCCCTCGGCACTTGTCCAGTCCTCTTTCGGACTCAGGATCACCATCATATCGCCGGCCTCAATAGGCATAGGGTCCGTTGGTATTTCCCCCGAACCTATCTTGTTGACTACTTGAGTCACTTCATCTGGATATTCATTTAATAATATGGTCTGTGCCTTTTGGGAAACATCGATCATTTGGTCTATGGAACTCCCAACAGGTACTCGTGTTTCCACTGCAAAATCCCCTTCGTCCAATTGGGGAATAAATTCACCGCCCATATTGGCAAACACTACCAGCGTAATAACAAATAATCCTATTGCCAATCCAATTACCAAAAGCTTTGCTTGAAGGGCCGCTTCTATAGCAGGTTTATAAATACGCTGAAAGAAATCCATCATTTTATCAGAAAAATTCCGTTTATGTTCAGTCTTTTTGCTTAATACAAGAGTAGAAATCATAGGTACATAGGTAAGTGATAATATCAAGGCACCTAGAATAGCAAACATTACAGTTTGGGCCATTGGATGGAACATTTTTCCTGCGACACCGCTTAAAGCCAAAATAGGTAGATAAACAATAAGTATTATGATTTGTCCAAAAGCGGCGGAATTCATCATTTTTCCTGCCGATTGTTTTACTTCAATATCCATTTGGTTTTGTGATAGTTTCGAAATTCCTATATGATGAGTTTTACTCATCGAAATTCGATGCAAGACTGCTTCAACAATAATTACCGCGCCATCTACGATAAGGCCAAAATCTATCGCACCCAGGCTCATCAGGTTCCCCGAAACCCCGAATAGGTTCATCATTGCAATTGCGAACAGCATTGATAGGGGTATGACCGAAGCCACGATCAATCCACCTCTAAAATTCCCTAGAAAAAGGATTAATACAAAAATAACAATTAACGCCCCTTCCGTAAGATTTTTAGTTACCGTTCCTATTGCGCGATCCACTAATTTTTGCCTATCCAAATATGGTTCAACGGTTACGCCTTCGGGTAACGTTTCCTTAATCTGTTCCATTTTATCCTTAACAGCGCTTATAACTGCGGAAGAGTTTGCTCCTTTTAGCATCATTACAACCCCAGTGACCACTTCACCTTCTGCATTTCTGGTCGCAGCCCCGTAGCGCACACCGTGACCAAACTGTACTTTGGCAACATCCCTTATGAGAATGGGGGTTGCATTACTCACCTTAACTACTATCTTCTCTAGCTCTTGTAGGTTATTCACAAGACCTTCGCTACGGATGAAATAGGCATTAGGCCCCTTATCAATGTAGGCTCCTCCAGTATTCTGGTTGTTTTTTTCAAGAGCAGTGAAAATTTCTTCAATAGTAACATTCATACTTTGAAGTTTATCGGGGTCTATAGCAATCTCGTATTGCTTAACAAAACCTCCAAAACCACTAACTTCTGCAACACCTGGCGTCCCCAATAACTGCCGTTTGATAATCCAGTCTTGAATAGAGCGCAATTCTGTTGCATCGTATTGATCTTCATACCCTTCTTTGGGATGAATCACATATTGATATATTTCACCAAGCCCAGTGGTGACCGGCGCCATTTCAGGTTTTCCAATACCTTCTGGAATATTACTGGCGGCGGAGGAAAGGCGTTCCTGCACTTGTTGGCGCGCCCAATAAAGATCGGTGTCTTCTTCAAAGACTATGGTTACAATGGAAAGTCCAAAGCGGGAAAAAGAGCGCATATCCTTTATTCCGGGTATGCTTACCATTGTCTGTTCGACAGGAAATGTTACGAGTTGTTCTACCTCCTGAGCAGCAAGGGTAGGGGAAACGGTTATGACCATCACCTGATTGTCCGTAATATCGGGTACGGCATCTATGGGCAGTTTTGTTAAGGAATAGACTCCCCAGCCTATTAGGAACAAGGTTAATATTCCGACAACAAGCTTGTTGTTTATCGAAAATTGAATGATTTTATCTAACATTATTATAAAAGAATTTTATTGTGGAAAACGAAAATATGAACACCAAGAGCTGACTTTCTAGACATTTTTTAAAAATGCTATACTTTTTTAACTAAAGATGATTAATGGTAGCTATACAAAAGATTATTGCATAACTAAATTGTGATATAAGTAGTTTCAAGCTCAAATATGCTTGAGTGTATATATCACTTTAATAAACTAACAAGAAGGAGGTCCCCGAAGGGTGTGGGAGGATAGTGTAGAAAAATAGGGAATTATTGGATAATCCCGAAAGCGTTGTTTTTCAAAGTTTGTGTGCCAAATAAATTGATTATCAATATCAATTATTAAAGCGGAATTTTGGAGAATTTTTGTCTTAAAATTTAGGGTTTTAACATCTCCGGTCACATATTTTAGGTTGCTATCATTAGAAGAATGCTGAAAGTGCTCAAATATATGACCTAGTTCTGAATGTTCGTGAGCAATTTGCTCAGAACCTGTTATTGAGGTAGTAGAAATAGAAATATTCTCACCATTGGTTACATCAGTATGAGGCACGATATCGTGACCTATCATAATGAAGGCTGCTGTAAAGAACAATATATTTCTAAATAACTTCAAAGTGAATTTGATCCAAAATTAATTGCGAAAGTAATTAATTAATTCTGTATAACAAAATTTTCAATGGGTATGATCAGCAATATACATATTGCTGTATAAGATTAAAATGAACAATAGAAGTACGAAAATAACGATTGCAACAATAAAGAAAATTTTTAAAGCTTTGTATTTTTTTCTAATTTCTATCTCCGATTCTTTTTTGTTTCTCTCTAGTTTTCTTTTGTCCCTGCGGTTTTGTGACATTGTGTTAGGTATTATTTCAGGTAAGCACAAGTTATAGTATGCTAAAAATGATTATTGGGAATAGTTATGTCAAAAGACTTTTGCATAACCAACTCGTGATATAATATTATCAAGGTCAATGAATGCCTTGATAATATCACTTTAATAAACTAACAAGAAGGAGGTCCCCGAAGGGTATGGGAGGAGGATGCTGAAAAATATGGTAATATGGGATAATCCCGAAAACGCTGTTTTTCAAAATTGGTATGCCAAATAAATTGGTCATCTATGTCAACTATTAAATCAGCATTTTGGAGGGTTTTATTCTTAAAATCGAAGTTGTTAAAATTTCCAGAAATATACTTTAAGGTACTATTACTAGAAGAGTGCTGAAAGTACTCAAATATATGACCTAGCTCTGAATGTTCGTTAGCTATTTGTTCAGAACCTGATGTTGAATTTGTAGAAAATGAAATATTCTCATCATTAGATATGTCAGTATGAGGTACGATATCGTGACCTATCATAATGAAGGCTGCTGTAAAGAACAGTATATTTCTAAAGATATTCAAAGAATAATAAATCCAAAATTAGTTGTGAAATTAAATATTTAATTTCAAATGGGAAAGTAAAATCAATTTTCTGTTCAAATTCTAGCTATTTACAATTTAATTTTTTTTTAAAAATTAATCACACTATCCAGGGCGTTATCGGCATCCCTATGAATAAAGTTAGATTGATAATTTATTGTGGTGGTAATTGATGAATGCCTATAAAGCTTTTGGAGCATATTAATAGGGATCTTATCTTCCGATATGTTTCCAAAGGTATGCCGTGCTATGTGCATTGTGACTTTTTTGGATATTTCGGCCTGTTCTGCAACGGATATCAAATATTTGTTGAATTTCTTGTTGGCCGTTTTTGTTTTAGCATAGACATCTTTTGCATCTTGTAAATTTGCCTTTTTCATTTCCGGAAATATAAAATCACTATCATTTTGTTTACTGTCCTGATAGTATTCCAAAATCGGAAATATTTTATCTGGAATTTTAAGGGATAGTAATTTTGAATTCTTGTTCATCCGGTAATGAAGCCTGTCGTCATAAATATCAGTCCAACGAATTTTCAATACATCAGCTATCCGAATTCCAGCAAAGTAAAAACTGAAAAGCCAAACATTTCGCGCGTGAGTCTCGTTGTCAGTCAGATTTTGAACGGATTCAAGTTTTACGACCTCTTTTTTGGTAAGGCCTATTTTTTCAGTTTCAGGGAACTTAATCCGTATTTTATCTGAACCGAAGGGGTAGAGTTTTCTATCTACGATGCCCATTTTAATAGCTCTATTATAGATAGTTCTGATCACAATAAGATTATTTACTATCGACCTTTCTGATAGGTTGTGTTTTGTACGGAGGTAAGTTTTAAATCTCTTTAGAAAGTTTTCATCAATTTCTTGAAAGGTAAGCTGCTTTGACGTGGTAAATCTTAAAACGTGATTAACACGTGCTTTATCTGTTGAAAGTCTAGAAAGCTTTTCGTTTGCTTCTAAGTCATCTAGAAAATCTTGTGCCACCTCGAAAAAAGTAACTGATTCGGAAAAAGT
>TARA_R110000823_G_scaffold16897_7_pt1 | contig 14973 bp, 4 predicted proteins | sample TARA_R110000823 | Tara Oceans TARA_R110000823 (sample SAMEA4397722) | marine metagenome | biome: Polar Biome; feature: [DCM] deep chlorophyll maximum layer (ENVO:01000326); material: water (ENVO:00002006), including particulate matter (ENVO:01000060) such as... | depth 20 m | reverse complement strand
AACAACTACGCCACCAGAGGTAAGCTGAGTGACTACTGCCGCTGCCGGTGTGCCGCTACCAAGACTGCCATCAAGCGTCCCTGTAAATCCTGTGGCTGTAACCTCACCAGTAAATGCTGTAGTAGCTGCACCAAAGTCTACTTTTTTAGTGCCACCTAAACTAAGGCCGACATTATCGCTGCCGATCCTGTAGAAACCCGAATTTACGTCCGCTGTAAAGGAGTAGTACGGGGCACCAGCGGACCCATCTGCTCCCAGAGCTTGGCCAGCCGTTGCGCTTGACGTGGTTAATGCTGTCCCGGCGGAGTTCCACTTTATAAAAGCGTCTGCTACAGGGGCGGCAAGTGTCGAGCTAACAGATGCAAGATTAGTGGACACTGGTAGCTTTAGCCCACGGCTAAGCTGCTCGTCTAGATCCTGCACCATCTGCACGCCGCGATCCAAAGCCGTCTCTAAGGTCTCTGGCTGGACGCTGCCCCTATTAACCAAGTCTGTCGTCTGAGACTTAGTGACTGACCTAGAAACAGTAAGGGTCTCTCCTGAAGCAGGAGCAGCTCCCATTGTGACGTTACCGCCTCCTTCATCACCTACGCCAGATACGCTGTAATGAGTTGTAAGCTCTTTGACAACTTCAGCTCCAGTAGACGTCGTAGTTACAGTGACTACAAGGTGAGCTTGGTCAACCACTTTAAAGGAATAGGCGAAGACTGTGGTACTAGCGTTCCCCGCGTAGGGGCCAGTCCGAGCGGTGTCTGTACTTATCGTCATTCAACGTCTCCTAGTATGCGTCTAGTCGTATACAACATAATTGTTCCTTTGGCTACTCTTCATCGGGCTTGTACCCTATGAGAAGGTCAAAAAAGCTAGCGTCTTCTTCTTCTTCTAAAAGTGCAAAAACGCCACTTAAAGTTCTGTTTGCTTGAATGGCAGGAAATTTAAGCATTATACCTAAAGCAAGGACTACGGGCTTAATGTCTTTTAACTCAGGCGGCTCCTCCTCGCTGTCGCTGTTAAAGTAATAGTCCATCGAGTCAGCGGCTATATTAAAGCTTTCTGCTACGCTCTCTCCAAACATAGCAGTTGGAGACATACTGTAACCATAGTCGCCCAGCATACCCTCAACAACGTCGCGTCCAAAAGGCACGCCAGCAGCAATACCGCCTATAGTCTTTTTAGCTAACCACTTAACCATGCCGTCCTCGTCTTCATCCTCCGGCTCAAGATCGGGAAGCTCCCCGCGCATTAAGCCGTAGCCCAACTCAGACAACGTAATAATAACGGCTAGACGAGCAATAATCCGAGGGATCGATGTAGGGTTTTTTAAAACGGCTTCATGCCCCACGGAGCGGGTGATGCCGTAAAGCAGGGAAAAGAATGAATAAAACATCGTCCCTAGTTTTCCATAACCCTTGTTCCGTTGGACTGTTGCAAGGTCTTTCAATCCGCCCGCTGACTGGGATTGCCGGACTACGCGATCTGCGTAGGCAACGGCACGGGGGACGTCGCCTTGCTCCTCTCGTAAGGCTCTATTATAGGCAGCAGTCCAAACTGGAAAGTCAACGAAGTATAGTTGCATGGCCCCGATGGTCAACATCGAGAACTCTGCAAAGCGTGCGTTTAACCCTACCTCGCCTTTCACACTCCGTAACCCAGAACGAAGATCTCGGTCAGTGTTGTTTATGCGGTGGCGCATTTCGCCAGACAACTTAATTACTGCAGCGCGATGCTCTGTCGACATCGCTTGCTGCATACCAACAGCTAGATCTCGAACAGTGGCTGGCAAATCCGCCCCGTAGGTTGCATTTCCATCAACCATTAATCTATCAATAGCAGTCGTGTAACCAAGTAGTTGAGCGGTCAAAGTAGAGTAGGATAATCCAAGCACCGCGACAGTAGTGTTGCGGGCAATTACACCAACAACTGCTTCAACACCAGCCGTTGGTGGGCGGTCGTAACCATTTGATGCAATGGAACCAACCCACTCTTTAAGTGCCTTTACATACGACGGACCTAATTTAATTTGCATTGCTGCTTTTAAAGCTGGGTGACCAAGAATGCGGTTAGCGTTACGCACTGCTTCATAGTGGCTAATAAAGTGGATCGTCTTGTCAAAAGAAGACGCAATTTTTTGAACGTCAAAATTAATTGGTGCAGAGAAACCTTCTGATCGTTCTTTAGTCATAGAACTATTAACGGTGCCTCTAACGTGCTCAGATTGAAAGGCTTCAAGCGCGTCCATGCTCTCAAGGTCGTTCCCTGCTGGTGACCGAGAGCTATCGTACATTAGCGGAAAATAGCCGCCCCTATAAGTGCCGTGGGGCGTAACTACTGCTCTAGCCTCTACACGATCTGGAACTCGGCCATACTCTTTGCGGTATATCTGCTCAACGCTTGGCCACAATTTTTCAGCATAATCCCAAATATCTTGGATTAGATCCCACTCCTCCTTACTAAGTTGGGAGAGCGCACTATCGACTAGCTCTTCACTAATGTTTCTACCAACTGATTGTTCACCTCTAATTAATTTTCCTAAATTGCTTTCGTTACCGACGTTTAAAGCTAGTACAAGCAAGTTCCCTCTAGTCCATTGCTCGTCAGCATTAGCCTCTGTGCCAGCCATCTCGCCTATGTCAACTCGTTTGCCCATCGCCTTAAGCGTTTCTTTAGGCAAAGCGTTCATTCGGTCGCTAACTAGTTTAGCTACCTCAGCACCTAAATCTTGCTTAAATGCCTCGGCGTTAGCAAAGGGTTGATAAATAGATTGGTGCCATACGCCAAGTGGCTCTCCGTCAATCATTTCTAATAGCAGTTCAGTCTTAAGTAGTCCGGCGTCTATGTCGGCAACTTTACTAGCAAAGGAAGAGTTAGAAATATGCCTGCCACGGGCTTTTACAGCGGTGGCAATTGGTTTAGCATTAAGGCGTTCAAGCATCTTAGCAACGAGCACATCGCGCTCAAGTGCTTCATCGCCCATAATTAATTTTTTAGCGTTGCGGCCTTGTCTTTCAAGTTGCTTGACCACGTCGTGCAGCTCTTTGAACTCCCCAACCGTCAAGTCGCGAAAGTGAACTAATTTGTCTTTCGCTTTAATCCATTCAGGGATGTCGAAGATCGCGCCGTCGTCTTCCTTGGCTCGCGCTAGGAAGTCGGTGAAGGCCGCCTGCTCTGCCTCGATACGTTTCTTGGTGCTAGTTTTAGATCCAAGATTGTGGATGTTCACTTTAGCGCGAATTGCGTCAACGTAGTCAGCCTCAATTCCCGGCCACTTTTTACGCCCTTGTTGAAACTTCCTTATGTAAGACAACTGCTTATCTCTAACCGACTTTAATCGCTGCGCTTCAGCCGCCATGTAATGATTGATCAGTCGTTGAAACTGATGGGTGTACGCTAAAGATCGGTCGCCTTTTCTTAACGCCTTCCCGGCTGCCTTTGCATGACGTTTCTCGGCAGCTAAGTAAGCGCGAGGACTAGCCAACCCTACCTTAGTGTTTAAAATCTTCTCAGCAGCATATGCTTTAACAAACTTAGGGTTGATTGCTTTCTCTGATGTGCGGAGAGCCGCCAACTCAGTCGCCATCGTCTTGGCTATGCCGTCTTGCTCATGGATGCTGGCGATTGCTGCGTCAATTGCAGCGTCGTCAATGTCACCGTGCTTTTCTCTCATACGGGTGTCCATCTCGGTCTCAACAGCAGTCTGGTAGTCTCCCTGCGCGGCAAGATCGAGCAGCATTTCCTCAACAGTTCCGTAGCCAAATATATTTGCAACTAACCCCGGTGAGGTTGTACCTGCTGGCTCGCCTTTTTTACTCGGTTCGTAAATTGCGCGACCAGTGGCTCTAGGCAACTCAGACAGGGCGGGCATTCCATCTTGGGCAGTAAATTTTTTTAATGCTGCTTTATCTATCCGATTAACTGCTTCGCCGCTGCCAAGAGGCGAGCCGTCAGCTCGCGTCCCTTGTGTAATAGCCCAGACTAATTTGAAGGCAGGGGTCTGCGCTAGGTCTGAGCGAACAGCGTCGCGCATTGCTTCACGTTCTTCTTTCCACCATGCCAGCCGTTCGCGCTCTATCTTCTGCATTCGCTTTGAAAGTTGAGTAATCTTAGCAGCCTCTTTTTGCCGAGCTATATCCTCATTATGTGCAGCAAACTGCTTCTTGGTCATACCTGCTTGCTCAGCCGTATCAAACAAAGACGCAAGCTCAAACTGACTTGCAACCATTTCAATCTCTGCGTCGGTAGCCAGCATTCGGTCCATTACTTCTGTAACTTCGCTGCTGAACTGGACGTCCATTTGGTCCCGGCCAGAAATGCGGGTAAGGCTGGCGTACACAGACCTGATCCACGCAGCAAACGCAATAAACGCATCCATCAAAGCAATAGAAGGAGCCTTGCCAGTCTTGAAGTAAGCTTCAGCACCACGCGCCCATTGTTCGTGCATGGCTACGCTTAGATAGCGAGTGTGGCCACTGCCAGTTAAATTGCCTGATCTAACGTAAGTCTGAATGGCTGCGTCGGTCATTGCGCTTATAGCGTCGACCGCGCCTTGATCTTTATTCCGACGTGCCCGGTCTAAGCTCTCTGCTCGAATGCTGTCAGCGTTGCTTGCCCACCATTTCTTAACGACTTTAAAATCGTTGTCAAAGCCCCCGCCAAACTTCACAGCGTCAGATTTAAGTTGCTCTAGCCAAAAGTGTCCGCTTTCATGGAGGAAAGTGGAACGGTCTCCCGCCTCGAATATTTGAATGAGGTTTATTAGGTTACCATTTTGATCGGTAATCTGAGAGGCGGGCGTAAACTGACCTCTTGCTGAGGCGTTCGCTGTAGTCTGATCTAGCGTTACGGAGCCGTCTTTTGCACCTTGCCCTTGGCTTTGAGTGCTTCCAGCATCTTCTTGCTGCTTAATCGTGTCGGTTGCCGCGCCTGATCCTGTTCCGTCTCCGTCAACTCTAGGTAAAACTGCTGCCTTAATATCGTCATCTGTAATTCCTTTTCTCTTAGCAATCAGGGCAAACTCGGTCTCGTAGTCGGTAGGTGCCGTGCGTTTAGTACCACTGCCCATTATAGTATATAAATCTTTTTCAGGATACCATAAAAGAGCCTGTAGATCGGCAAGGGCAACATCAATTCCCTCAAGTTGCAACACTGCCATAGCTTCGCGGGCTGCTTGCCGCATAAAGTTCCTGTGGCCTCCGCCTGCGGGCGCGTCAAGCACCTTCTTAGCACCTTCTGCTACGCGCTGAGAAGCTAAGTGCAGCTCAGCCCGCACCTTCTTCATCTTCCCGTCTTTGCCTTTTTTGCTGACCGTCTTAGCAAACGTACCGTTGCCACGATCTACGCTATCTGCGCGTAGGATAGAGGCAGCAGTTGTAATAAGCTGCTCCTCGCTCATTTTTGCAACCGCGTCAACAGTAGGTAGATCAACGCCTAATTTACTGCGCTTGCGCTCTTTCTCATTGGATAGCACATCGCGCAGTCGGTCAAAGCGTTCAGTTTTTGTCTGCTCGGACACTTGCGGAATTAAACTGCCAGACCAGCGTCCCCAGCTTCTCATAAACCACAAGTCCATTGTCAAGCTGTCGAAGTTGCCTTCAAGGTTCTGGAAGAAACCGCCACCAATTTTAGAGCCAATGATAACCGACCCTTTAACAGGTTCAGTGACCAACTCGCCGCTAACCTCGTAACCCATCTGCTTTAACTCGCCAGCCGTAAAATCCGTGTTAAGGAACTCAATAAAGTTGTCGACGCCCATTTCCGTAACGTGCTTATTCCACGTCTCAAAAGCCAGCTTCATAGCACCAACTTCTTTACCAAAGCCTGCAGGGGGAATGCGTATAGGCTGGTTGTGTTTAGACCCACCGGGAAGATAGTCCGTCATGCCAATGCTGTCGTAGACGGCAAACGCACTGCTGGAGTTCTCTGAGACCGTAGACCCGTTACTAGTAACAGCTAAGATAAACCTAAAAGCAGTGGCGGCTCGCACGTCCGTCTCAATCTCTGGGTGGACCAAAGAGGCCACCTTAAGCGCACCTTCAACCTTGTCCCTGTACCATGTGGCAGCGTTGCCGTCTTGAGTAATAGCGTGAGCAGCCTCAATGGCCATGAGCTTGCCAATAACCTTAGCGTTGGCGTCGGTCCATGTGTCACGGCCTTCGACGCGCTCTGCATGAAATTCGGTTGCCACCTCAAGAACGCTTTTGCGGTAGCCTTTGCGGACCTGTAAGCGACCGTCGTCTCCGCGCTCCTTCTCAAATTTCTCGTTATACAAGCGAGTGACACTAGTTGATCCCATGCCGCCTTTTGGTGCCCGAAGATTTTTAAGTGCGGCCTGCGCCTTTATTACCATCTCGTTAGCAACTGCAACAGGGGCGTCTTGAAATAGCACTCGTTCGCCTGTGCCGTCGAGCTGCGTAAACCATGCGGCAGGTCCGCTGTCTATAGGATCGGTAGCAACTAAGATGTCGCCGCTGCGTGTGACTGTACCAAAGTGTTCCTTGATCTCAGCCATGTAAGTAGCGGCTTTGGCATTGTTCTGAAACCCATCTTTAGTTTCTTTGCCTTTGCCTTTTTTGTCTCCTTCGTAGATTTTAAAATAAACAACGCCCCTGTCAGCAACAGCGCGTCCTGCCTGTTGGATAATGCCTGACCTAACTTCAGCTTCAGCAACCACGTTCAGTACGTTGTTAACAGTAACTGTCTCAGGTTGCACACCAGCGATCAACTTATCCAGAACGCCTTGATTGTGAGCTGCGTCACGATTGACGGGGTCAAAGACAAGGTTCTCAACGCCTTGTGCCTCTAAATAATTAGTGCCGTCATCGAACTTCCCTCCGCCTAGATCAAGGTTCACTGTTCCCGGCTTAAACACTTTTGCTTTAAAAGTTGCAGCTACCTGCCTGCGCGAAGTTTTGCCAGATGTAAATCTCTGTGCAAGGGCTTGCGTTTGATTAAGGACCATTGGATTGGTAGCGGCAAAGGTTCCTTTATTATTAACGGACTTAATCTGGGTAGGATCAAACGCAATAAAAGAGGCAGGGCTGCCAGCAACCGACGAGGAAATGCCATCATACCCTTTATCTCGCAGCCATTGTGTAACGCCTTCGTAGAATTGAGATATGTCCTCGACGCCACCAATCTCTTCAATAGCAGTCTCACCAAAGTCCTTGCGTATTTGATCGCGAAGCGCACCCATAGTTGTAAAAACTTTGTTGTCTTTTTGATTAACTTCGTATGGGTTGGCAATAGAAAGATACACAGGCATAACATTTGCCCCTGCCTCTTCCCCGGCATATCCAGACGCCAGCTTTGGATCAGGGGTAAAGTAAGTTCCGCGACCAAAAAACGACGCTCTGGTCTCCTCATTAAAAGCATCAACGTCCGACGAGGTTCCATGATATACCACTGTGGGAGACCCATCCGCATTGGCAACTTGAGAACCACCAAACCATTCATCAAATGCGGGCATCCCCGGCTGCATAAGAGTTTGTGCCGCATTCGTGGGGCCAGCCTCCTTGCTAATTACGACGTTGTCTTCTATGTACATTTCAAGTGCGCTAATTGCCTCGCCTGTCTCTGCGCTGGCCCTCACTGCTCGCGCTACATAGCGTCGCGCAGTTAGCAAAGCGGCCAAGTCGCCCTCTCGGCTGCCCCGCCCAATGTCCATCATTTGGCTGCGAACGTCGGCTGCAATATCTTCGGCGTCAGAGCGCAGGGAAACGCCAGCTTCCTCAGTAACACCTAAAGCTTTCTCAAGTTTGCCTTGCAGCATTTGAACGTCAATGTCGCCTTCAGCTTCACTGAAAGCGTCCGCCTCTGCCGGGGTCATTCCCTCAACCGTCATACGGGTGTGTTTAATTAATCCGTCAAACCCTTCTTTTCCTAAAATGTGCCGAACAAATGCTTCTGCCCCAATCTCTACGTCTTGCCCATTAGCGGCAGCTTCCGTCAAATCGTTAGGGTCCAACCCTAAAGTCTCAGCAACACTTGCTCCAGCAATGCTATCTTGATCAAACTTTATAACTTCTTCAGCAGACAAGTGAACTGTTGTAATACCTTCGCTTTTTAGTTTGTCGGCCAGCACCTCAGCGGCAGTGGTTAGTGCTTCAGGAGCTATATTACCAACATGGCTAGAGATCTCTTCTCCTGTTTTAAGCCAAGCAGCAGCGTCCCTTGCTGCCTTTTTGTCTGTTCTAGCCTCGCCTACGGCGGTAAATACTGTAATGGGGGCGGTAATGCCTCCTCCCATCATTTCTAATATAGCTTCAACAGAGTCGAACCCTTGCCCAGAGTAGACGCCTGCTGCTGCTTCGCCTCCACCTTCACTAATTGCTGCAACAGGAACTTGCAACGCCATGTTAGCCATACTGCCTTTAGCTAGTCGAGTGCCTGCAATCTTAAAGCCGAGCAAGTTTGCAAGTGTAATAACAAGAGCGCGATCTTCGCCAATGCCTTGAACAAAGGACTGACGCTCTGGGCTGGCAAGGAACTCGCGCATCCCCCCTTCAGTAAGCAAGGAAGCCTCCGGCCCAAACTTCTTTATAAGGTCAGCGTCATAGTCATTAAATCGCTCTTGGACATACCCGCCAGCCGAACTTGTTAGTACACCTGCCAATGGTCTTTTAGTTAAATAAGTAGCCGCCGCGCCAGCAATTAAAGGAACTGCTTGGTTCGCAACAACTTCAGTTGTAAAGACAATCGCCTCCCCCGGCATATCCACAATTGCGTTGAGCATAAGCGCAGCTCGTTCCGTTTGAGTTGCGTCCGGGTCAATTTCTCCTATGCGATCCCCAAAAGTTTTAGCATAAGTAGATCCCCCAATTGATGTAGCCTTATGCAATTTGACCAATTCCCGGCTAATAGCTAGTGCCTCTTCTGTGTGCTCAGCTACATCTTCTGGATTGGCCGTTAGCCAATTAACTAGTCGCCTAGCCCCGTCAAACAAGTCTCCGGGTCCGGGGACATAGCTTCTGCCCGAAAGCTTATGTGTCTCCATATCAAGAATGCTGAAGTGCTCGTTAGGCAGCGTATTGTACCAATCCTCAATAACTTCGCCGCCTGTCCGATTTGCGTCTATAATCTGCTCTAATAAATTCTCGCGCTTAATCTCACGGGGTATAATCTGCCCAAACCGAATAACACTGTTGAGCAATTGCCTGCCTATACCAGCAGCAATGCTCTGCTCTTCAGGAGGTAAGGAAGCTTTACGTCGAACAGGCTGCTTATAAGGAAGCATAATCTCAAGGCCAAGCGTGTCTAACGCTTGCTCTGACGCCGCTAAGTATGGGATCTCACCACGCAGCACTAATGCTGCCTCAGCGTCGACCGCCATTCTCTTTCTAGTTGCAGATGCCTGCTCTAAATAAGCTTGCGTATCCTGCCGCTCCATCCAGTTGTCCATCATAGCAGGGTGGATGTTACGCGCTACTTCAAGAGGCATATTACCCGCCTTAGCGATTGCCTTGTACTTGGCCTCGTCGGTGGGGTTCATATCTTTAGTCAGGTTAATGTTGTTAAGCACTTGCTGCGTAGCAGGATGTGCTGGTGGACCAAATCGCTGATTTGCCTCAGCAACAGTTGGCCCCATTACAGTAGGCGCAAGAGGTTGGGCAGGTTGCAACGGCACGACGTTATTCTCTAAAGGCTTGGCCGCAACATCGGCAGCCTTTGCCGTTTTGTCTTCGCGGTGCTTTGCCAATAAATCTAACAAGCTGGGGTCTGCCATTAATCAAATTCCCCCGCTGCCCACGCTTTGAAAAATTCCGTATACCCCTGTGTGTTTGCTTTAAACTCTTTATCTAAATCATGTAAATTCTTGTCTGAGTGGCCTAGCTGTTTTTGGTCCAATACGGTTCGAATAAATGCAGGTGGGTAGCCAAGCGCAAGCGTGCTGTCGGTGAAATCCATTTCAGCTTGCTCTGCAGCAGGAAGATCAAGCATTAATAAAGCGTCCCTTCGGTCAGGCTGCTCAGACAACGCCGCTGCAATCTTGTTTAAAGTAACTTCTGCGTCAGTGTTATCAATTACGTCAATAAGCTCTTTTAGCTCTAGCGGACTAGGGGGTTTGTCCATCTGCCCAAATACATGATGCAAACGAACGTAACTGCTTTTAGTGTCATAGTCTAACGGAGTGTCGTTGAGGTCTTTATGGTTAACGCCCTGCTTTGCGTACTCGCTTAGGCTGTAAAGTGTGGGCTGGATAGCCATACTTTTGTCAACAGGGACTGCAAAGCGAGCAATGGTTGGAGTTAAATCATCAAGCGTAGCTTTCTTGCCCGTGTCTTCCCATATTTGTCTGCGTTTATCAGTTAGTGCTTCAGTAAGCCGAGGGTCAAACAACAACGCCTTATAAGATGTGCTGCTGGCTTTAAAGCCAAGGTCTTTTAGCACGCTGTCGTATTGGATTGTGCCGCTCAGCGCGTCCATCTGTTTCTTGGTTGCCGTGGCTAGCTTGCTCGATAAAGTAGCCCACTCTCCTGCGTTAGTGAATGACTTTATGTTAGCTGGATTGTCCATTAATTTTATAAACTGATCTGGGTCTTTATCAGCAAGCCTGCTTAAGTTTTCAGTAACTGTTTTACTACCAACAGCCGAACCGCCAGACGAAACGTGCGCGGCCGCAAAAGCATCAAGGTTAAGACTCTTCGCAGCACTGCGCACTCTCCCCTGTACTGCCTCAAAAATAAGCCGTGGCTCATACTGGGATAATGCTGGGTAGGCGGACGCTTTAACAGCCACACCGGGATTGTCCCGTACAAACCTAACAAGGGCTAATGTCTCCTTACCCACACTGTCGCGTCTTATAATATTGTTTAAAGCGTTCTGCGCTTTGAAAGCAGTTAGCATCATCCCTTGCTCTAAAACATCCGGGTTACTCATTATAGCCGTAAGCTGCGCCGTTGTGTCGTTAGGGTACTTTTTGGCTACTTCACTATATAACTGCTTGCCCTCAAGGCTTTCACGAACAGTTGCCGTAGCTGACATTAAAGCAGTGCCTGTTGCCGTGCCAAGCAGTATGCCGCCGTCTCCGTTAGCGTCTTCTGGGGCCATCTGCTTCTTAAGCATTGCGTATGCTTGTCGCGGATCTTCACTTTGCAAAAGGCTTTTAACAGTCGCCTCAACAAGAAGGGCTTGCTGAGCCTTTACAAGACTTTTTTTCTGCGTCGCATCTGTAATGCCCTGCTGCTTAGCCATGCCGAAAACAGGGTCCATAACTGCTGACTTAATCGCCTCCAGCCCTTCATCCATAGCGGCTGACTTGTTTGCAGTACCGACAGCGTCGTTGGGGTAACTACTAATCTTAGTTACAGCAGTTGTAACTGCGCCCGCTACAGCCTCTGCGCTTAGTTGAGCGTCCACTACGTTTTGTTGAGTGAGCTGAGCTTCGTTGGTCAACGCACCAAAAGACGTTTCCCAACCAAGCTGGTCTATGGCGGCGTCTTCACGCGCACCACTACTAAGGCCCGCGTCTTCGACCAGATCATTAAGTCTGCGCTTGTACTGTTCGTTAAAGCTTTCCCGCGCTCCGGGGTGCCCTCCCCCAATAGTTCCGCTTATTCGATCAAGTGCCTCTTGCCCTTTGTATGCAGCAAGCCCCGTACTCGGGTCAGTTATCATCTCCGCCCGCAACGCTTTCTGTTGCGCCGTCAATCTAGCCTGAGCGCGTGCGTCGTCTTTAGCGCGAATTGCGATGCCTGCTTCCGCGACGTCACCAATACCCGCCCCTATAGCCTTTAGAGCTTTTGCTCCGCCGTCTAAGACAGGGACACTAAAACTTTGAAAAGGCGTATTTGCGGCCTTTGTAACGTAGTTTCCAAGTCCCGCGCTGTCTGGTGTAATTACTTTTGGCATAAGATATCCTTATTTGATAGCGGAGGCCTTAGCGGCCCCGCCTAGCAAAGTGCCTGCTGCCCCCATCAACCCTGAGCTGTCTGCTGCTTGCATGGAAAATAAACCAGCCTGCGCGGTGTAATTTTCGCCTTGTATCATAGCTCGGCGCACCTCCCGTTCAGTGTCTCCTTCGATCCCTAGCTCGTCCAACTTACCCGCTTCAACTAGGTCGGCAATTAACATTACGTTTGTGCTGTCAACACTGTCATCGACAAGAAACCCATTGCTCGCCTGTTGTACTGTAGCTCTACCTCTAAGTTGAGTAAGTGCTCTTTTGTGTGCGTCCTTCTTGCGGTCGCCCCGATCCCGTGCGTCGTCTGCATTCTGCTGGGCGATGATAGCATTGTTACGCGCCACTGCAGCTTGGTAGCTTGCTTGTGCTTGCTGCGCTCGCGATTGCTGGTATTGACCATATGCGCTAAACGCCGCGCTTGCCACTGTTGCAGCTACTGTCCAACCTGACATCTTATCCTCCCGTTATCATAATAGTGTTGGAAGCGTCTGCTCGGCGCGAACCAAGGATCTCTACCTCGTCGGTGAACTCCTCTTCGGCTTCCTCCACAGTTGTGGCGTCGGTAGAAAAGCTCATTGTAAAATTGGTATCAGTGTGGGCGTAGGCAGCTTGTTTGCGCCCAGCGTATGCCGGGAGAACATTGTGGCCTATTAATAAAAGTGGCTCGCCGTCTACATAGACAGTTATGTCTCCGTGAACAATAACTGTGGTGTCGATCTTGACCAACGCGCCCGCCACCAGAACCCCTGCAGGGATGTGAACCGTGCGGTGGTATATGCCTGCGTGTATCAAGTGATCGGTCTTGAGGCTCACTTGCGTGTCAAGATGGCGCATCTCTGCCTCAAGATGCCTAACTTTCTCAATAGCTGCATCTGTCATAGGAGCAATCTGGTTCATTAGTTGCCCCCTACAATAATATCAGGAGTGATTGACAAGATAGTCATTGGGAGAGGGTCACGTTGTTGGATCACAATCTGGCCGTTTTTGTTCCAACTTGGTGACATAGTCAGTTCCTTTAGCCCAGTAATCGAAGATGGCGGCTGCCCATACTGTGAGGGTAGCCCAAATTTCGCTTCGCGCATATGGTCAACATCCGGCCCTGTCCACAACCCTAGCGTGCTTTCAAGCTGCAAGCCAATCTGGCTAATCTTTTTTGTTCGTGCGCTGCTACTAGGGTTTAAACTACCTGCGTCTAGTCGCAAAGTCTTAATCTCAGCAGTAAAGTCTAAACCTATGTGTACTCGGCTAGAAGCGTTTGGCAGAGTTACCTTGCCAGAGGCTACAGTTAGGCCATTTACAACATACCCGTTGGCCAACCCAACAACACTCTCTCCCTCAAGATGCCACAAGCCGGAGATCGATGTGACTGCCTTTCTAACTTGTCCTCCAGAATGGTAAGTTGCGAAGGCAGTGCTATTAACAAGTACCCCATTAAGTTTGAGCTGGAAGGTATGTGTGCTCTTATTAGCTACAGTATAACCAGTGCCGCTGATCTCTGTAGAATAGGACCAGCCCATTGTTTCAGTTGCGTCTACAACCTTGATGCCTGTGATGTCGACAACATCGTCGTCGCTGAGGCCGTGGGAAGTTGCAGTGATTACTAAAGGAGACGCCTTTGTGTAAGCACTAATGCTGATTGGGCTATCAAGAGTAAGGCCGCTGTCGACATGAAATGCATCTTGTAGATCGTCAATGTCATGCTCATGCAGACGTTCGATGTATTTAACTGTCCGGCTATTAATTGTGCGCTCGACTACAGCGTAAAGAAAATCGTTGTCGCCTTCCTGAACTGAGGCGACTGATTTAAACAGCCCGTCAGTTGTATGGCGCGACCAACCATAAACTTCTTGTTCCCTAATATAAGTTAGGGCAGCCATCGTGCCGTCGTCGCGCACACACCAGATAATGGAGTGTGGTGCCTGTGCGAAAGACCAATCTACAATAGTGAAGTTGTCGAACATATGCCGAGCAAGTATGGATATGTCGTTGCCGCTGTAAGCGTCGGTCTCGAACTTGTAGCCAAGGTCTCGGACTGTCTGCCCCGGCTGCATATAAATCACCACGTCGCCAGCCACAATAGGAGGCAAGTCCGTTGCGCCGTAGTACGTTTGTGGTTCGATCTGGATACCGCCCGGAGTTATGACGTCGTCAATACCCGAAACTTTCCATTCTCCACCAGACGTCAAAACAATCATATCGCCTAGCGGAACGAGGTGCCTGATCTCGTTGACCTTAAGAGCAGCAATAGTCACCGTGATAGCGTCGTCGTCTTTCGCTGGAGAGGACACAGATAGGTTATAATGGTTAGCTGTCTGAGTGAAGAAAATACGCTGTGGATGATTGTTACTATTAGCAAAGATACGCCGCTGCTGAAAATAACCAGCAACGCTAGGATGATCATTAGCAGACACAAAAGGGTTACGGGTGCGAGGCGGAGTGTCCTCCAGATCGGCTTCAATGTTGTCGTCGGTAAAACTATCAATCTCGCTACGACCAATGAAACCAAAGATACCATCCTTTTCTAAATAGATGTTGTAGCTCTCCGCCGTAGCAACGTCCGTCCATGTAATGGTGTTGTCGCGAGTGGCGGCACTGTTTGCAATTGTGACCTTAGTTGGAAAGGCAGAGCCACCAGAGCTGTACGCAGTGTACGCCGTGCTATTAATGTCTACCTTATCCGTACCTTGCAGCTCAAACGTGTGTGTAGTCTTACTAGCTACTCGAAACCGTTCTCCGTTTAGCTGGGTCATTCCCACTACGCCTGATATATGTATTGTGTCTCCATCGGCAAAGCCATGAGAGCTTGCTGTAACTACGCAGGGGTTAGCTGCCGTTGCTCCGCTTATTGACTTTGCACTGGCGGTAGCCCGCAAGCTTTCTTCAGCGTTGTCGCGGTTAACCGCTGTCACAACGTAGGTGTCCGATATTGAGCCAGTGGTGTTAGCGGCTGCTGCCAAGCCTGTAGGGAATGCCTGCTCCGGCTGGAACACAATGTCGGTGAGTGTCCATACGTCGTGCCCTGTCCTAGTTAGCTCTGCTGGTGCGTGACTAGGATGAAGCAACGTCATAACATCAGC
>TARA_R110000823_G_scaffold135441_3_pt1 | contig 15019 bp, 24 predicted proteins | sample TARA_R110000823 | Tara Oceans TARA_R110000823 (sample SAMEA4397722) | marine metagenome | biome: Polar Biome; feature: [DCM] deep chlorophyll maximum layer (ENVO:01000326); material: water (ENVO:00002006), including particulate matter (ENVO:01000060) such as... | depth 20 m | reverse complement strand
CATTTGAATTCCTAAAAATAGGTGGAAGTGGCAGTGATGGTGATAATTCAAACGATAGAAACTCAACCTTAACACTAGACTATGAGGGTGCAGACATTGCCGGCGATTTAGTAGTAACAGGTGATCAAATTGACTTTACTAACCTTCCAACCAGTGATCCAACAAGTGCAGGAAGACTTTGGAATGATAGTGGAACAGTCAAGATAAGTGCAGGATAAAAATTATGAAAAGATATGATTTAGAAGTAATAAACAAAGAAGACTTTACAACCTGGGCAACAGGTAAATTTCCTCTGCCCGAAATAACAATGTTAATTCAACAGTTAAATAAAAATGAACTATGGCAGATCCAACAAGAGTGGATTGCCAACAACCCATAGGTTTTCTGATGCGTAAACAAGAACCGTTAACAGGAAAGTGGGAAGCAGATAATGAATTTCGCGAGAAGTATCACGTTCCCCATCCTCCTGCAACAGTATACAGACTGTATGACTGTAGACCACTAGGACAAGTTTGGGGACTAAGCCACCAGATGTCAAGCAGAGACTTAGTGAATGATTGGGAATGGTTTAGAGAACCACTAGGTGGAATAGGACCTCTAGATGGTGGTTGTATCAAACCAGCATTACAAACTCTCGAACACAGTGATTTAACCATAGACTGGTGTTCACAGTGGGGGCTAAGCAGTCATCAACTTGCACACTGTTCAAGAGAAGTGCTGGCATATGAAACAAACCAATGTACAATGACAGTTGCCGAAACCAATTTGCGTATACTGCCAAGTCCGCCAGGAAGTGTCGTGTTGACTCTTATACCCACTCTCAAACAAAATCTTTCTAGTGCAATAAGCAGTGTGCCTTGGCATCAAGCAGATATAATTCGCATAGGGTCAAGAAGTGCAGCCTTTATAATACAATCAATCCGTGAAGTAATAAAAGCACACACCTTGATTGTAGAACCGAAAGATCAGTTTTTAAATGAACTCATAGAGTCATTAGGCTTCAAACGCAAAAACAAAAGAAATTGCAACGTGTGGTATAAAAAAAATAAATAAAAATACACAGTAACAGTTCTTGGTCGGACTTTTAAGTGTATCCTGCAACCCTCTAGTGTAATGCTAGGGGGTTTTTAACCTGTTTGGGCTGGATACAGTAGGGGTTTAGGTGTTTGGGTAGTGTAGTGGCGTTTTGGCTATGTTTAAGCCTCTTAGAGTGAGGTCTTTTGCCAACTGTTATAATATGTGTATTACAAGTTAAATAAAAGGTTGACTCTTTGTAAAAATCGTGTATAATAAATAACATGTATAGAGGCAATAGCGTTTTATTTCCATTGTACGTTATTGTTATATTATAACAATGATAATATTTGTTGTTTTGTAAGTTACTTCCTTTCTCGCATCTCCAATTGCTCTAGGAAGAATTGTTATAAAAACTCTATACACAGCCCAGGTGCAATGCCTGGGCTTTTTTTATGGCAAAAAATAACTGTTTGAGCGGGGTTTTGAATGAAAAGAAGTAAGTATTAATATCGGTTGACTTTATGTAATTTGTATAGTATTATATAGACAATTGGAGTATTTGCGAGAAACACAAAAGGAATATTATTATGAGAGAAAACGAATATTATAGATTATTAAATCAAGCAGAATTATTCGCCCGTAAGGCAGTTGCTTATTATTACGCAGGCGACAAAAACTTAACAAATCATTATTGCGAAGCAGCACTATTCAAACTCCGTCAAGCAGACGATATTGCTGAAGGAGTATTATAATGCAAAAAAGATTTCGTTTTAATTTTGTCAGTGCTGACCCAGGCGCTGGAAAAACAGACTGGGCAATCACGTATACAACTAAATGGTTAGCACTTGGACACCCAGTTATGATGGTTGTTCCAACCAAAGACCTTTGCAACGAAATTGAACTTCGCAGTGGAAACACTGTTAAAGCAATTCATAGTGACAATAGTATAGACAGTGCAAAAAGAGATGTTATTGAAGTATTCAAGGATGTTGCAAAAAACGGACCAAGAGCAATTGTTATTACCGATGCTAACTTCTTGTTAATGGATGTTAAAATTGGCACAGAAAATTGGATATTAATAAAAGATGAACCAAAAGAACCATTAAACATTGAACAACTTAATGTATCTGACAGTAGAGAGTTCTTGGATGAATTCTTTCTTGAGTTGGTTCCTGATACAAGAGAATTGTTACATCAAGGATTCTTAAAGCAGTTTCCTTACCGTTTAACCAGTCACGATGATGATATATTTGCAGCACTATACAAATTGCAACATTATGTGGAAAAAGAAGAATTTGAAGTGTTGTTTGATTTAATAGATTACGAAACAGATAATGTACTTCGTTACAGTGTATACACCAAGCCAGATTTATATGATGGTTGGGGTGAAGTGTATTTTATGGGTGCATACTTTGAGGATACGTTTATCTATCATCAGTGGGAAACTGAAGTTGAATGGGTTAACAAAACTCCAAAGCGATTACAATCAATGCCAAGCAATAAGGTTGTTATTCAGTATTGGAGTGACTCAGACTCATGGAGTAATCGTTATCGTGAACAAACACGAGGTGGAACAACTAATTTGCAAAAGTATATTGAATGGTTAAACAAAAATATTCCAGATGAGAAATTTGTTTATGTAGCAAACAACAAATATAATCGTTTAGATCTTAATGGCGAACGAATGCCAGCAGAGTGTCACGGACTTAACCGGTTCAGAGATTATACAAAGGTTGCACTAATTGGAAGTTATCTTGCCAGCAGTCATTTAGAACCTTTTTATCATCACTATGGCAGTAGTACAACTGATGTAAGAGGAATGAGAAACACTCAATATTATATGCAACAGTTGACAAGAACAGCCATAAGAAATTACAACAATGATAAGTTGATTGAAATATTTGTTCCAACTCTTAGTGAAGTAAGAGACTTGTTAAACTATTTGCCAGACGCAACAATTATTCATCCAAAGAAGGATCGTTGGGGCAAGTTAAGAAAAGACTGGCGCAAAGATGAAATCAATGGAGTAGAAATGCCAATCAACGGTTACAATACTGTATCATATGGTGCAAAAGCAATGCAAAATATCATTGACAAAGCAGATATGACTGACATAGATGAGTTCAAAGTAGAAGTAGAACCCAAATCTAGTGCTGAAATGCAGAAAAAATACAGAGAAAAGCAGAAATCCGTTAGGAAGAGCGTTAAAACCACTGGGGCTAATATATATAAAGCCCCACGCAAAAATACGCCTTTCATAACGCATTTAGAATTTATTAGTAGTTTGGCTTTACACATCACTGTTGATGCAAAAACCAAAGAAGAAATAAGAGATATTAAAATTAATCAGTTGCCTTGGTTTAGTGTTGGTATATTCACAAGCAATACTCTAAAACGAGCAGAATGTGCTGGTAGTTGGGGTATTGGATTTGATTTTGATGGAACAGCATTAACTGACAAACAGATCAGCAAGATAATGAAACAGTCAGTATATTTGCAATATACAACAGTGAGTTATAATCCACTTGATACTCTAAGGCGTATTAGAATAGTTGTTCCTTTTAGCAGAGGTGTTACTGTTGAAGAACACGATAGGATCAAACGTTATTATGCTTCTGCGTTCAAGAAGGCGTGTCCACTAGAACTTAATCTTGATGAAGCAAAAAGTGATCCGTGGGCTAAACTATTTGCACCACACGCCGAAGCAGAGATAGACACAGTGTACAGAAAAAACAACAGAAGTCTCTCCTGTGTTGATCCAGAAACGATACTGGCAAGAATCCCAAGACAACCAAAGATCAGCCCACCAACCAAAGACGACATACAGTGGAATTGGTTAGCAGGAATAGCACCTGTTGACACAGGAATTAAAACAAAAATACACACCATCGATGAAATTATAAAAACTATGACCAGTGGGGATAGAAGTTACAAAGCACAAGTTATCGGCGGTAAACTCAGCAAGTTACCACAAGAATTTCATCAACAAATATTTGATAGAATGAGTGCAATGGGTGTTGATAAGACCGCTCTTAAACAAGCAAAAAAATATGCAGCCAAATGATGATATATGAATTTGATACTGAAACAAATTTTGAGTTTGAATGTGACCTAGTACTAGATCGAGACCTTAGAGCAGACTTTGATGACACTAGAGTGGTCACTGTTGTTGAGTTGCTCAAGATGCACGGCGTTACAAACTTTGTATTAAAGATTGGCATGAACCCAGAACTTAAACGAACAGTAACCATACAAGTACACGAAAAGATCCCCGAATCGTTTAATTACGATTTATCAACTAACTTAATACAATGGAGGTAACACGATGAAAAAAATAAGTATTGAAACAAAAAAGACTGGTGCAAACACACAGTATTATCGCTTCAGCAGCAGAGAAGAAAAGAATTGGTTAATAGGCACAATGGCTTATGGTCATGTAAAGTATGCTGAAAAGATGTGTGATGATCCAGAGTTGTTGACCAGATTAATGAAACAGCATAAAGATTTTGGCAGTCATTATCCCGTGAACGGTAACAAAACTGGTAACAGTATGTGGCGAGCGTGGAGTGGAATACTAGAACAACATTTTAGAGACAGTGACAAAGATATTAGTAGACCACAATTAAAATTTGTTGAGAGCATTATGAATGAATTAAACACACCAATACAGTGGAGTATTGATCAGCCTGTGGCCAAGAACGAGTTTAACAATGTGTTCTCATTTGCTAAATAACTGTGTAATAAAGCCATTTATTACATTCTCGGAAGAAAATATTTTATCTCGTAAATAATAATATTCTAAGTAAACCCTTAACACCTGTAAGTTTTAGTCATTTATTACCCCAGGTGTTAAGGGTTTTTCATTGACCAAAAACAACGGAAAAACAACAGAAGTTAAACAATTAAAAAGGTTGACACATCACGTATTCGTGCTATTATAAGTAATAAGCAAAAAAAACAAACAACTGGAGAAATAAAATGTCTAAATTAAAACTAACAATGTTTGATACAATTGATTCTGAATTACAAAGTCTTTGGAGTGATTTTGCTACTGAATATAGCAAGGTTGATCATGGATTACGAAGTAACCCAGTTACTGGAACTGTTTTTAAGGAACAGACACTGTATAAAATACTTGTTGACAATAAGACAGCAGGGTTTGCTAAACTGCAACATAATGTTACTAACCGTGGTGACACTGACATAGAATTACACTTAGTATACATCAAGCCAGAATTTAGAGGACAAGGTGTTGCTAAGGCAGTATATAAAGAGTTCATTAACACAGGAACAGTAATGATTAGTTTAAGTTGGTGGAGAATTGATACACTTAAAAAGATTGATTATTGGAATAGTGTTGGCTTTAAGACTATTCAGATAAATCCAGGACAACTTGGAACAGACAAAGCCTTAGCATATTTGACAACTAAGGGCGGATTAGGACCGATGTTTATGTCATTGGACAAAAGGAATGTTACTAAAGCAAGACTTGAGCAAACTAGAATCGCAAAGAAAATGGCCAAGAAAAGTTCTTATCAGTCTGTGTCAGAAATACTTGAGAATCATTATAAAGCAAGACTTGCTGCATAAAAAGGTTGACAGATACTATAACCGTGTTACTATAAGTAATAAGCAAAAAAACAACAATTGGAGAATATAAAATGATTACAGAAAATTTTACATATGAAACAGATGAACATATACTAAGTATCAAAATACCAAATATGTATCCAGGAGACTTAGGAGACGAATGGTATGTTTTCAATAAGAATCCAAGTGAAAGTTTTGATGATTGCCAGACTGAGTCATTGCAACGATTCGTTGATGAACATTTTGCAGAACTTGCCACTGATGAGACTAATGTGTTAAACACACTCAAAGGCTTTACAGTAGACGACATTGGTTGGAATTGGGACGATTCTTATCCAGACTACACATTAACTGTTGACTTATATATTAGTGTGCTTGGCGCCGACGAAGATGGTGATGGTTACTTAATAGAAGATAGAGATGACATTGTTGAATCAATTGTTGAGTCAATTAAGATTGATGAGGAACCGCATTATGATCCACAACAAGAACAGTACGAGTGGTGGATGGAAAATGGTTGTAGTCAAGAAGATGAGTTGTTAATTGCTAAATTTATTACTCAAGGGCAAGCCATACTTGTTGACTACGGTGACTTTAAAGATTTGACAGAAGTAACACAAGACGAGATGGATGCTTTTGTTGATGATCATGCAGACAGTTATGTAATTGGCGACGAAGGCTATTTTAATGAAGTCAAAGAGGCAGTTGAACAGGCAGGATTCAAGTTTAACCTTGAACCAACATTTACTAAAGAAGCCGCATAATAAAGGTTGACACATACTATAACTGTGTTACTATAAGTAATAAGCAAAAAAAACAAACAAATGGGAGACTACAATGAAAACTTTTAATATTAACTATCAAGCAAGGTTGAAAAACACAAAAGAACAAGACTTTTGTAATGCAATAATTGATGCATTACAAAAAAGTTCAACCCAAGCCAACACCGTAACTTTTGCTAGAAAAACCAAATCTTATGGTAGCACAGGTGTTGCTCATTATAGGGCCACAAAAAGCCGAGATGGTAAAGTCAAAGAAATATGGGTTAATTTAGGTAAACTTTCAAACACTAACAGTAGAACCAGTTATAGTGAGTTTGCCCCTAAATTTTCAGCAATCCCTAAAATTGCGGAATATGCAGAAAGTGATCGTATAACAATTTGGTTCAACAAATAGAGGAATCAGCATAATGACAACACGTGACTTTAATAAAAAAGACCTAGTAAAGGTTGGATATACATTTGCTAAGATAGTAATTGACGATCTGATTAAACAAGTCAAGAGAGAATCACACGGTGGATTGGCGTCGCGGATGATTCCAACAGCACAGGTAGAATTTCTTGCCAAATTGTCATTGCAAGGCTTGAAAAAGTTAAAATAAAAAGGTTGACAACAGTGCTTTCTGTGCTATACTTATAATATAGAAAGCAATAACAAATGGAGAATCCAAATGACGAAAAATAATATAGAAGACATACGATCCAATAGAGCAGAAGAAATACTAGAGCAGATTCGTGAACGCAATGAGATTGCCAAAGACGCTGAAAAAGTCTTTGAACAACGACGCTTAGACGAAGCCCCTGAACGAAATAATATTACAGTTGCCGGTCAGGCTGCACATAATGCAGTTGTTAATTTGGTTAAAGCAAGTGTTATTGATGAAATGTATCAAGTGTTACTGAGCACCTTAGGTGACATAGACGAACCAATTATGGCAGACTCACTTGAACAGTTGGTATATGAAATTGAAGAAAGAATTGAATTAAGGTTGACAATTCCAAAAAAGATGTTATACTAAATAATATAGCAAAGTTTTATTAGACATTTTACTTTGCTCCACTAGCCCTTGATGTGTTAATCCCAGTTCTTGCATCAAGGGCTTTTCTATACACACAATGAAGGTTTTCGATTGTATAAATAACTGTATAAAGGAGTATCCTTATGACCAAACCAGAACAAACAGACCCAGAATCTATTAAACCAACACCAAACACTATTTGGCTAACACCTGATATAGTACAAGCAATTATAGATGCTGAACAAATATTCGAGGATATTGAAAATGAACTTAAAGAAGGGTAGAATGCCACCTAAGCCGTGGAAACCCGGTGAAGCACCTTATGCAGACTTTCTCAAGACACTAGATCCAGAACAGTATGCGGCTCACCTTGAACAACGTAGACGCAGAAAAGAAATGCGAACCACAATGAAAAAGGTAACACAGGAATTCCAAAGTATTTGGGTAAGTGAATTACACAATGCTGCTTGGAAGATGCTAGAGAAAGCCCGTGAAGGCGATCCAATTGCATTTGCCGCTGTGTGGGATAGGATTATTGGTAGACATCAAACTGTTGAGATTGATAATATCAGTGACAAGCCCTTGCCATTTAAGGATGATGATCTAAGTTAATGCCATTGAGCCAACCACAAAAAGCAGTAGCAAACAGTAAAAAACGCTTCAGGACCGCAATCTTTGGAAGGCGAGCAGGCAAGACCACCTTGGCTATAAGAGAAATGTTAAGGTTTGCATCAAAGCCAAACCAAAATGTGTGGTATGTTAGTCCCACTTATCGTATGAGTAAAGAAATAGTCAGTGACAGACTTCGTCGTATGTTAACTGATTTGCGTTGGTTAGTCAAGTACAATGAATCAAACTTAACCGCTTATCTTAAAAATGGCAGTATAATTACTCTCAAAGGCAGTGAAAATTTTGACTCACTAAGAGGAAGAAGTATCAACTTCCTAGTGCTAGACGAAATTGCAGACATTAAGCCTGCAGCCTTTTATGAAGTTCTTAGGCCAAGTTTAGCAGACACAAACGGTCATGCCCTTTTTTGCGGAACACCAAAAGGAAAAAGCAATTGGAGTTATGATCTATTCAACATGCCTCAAGTTGATTCAAACTGGGGCAGTTGGCAAACAACAACTCTTGAAGGCGGATTTGTTACACCAGATGAAGTTGAAGAAGCCAAAAAGTTATTAGATACTAGAACATTTGATGCAGAGTTTAATGCAACATTTGTTAACGCCGGTAACAAAATCTTTTATAACTTTGACAGAGACAGAAATGTCCAGCCATGGACACTTGAAGTGCCAAAGATGTTACATATTGCAAACGATTTCAATTATTCACCAATGACATGTGTAATTGCTGTTAAAGGTGATAACAATATTCATATCATAGATGAAATAAAAATGAATACATCAAACACAGATGAGATGGTAGATGAAATTAAGGAACGGTATCCACGCCATAAAATTTTCTCGTTTCCAGACCCTGCCGGGCGTCAGAATAAAAGTAGTGCAGCGGGGAGAACGGACATTGGTATTCTTGAAAACGCAGGATTCATTGTTAAGGCTCCACGGAAGCACACGCCGGTAAGAGATACTATTAATAGTGTAAATAGTTTACTATTAAATGCAAACGGTGATGTTAGACTAACCATTGACCCACGTTGTAAAAATACAATTGAAAGTATGGATCGTTGGAACTATAAAGAAGGAACAAGTCAACCAGATAAAGACCAAGGTTGGGATCATTTTGCTGACACAGTCAGATATTTAATTGACGGGACTTTCCCACTAACCAAACATATTGAACCACAAGCCCCGATGCGTTGGGGTCACAAAATTAGGAGTTAAATACTATGAGTGCTATTCAAAGTATTAAAGACGAAATAAACAGACTGGTTACCACTAACACAGTATACAATGAAAATCAGGCTCGTTGGAAATACTTGCTTGAATCGTACTTGGGTGGTGCAAATTACACTGACGGTAATCATTTAACACGTTACCAATTAGAAACTGCCGCTGAATACACATTGAGAAACAGAAACACTCCACTAGACAATCATTGTCAAAGTGTTGTTAATGTATACAACAGTTTCTTGTTTAGAACTAATCCACATAGAGAACTTGGTAGACTAGATGATTTACCAGAGATGACAGAGTTCTTAAAGGATGCTGACAAAGATGGCAGAAGTTTCAATAACTTTATGAAAGATGTTGCCACTTGGACCAGTGTGTTTGGACATGCTTTTGTTATACTAACCAAACCAAACCTAGGTGCATTAACTAGAGCAGAAGACATTTTTATGGGTGCAAGACCATATGTAAACTTGTTAACACCCTTAGCAGTTATGGATTGGGAATTCAGAAGAAGTCCAGCAGGCCATTACACACTGGGATACTTAAAGTATTTGGAAGATGTAAACGGAGATATTCAAGTTATAAAGGAATGGACACCAGATACTATTACAACAAGTACATTTGACAGTGAGCGTTACGAAATACATGAACAGACTGAAGAAGACAATCAATTAGGATTAATTCCAGCAGTAATTGCTTATAACAAGAAAAGCACATTTAGAGGGCTAGGAATTAGTGATTTAGCAGATATCAGTGACAGTCAAAGGATGATCTTTGATTTAACCAGTGAACTAATTGAAACAATCAGACTAGACAGTCACCCAAGCATAGTTGCCACACCAGATACAATACTAGGCAATGGAGCAGGAAGTGTTGTTCAAATTGCAAATGACTTGGACGCCGGACTAAAACCATACCTTTTACAGTATAATGGTGCCAGTGCAACTAGCATACTAGACAGTATAACACATCAGATAAACGCTATTGACAAAATGGCAAACACAGGTGCAGTAAGAGCAACTGAAAGTCGCAAGATGAGTGGTGTTGCTATGCAAACAGAATTTGAATTGCTTAATGCAAGACTCAGTGAAAAGGGTGACAACTTGGAATTAGCAGAAGAACAAATATTTAAACTATTTGCAAATTACATGAGTATGCCATATGAAGGAGTAATTAAATATCCTGACAGTTTTAGCATACGTGATGTAAATGACGAATACAGTCAATTAAACAGTGCAAGAGAAGCCGCAGGCGATCCTCGCATACAAGCAGTAATTGATGACAGAATAGTTGAACTATTGGATGAAGATCCAAAAGAGATACTAGAAGGAGTATCCTTTGAACCACATATCATGTACGATGCCGAGGGCAATGCGTTTATCGCTCGAACCGGAGCAGACCACATTGACATGGGTCTCAAAGGCTACACACACGAAAAGCCAGGTAATGATGCCTGACTATAAATAACAATAATAACTCTTAAGGAGGCGAGGTTACAATGACCGATACCCAAACATTGGCAAGTGGTGAAACTGAATTACCAATCACAAATGATATTCAGGTAGAAACAGTAGAGTCAGATAAGACTTATACACAAACAGAAGTAGATAACATGATGGCCCGTATGAAAGGCTCATTATCAAAGAAACTTCTTAAACCGTATGAAGAACTAGGTGATCCTGACGAATTGCGTCAGTTAAAAGCAGAAGCAGAGAAAAAATCTCAGCAAGAAGCAATTAACAGAGGCGAATTTGAAGAAACACTCAGAAATTTGGCTCAGAAAAAGGATCAAGAAATTCAACAAAGAGAAGCAATTATCACAGAGTACAAAGTAAACACACCGATTATAGATGCAGCCGCCCGTTACAAGGCAGTAGCACCGGATCAAGTTAAACAGTTGTTAAGCAACAGAGTTAGGTTGAATGAAGTAGGTGATGTAGAAACACTTGGTGCAGATGGTAAAGTGCAGTATGATGATCAAGGAAACTTGGCAACAGTTGACAAACTGGTTGAAGGCTTTTTAGCCACAAACCCACACTTTGTTCAAGCAAACCCAAGTACTAGCAATAGTAGTAGTAATATCACTGGCGTTGGTTCAAAAGAATTTGATGTCACTAAGTTGAACATGAATGATCCAAAAGATAGAGCCCGTTATAAAGAATATAAAGATAACAGGCGTGACTAATAAACAATTAAAAGGAGTCCATTAACATGGCCGTATCAAACACAACCACACTTGCTTCCTTATTACCTGAAATCGTAGCAGAAGCAATTTTTACAGCAAACGAACGCTCACTAATGAGAGCACTAGTTCGCAATTTTACAATTCCAGCAGGTTCTGGCGTTACAATCAAAGTTCCAGTATATCCTGTAACAGCAGCAGCCGCACTTACAGAAGGTGTAGCACCAACAGCACTAGCAGTTGACACTGGTTCTAAGTCAATTACAGTAGGAGAAGTTGGTATGACAGCAGTTATATCAGATCTTGCTATGATTGGTTCAAGTTCAAATGTTGTTGCAGACATCGGAGGCCAATTCGGCAGGGGTATAGCCCAGAAGATAGATGAAGATCTATGTGCATTATTTGACGGTTTTGCAACTGAACTAGGTGGTGCTACAACTGCTTTAACACCGGCTTTAATTTTCGAAGCAATTGCAACATTGAGAAAAAGTAATGTTCCAGCAAGTGATTTAGCATGTGTTATTCACCCAGAGATCGCTTATGATCTTAAGAGTGGTTTAACAAATACTTTTGCACAACCAAACTCAGGCATGAACTCACAAGTAATGCAAGATTCTTACATCGGAAATATCTCAGGTGTAAATATATATGAAAGTTCGGCCATGGGTATTGCTACTAGAGTATCTAAAGGTGCACTTTTCCATAAAGATGCATTAGGTTTAGCAATGATGAAGGATATTTCAATTGAAACACAAAGAGAATCAACTCAGCGTTCTGACACACTAACTGCTACAGCAGTATATGGTGTTGGTGAGTTAATTGATCTTTACGGTGTTGAATTACATAACCAAACATCATTAACATAATCTAAGGAAATTGTTATATGGCTTTCATTGAAACAACAACAAATTTTGTAAGTTTTGCTCAGTATTTAGATATGACTGAAACTGACAGTAGACTGTTCGTGGCAAATGAGGCTTTAACAGAAGATGTGGTAACAGACTTACTAGTTAGGTCTTCCGCAAAAATATTATCCAATATCCGCAGCACAACTTGGTGGAGAGGTTACTTTATCGCTCAAGATGCTGGAACAACAACTATCAATACAGTTGCGGATATTCCAAGCCCAAGTGGACTTAAAATCAAAGCCAGAAGAGATGACTTTACAGACTTATGTTGTTTTTACACTATGTATTATTACATACTTCCTAAGGTTGCTGATTTTGGTAGCGATGATAACGACGAAAAGCAGAAACTAGGTTACTATGAACAGAAGTACGAAAAACTGTTTGGTGAACTTATAACTGCCGGGGATTGGTATGATTTTGACGGCACAGGAACAATCAACTCTAGCGAGAAGACTCCAGGTGTTTATAGAATCAGAAGGATAGTATAATGAGGAGTTTAATATTAGCGTATTTGAATGCAAACAAGGTGAGTGGTTTCGGCGTAAGCCAACAACTGCCGTTTGATCAAAATGGTTCAGCACTTTACTTGCAGAATTTGAAATCCGTATATGTTGACAATCCACTAACTGAACAAGACCCTTTGTTTGATACATTAGACGATTCACCAATAGTGTCCGAAACCACTATTGTTTCCGTCTATGTAGTCACAGACGCAAAAACTTTACCGTCAAATTATGATACGTTGGTTACCACAGTAAAAGGAGCACGAAATGCAACAACTATTCAAGGTTATACTGAGAAAAGATGTTCTGTTTCAACTTCTTATGCAAATGGCGATCAATTAGTAACACAGTTTGAATTACGGTATACTAAAATAAACTAAACCATAAAGGAAAACAAAATGGCAGATTATATCTATCCAGCACCGGGATTGACATCCGCAGCACTAACCTTGAGAGTATATCATACTTCTAAGGCTGCTGAAGCGGCGTTGTCAACTCCAACAACTGGTATGGTGCTTCCAAGTTTGCAAGATGTAACCGTGAACGCAAGTAACGACGTATTTTCTTGGACGCAATTGGACGCAGCAGCAAAAAAGCAAATTGCTACAACAGCAACAAACAGTCTAGGAATGAATTTGGTTCTTAACCAAGTCACATTCTTTGGCGACTCAACCGGCGAAACAGACAGTGCCGTTAAAGATGGTGTCTTTGGACTTTCAACAAATAAGACAAGAGTTCAATTTGATCTTTACCTTGGTGAAGAGTCAGACGGTACAGCAGGCAAATACATGAGTGGATTTGGCTATATTACTGGACTTGCTCCAACGGTCAGCGCCGACAGTCCTGTGTGGGTTAGCCCAATCACAATCACTGTGGACAGCGATTTTACAGTTTCTGATTCAGCACTTTAGTAGTTGTAAAAACAAACAATCAAATACAGGGCGGAAACGCCCTGTATTATTATACAGTCAGAGAACACAGATATGCAGATACTAAATACACTTAGTAGAAAAGAATTAGCACAAACAGTTCTTGCAGAAGTGGCAAAAGCCAAAAACGAAATAAAATGTGCTGAAAGTGATATAAAGAAAGCCAATAGCAGGCTTGGATTTTTAGTAGCAGTTGCACACCAAATGTTACAAATTGAAGATTAAAGGAAAACCAGATATGAAGTTAAAAGAATTAAGTGCAAAACCCCAATTAATAGAAATTACTCTAAGTAACGAAGCCGTTGTTAAGAAATACAAAGAGGCTGTTACTTTCCATACATATGACAGACAACCCATGGATGTGTTCATGAAGTTGGCAAATGCCAATGACGGTGGCAAGCCCGGTGATGTTATTGACATGGTTAAAGATTTAATACTTGATGATGATGGTAAACAAATTATTACTAAAGAAAATACACTGCCAACTGATGTATTAATTCTAGCAGTTGGAGCAATTGTTGAACGCTTGGGAAAGTTGTAAACACCCCTCCAGATTGGGATAGCACAAATACAAAGATGCTGTTGAGTTTGGATAATGTCGCACAAAGATACGGTGTTTTACCCAGTGTAGCCTTAAAGACAGGCGATACATTAGACTTGTTGGTGTTGCACACCGCTGCAAAATGGTCAGAATGGCAGAACAGTGATGAGTTTAGTAAAAATAAAGGACACACAACAGAGTCCTTGCAGAAAATGGTAGACATAACAGATGGCATCAATAAAAAAAGACAACATTAATCCAAGTCTTGATAGAATTACGGACCAGTTACAGACAAAAGTAACTAGACAAGCATTTCTTAAATTTCGTGCAACAACACCAAAACGAACAGGTAATGCAAAGCGTAAAACCAAATTAAAAGGTAGTACAATTCATGCTGAATATGGATACGCAACTAAGTTAGATGCGGGTAGCAGTAGAAAAGCACCAGACGGTATGAGTAAACCCACAAGTGATTTTTTAGACAAATTGATCCGTAAGATTATAAGGAAATAATAGATGGCTGATTTAACATATAGCATTGATATTAACACCAAACAAGCATTAGGTGGTATTCAACAACTTCAGAAACAACTTAACAGAACAGACAAAGCCATTAAAAAGGTTGACAAGAGTTCACAAGGGTTTGGAAGTAGTTTAGGTGGATTAAAAACCATACTTGCAGGAGTAGTAAGTGGAGC
>TARA_R110000823_G_scaffold313809_1_pt1 | contig 15206 bp, 14 predicted proteins | sample TARA_R110000823 | Tara Oceans TARA_R110000823 (sample SAMEA4397722) | marine metagenome | biome: Polar Biome; feature: [DCM] deep chlorophyll maximum layer (ENVO:01000326); material: water (ENVO:00002006), including particulate matter (ENVO:01000060) such as... | depth 20 m | reverse complement strand
ATAATAATGCCAATGGTTTAGACCAATAGGACTTGGTTGTTTTAAAATATCTGTTGCTCTGAAATTTAATATTAAGAGTGGGTTGTTTTAAAAAAAAATCTTTGGAGGATAACTATTTCTGAGTTATGAATGGCGTAAGAATTAACAAACTTAACCTTTAGGACTTTTTTGGGCCGCATACAGGGTTTTTGTTAATCATTAAACCTACTTAATTAAGTGTTTCCATCCCAAAGAGTAAACTAATGTTGGTCACGGTAGAACATTACCTCTTGATTGATTATTTTTAAAATAGATTTCAACAAGATTCTTAAAAAAAATTAGAGCTTAAATAATCAACATACCTTACGTAAAGAGCAAACCTTTCCTTCCATGATAAGGCATTGCGACCATTCACTTGTGTCCATTCGGTGATAACTGGCATGACTATATGTTTTCTTACTTGTTATATAATGGCGGATATTCAATATTAACAGGGGCCTGGGGTCTATTAGTGGCATATGGCTTTTCAAAACATTGACCTTATCAACTAACGTTGAGGCTTATGGATAATTTATTTTACTGTGCCTATTAACCTAATAATCTACTATAACTATTTAAAAAAAGAAATAATCTAAGGGAATTGCTGAAATTTCTTATACCTATCTGGAACCGGAAATTCCGGTGTAACACCGTGCCAAAACATGTTGATAATCCACCATCTGTCTTGGTAGTAGGCCAATTGGATACTTTTTACATCTTGTTTGTAAGGTTTGTTGTTTGCCATATCTTCCTTGCTATGGAAGGCTTCGCAATGGCTAAATGCATGGCCAATATTTGCATAAGTTTCTACCACCCTTCCTAATTCTCTTTCGTAAAAAGCAGTTTCCCGAGTATTGTCAAACCAATACCCTACACGTTCTATGTAATCATTTGGGTGTATCCATTGAGGCCTAATGTTACGATTTATATCCTTCTCGTAACCAATTTTGTAGGCTTGAGGATGAAATAAAAACCTAAAGAACTCCCAGTCTCTTTTTTCACCGGGTTCGCCACCTAAGCAAGCATAAAATGCTGTTATTAAATCGTCTATAGTTTGTACACTTTTTAAATATTCTTCTTTCATTTAAATTTGTTATTTCGGTTATAGTTTTATTTAAATCAATGAAATATACCCTCATTATAATTTGAGCAACTCAATAGCCTAAAATTAGGGATATTAATTTTAAAACTCTTATTACTCAAGTTCATATTCGACATGGAGCTTTTTTATCGGATGCACGGCGAATTTCCCATTTTTCATATAAAATTGTGAGATTTTTAATGAGCAACTGGACGCCATGAATATGTGATATGGATATTATTATGAGGACACATACGCCGTAATAATGAAACAAGTCGCAGATGGGTTTTCCGGTCAGGGATCGGAAGGTTACTCAATGAAAGATCCTAAAAAAATCACCAAACCCGATTTGGGCTGATCGATCTGTGCAAGAATCATATTTAGTGACTGATCTCGTAGCTAGATGGACATCCGCAGATATGGGCATGAGCGCCTGTACGATTTTACACAGTCTTACTTTATGGATACAGGAAATAAGGAAGATTTAATCGAAAGACAAGGTATGACCTTGCTGGAAAAGGGAATCCCAGGCATAATAGAGTACTTGGACAGTCTCCTTGATAGGATTGGGAGGCCTATCAATTTTATAAACTAATAATGACTGAATAAAAAGAGAATTTGGTGCCATCTTTTAAGAAAGGATGGTCTGATTTTCGGGTTAGGGGCTATAGGATCCGCCAATATGAACGTGCTACAAAAAAAGCTCAAACTCTCAGGTCAAAGATGGATTATGTATAGCCTACGGATAACAGTGCAGCTAAGAGTTGCATACAAAAATGAAAAGCCGAACATGGTTGCAAATCAATTCAAAATGGTTATTAAGGGACAATTTGTCATCTACTCTTTTTTCTATAAAGGGGCAGTATCTTCGATAAAAAAAATCATTTATCCATTGCAGTTTAAAGTATATCGAATAGAGTTAAAAAAAAAATAGTAAACTACAGATCTTAGTCTACGAATTTTGGTCTTAATTAAAATTCGGACAGACTTAATTCTTATGAGTGGATTTAGAAACTTTAAAGCATGAAGATGAAAAAAGAAATTTCTGATATATCTGGTACTTTTACCTTGAACAATGGAGTGGAAATGCCCTATTTAGGTCTTGGGGTGTATCAATCAAAGAATGGTCAAGAAGTGGCAAATGCTGTGCATTGGGCCCTTAAAACGGGATATCGACATATAGATACGGCAGCAATTTACAGAAATGAGGATGGTGTTGGTCAAGGTATTAAGATCAGTAACGTGCCCAGAGAGGACGTATTTGTGGTTAGTAAGGTATGGAACAGTGACCAGGGCTATGATAGTACTTTAAGAGCTTTTGAGAAGAGCCTAGAACGGCTTCAGATGGACTACCTGGATCTTTATTTGGTGCATTGGCCGGTGGCAGAAAAATACAAGGACACCTGGCGTGCGCTGGAAGAGCTATACAGACAGAAAAATGTACGAGCCATTGGCGTCAGCAATTTTTTAAGGCACCAATTGGAGGATTTGATGGAAAGTGCAAAGATAATCCCAATGGTGAACCAAATGGAATTCCACCCTCATCTAGTTCAACAAGACTTGATTGATTTTTGCCAAAAGCATCAAATCCAATATGAGGCTTGGTCCCCTTTAATGCAGGGTAATATTTTTGATTTGCGCGAATTTCACCATTTGGCGAATACGTACAACAAGAGTATTGCTCAAATCGTATTAAGGTACAACCTACAGAAAGGAATTGTTACCATTCCCAAATCGGCCAATAGAGAGCGCATTATTTCTAATGCTGACGTATTTGATTTTGAACTATCCAAATTGGACGTAGACTATCTGGACTCCATGGACCGTAACCATCGTTTTGGGCCGGACCCAGAGAACTTTGAATGGTCTTATGTTCTATAAGAAAAGTCTCGAATCACAGTGTCGGCGAAGCATAATTTTTATTTCCCTATTATTAGGACAGTAAGTTATGTTGTAACTTTCCACTGGAAAAGCACAAAAGATTCATTTTGAAATTCCGTGAAGAGTACTAAGTGTCATTCGAAAACAACCATGCGGAAAGGGGCCTGAGGATGATCAAGGTGAAAAAAATGTATCTGGATATTTCCGTTCACTAGGGCACACCTTATCCTTCGACAGAATAAAGGGATTCATCTCAACTTTCGACACGCTCTCAAATAAAGTATCGATTACAGTGTTGCCTGTAATCAAAATGTCCTTGGACCGTATTCCTTCTTTTTTCAAATTATCAAAGGATGTTGGTGTTGGCGCAAAATGATAATCTGCAGTGTGTCCGGTGATGGTTCTATTGATTTCTTCATGAAAAGGTGATTTTTTAATGTAGGTCGTAAACCAGTTTATACATGACATACCTTAGCTCCAGAATATAAGGCCGCAATACGTGATCCCATGTTAATAGTGGTATCCCCATGAACACAAACAAAATCTGGTTGAAAATCTTCAAGAACGGGTTGTAAGTAAATTGTTATGGCTGAAGTTAAACCGTAAAGGTTCTGGCCTGGTTTCATAAGATTTAAATCGTAATCCTGTTTAATTTCAAAAATCCAGCACCTGATCCGGTATTTCCCTGCGCTGAGCAGAAACGCATATGTTTGATGTTGAACGATATATCTTTTTTAAACTCCTTAACGAAGGGAGCAATTTTTATCGCTTCTAGGCGTGTGTCGAAAATAACCAGTACTTTTTTTCCATTCTTGAATTATATAGAAGTATGATATCACATAAAACAAGGTTCAAAATAATGGACAACATGGAAGATTAAATCCGTTATACATTTTTGCAAATGATATTATATGCGTGTTCGGGCAACAAATTTTCAGCCATATATTTATAGCCATTGGCACCTAATTTAGACCTTAAATCACCATCCTTATAAAGTAACATCAATTTTTCTTTTAACAAAGGTATATTCCCGGCTTCCGCCCAAAATCCTGAATTGGTTTCCTCCAACATTTGTCCAAAATCCGTTTGAAGGTCAATCGAAGCCAATACGGGTTTTTTGGAGCCAAAATAAGAGAGTACTTTTGAGGGAAAATTAGGAATAGTAAATTCTTCACTAAGTGAAATAAGACCTACATCTGCCGCTCTTAGCAAATTATAATAATCCTTTTTAGGGATCTTTTTTTCTAAGACAACGTTAAAAAGTTTTAAGGAAGTTACATTATCTTTTAATTTTTTAAATTCAGTTCCTTTGCCAATGATCAAAAAAACAAGGTCCTTAATCTCGGTGCAGTTTTTGGCCAATTCTATAATATTTTCCATTTTCTGGGGCCTTCCAATATTGCCGCCAAAAATCACAACAAACTTATTGGTTAGACCATATTTAGCCTTGATATCATCTATATTCCCCAAGTCTTCAAACTTTGGTAAATTCTCCCAATTTGGCAGTAAATGTAATTTTGCGGCCTCTATCTTGGGATTATGGGTTTTAATGTAATCGATGTTAGCTTGGGACATGCATCCTATTTTATCGGATATTCTATAAAGCTTTAGTTCCTTTTTTCTAAAATATCTATGTATTAGCCCCCCTTGACTTATCATCTTTAGATCCACGGCATTTTGAGGAAAAATATCCCTTAGGATCAAATACAATTTAGCTTTGGTTTTTCGCTTAAGCCAATTAGCGGTTTTGCCCAATGTTATGGGTGGGGTAGGTATTAAAATCAAATCAAAATCTAGTTTGATATTATTTTTTTTAAGGGCATTTTTATATTGATATGGAAGCATAATATTAGCCAGCCCTTTTAGTACTGGGCCTACATCGAAGAGCTTATACGTCGCCACTCTCAAAACTTTAACCCCTGCTTCTAATCTTAAATCTGTATCGGTTTTGTTCGAGGCTGGTGCCACCACCAAAATATCATGGCCTTGTAGGTGAAATTCATGGACTAAATCTGTCCAAATAATGGTATTTTCTTCTGCATTGGGAAACCCTAATGCAAGAAATATTATTTTTTTTACTTTGACCATACCACTCTATTTATATAATCTACATAAGAAAGTATTATCCGAACTACTTTTTCGCTTACATTAGGCATGGAATAATCGGCAACTTGCCTAAAATTCCGATTCGGATTTCTATCTTGAACCTCCAATGATGCCAATGCCTGCATTATGCGTTCCGAATTCATCCCGACCATCATTACAGATGCTTCTTCCATAGCTTCAGGACGTTCATGGGCTTCCCGAATATTCAAAGCCCTAAAATTTAGAATTGAGGATTCTTCTGATATAGTCCCACTATCAGATAAAACAGCAAATGAATGATATTGCAATGCATTATAGTCCGAAAAAGCCAATGGCTTTAAGAATTGAATATTTTTATGTGCCTTGATGTTCTTGGCATCCAACATGTTTCTCGTACGTGGATGGGTGGAAACTATTACTGGGTAATCATACTTCTCTGCGATAAGGTTCATTGAATTGATCAGGCCTTCAAAATTTTTTGGATTGCTAATATTTTCTTCTCTATGGGAGGATACTACAAAGAATTTTCCCTTTTCAAGATTGAGCTTTTTGAGAACATCAGATGCTTCTATCTTTGCTTTGAATTTGTTCAGCACCTCGAACATTGGACTTCCTGTTTTTATGATTCGATCCGCAGGCAATCCCTCCCTTATGAGATATTCCCTAGCAATATCACTATAAGTCATGTTAACATCTGCTACATGATCAACTATTTTTCTATTGGTTTCCTCTGGCACACGTTGATCAAAACATCGGTTACCAGCTTCCATATGAAAAACGGGAATTTTTCTTTTTTTTGCTGGAATAGCACACAAGCACGAATTGGTGTCTCCTAAAACCAAAAAGGCATCTGGATTTATCTCTTCTAAAACTGGATCAATTTTAATTAAAATATTTCCAACCGTTTCGGTGGCATTTTTGCCAGCTGCGTTAAGAAAATAATCCGGCTTACGAATACCAAGATCGTCAAAGAAAATTTCATTAAGTTCGTAGTCATAATTTTGTCCTGTGTGCACCAAAGTGTGGTCAATGGCCTTATTGGCATCCAAGGCATTCAATACACAAGCAAGACGAATAATCTCGGGTCGGGTGCCTACAACAGTTAATACTTTTAGTTTTTTCAATGTAATGCTAATATGATTGGTTAAATTTAAACATTCTCAAAATAGGTGTCCGCATCTTCAGGGTCATAGGGCTCATTTATCCAAAATAAGGTGGTCAATTCCTTATCCCCTATATTCTTAATGTTATGTGTATACCAAATTGGCATATCTACATAAGCAGGTTCATTACCATCCAGATAGTAATCTATCACTTTGTCAGTACCTATTTTCCGTAACTGGATCAATGCCTTTCCACTGATCACTGCAAAACGTTCAGCCTTTCTTGTGTGAAAGTGATTGCCTCGCGTAATTCCGGGAACCGTCGTGGAGTATGAAAATTGGCCACCAGTTTGTGTTCTAGCAATCTCAACAAAACTACCTCTGTCATCGGTATGTTTGGTGTATTTTACGGGATAATGGTTTTCTGGAACAAAACAACGGAACGTATTGAAAAGTGCTTTTTCAAACGGATCTTCTAAACTGGGAAAAACGCCATTCTCCATATAATTCTTTTTAAAGCCTTGTAATAATCCCAATATTTCAGAAACCTTTTTTACACTAGTTGGGGCTATGTTTACTTCATGACTGTTTTTGCCAATTTCGATAACCGATGCTTTCTGCTGAATCACATCAATAAAAACCTGCACCAATTCATTGATATAAATAAGACCCACTTCGCCATCATTAATGATAGAAGCTTCTTCATTATGGGCCACCTTATAACAAAAAGTTGCCACGACCGAATTATAATTGGGCTTACCAAAAGGCCCAAAAACATTGGGAATGGTCAGTGATGTAAATGTACCTCCATTTTGATTAGCCCAATCCATGAAATCTTGCTTACCCTCCTTTTTGGATTTCCCATAAAGATTGTCTTTTTGTTCCTGTGAGGAAGATGAGAAGATGATATGTGGCGTAACTTTTTGAGCCGTACATGCATTTACAAGCTTTGTTACCAATTCCAAGTTGGTATTGTAAATAACATTAGCATCTTCGTGCCTGTTCATAGCAGCAAGATGCACAATAATATCACATTGGACTACAAAATTTTCAAGTTGTTCAATATCTGAGAAGAAAGATCTTTTAAAAGGAACTAGGATCACAGAGTCGTCCAAGGAAAGGGTGGTGTAGAGGTGGTTGCCCACAAAGCCCGCTTGTCCGGTTATACCAATTTTTTTCTTCATTTTCGATTGCTTTTATGAATCTGTTACAAAGAACAGCATTTTATGTGGCAATTACCATTTGGCTTCCCATTTTTCGATAGGGTAACGAAAATCATCGTTTTTTGATTCACCCAAGCTGGAATTTGAAAACACTTGTAGAATGGAATTTTCTTCAATAGCCTTGAAACCTGTTGCATAACCACCAGATATTTCCAATATCGCGGGATTTTTTGCGTCTAGGACGATTTTTTTCGGATTTAATAGGGTAGAGGGTTGTTCAAAATTATCCACCTCCACAAGCTGTACTACGAAAACCCCAGTATGGCAATAGAACCATTTCAATTCTTCCTTATGGGCTTGCCATGCCCTAATGATGTCGATGTTGCTCGGTTTTATTTCATAAAACCTGGCCACCTTTGCCATATCAAAAGAGTTGAAAAAGTTGATGTTGCCTCGTTCATCGGTAAATGTTGATCCTTGAATCAGGTTATGGTAAGCCATTTACAAATTTTCTTTAATATAATCAAGATTCAATAAGGTCTGTTTTAATTCTTCATTGGTCAGTTGGGTAGTGTTGTGCGAATGATAATCCTCGATCGTGCTAATGTCGGTCTTACCTTCTGAGAAATAACGACTATAGTTTAAATCCCTGTTGTCTGCGGGAATCCTATAGAATTCGCCCATATCTTCGGCTTTTTGCATTTCTTCCCTTGTACAAAGAGTTTCATACAATTTTTCACCATGACGGGTGCCTATTACCTTGACATCATTATCAGCATTGAATATACTTTTTACAGCCTTTGCCAAGTCGCCAATTGAACTTGCTGGAGCTTTGTTTACAAAAAGGTCTCCTTGGTTGCCATGTTCGAATGCAAAGAGAACTAAATCTACGGCATCTTCCAAAGACATTAGAAAACGTGTCATATTGGGGTCCGTAATTGTTAATGGTGATTTCTCTTTAATTTGCTTAACGAACAAAGGGATAACAGAGCCCCTGGAGGCCATGACATTTCCATAACGTGTTAAGCATACAATTGTATTGTCTTCATTAATGTTTCTAGAGGCAGCTACGGCTACTTTTTCCATTAAGGCCTTACTTATACCCATGGCATTGATGGGGTATGCTGCTTTGTCCGTACTTAAGCAGATAATGCGCTTTACATTATTGGCAACAGCCGCGTCTATGGTGTTTTGGGTTCCAAAAACATTTGTTTTTGCAGCCTCTATTGGGAAAAATTCACAAGAGGGCACTTGTTTAAGAGCAGCTGCATGAAAAACATAATCGACTCCCCGCATGGCTTTAGCAATACTGTTATAATCACGTACATCCCCAATATAGAATTTCACTTTTTCGTTTTTAAGACGATTTCGCATATCGTCCTGTTTTTTTTCATCGCGGGAAAAAATGCGTATTTCTTTAATATTGGTTTCTAAAAACCTATTTAATACTGCATTCCCAAAGGAGCCAGTGCCGCCTGTAATTAATAATATCTTGTCTTTGAACATTTGAAGGTTATTTCTTTTTTTGTGTAAAATTAACTTTAATGTCCTTACTTTGGAGCATTTTTTTATGGAGATTTATTTCTTGTTCGTTGAATCGCATACGTATTGGCCTTGCTGGGTTACCTCCCCAAATACTATATTCAGGTATGTCTTTTGTAACTACAGAACCTGCAGCTACAATTGCTCCATTCCCTATAGTTCTTCCAGCCATTATCAATGAATTTGAACCAATCCAAACATCTGAACCAATTATAGTCGAGGGCATTTTGGGCCGTCCTGAAAATATTATTGGATTAGTGGGGTCATTAAAATTATGGTCTCCGCCTAAAATGGAGACATTGGGAGCCAACATGGTATATTTACCAATTTTAACTTTAGGAATAATGGAACATCCTTTACCAATATAAACATATTCCTCAGCGACAAGGTCAGTACTAATAGTTGATTCACCACCCATATAAAATGTAGGATGAACACCGTTAAGACCATATTTAAATCTGTACCATTTGCCTTTTATGGAGCGAAAAAAAAGACGCAGATTATATTTATTCATTTCTTAAAATTATCTCATTAATTAAAGCAGCTTGATATGTTGAATTGTATTTTTCCTTTATTATCTTATGACAGTTGTTTTTTATTACTTCATGTGAAACATCTTTATGTTCATCAATCCATTTCTTAATTGTAAAAGCTAGGTCAGTTACAGAATTTCTTTTAAATAACAATCCATTTACACCGGGAATTATTGCTTCATATTCAGGCATTTGGAAGTTGAAATCATCATGTGTAATTACGGGTGTTCCATTTCCTAATGACGCCATAGCCGTTAAACCTACTTCACCAGGTGAAACACATATACTGCTAATATCAAACAATAACTCAAGCTCTTTATTATCATAGCATGAGCCATAGAAACTACAATACTCGGAAAGGTTCAAGCTTTGCGCTAAATCTTCTAAACTTTTTAATGCCGGACCATCTCCTACAAAAAGAATATTAATTTTAAAATCTTCATCGGCTAAGATTCGAGATGCTTCTAAAATTTGATCCAACCTCTTGTAATATGTTAGCCTTCCAACAAATATGATAATTGGCGGATTTGGGTCTTTAAAAAGTTCATTTTTTTTATTAGTTCGCCTGTCATTTGTTATCTCATTGTTGATGATAATTTCATCTGCCGTACCTAAAGAATTATATATTACATGTATTTTCTTTTTAAATCCATTATTCTGTATTACAGACTTGGCACCATTACCATATAACAATAAACCATCCGAGATATTGTACAGTGACTTTCTTAAAAACCATTTAAGCCCCTTTTCATTGGATGTTACCCCATGAGTCCAAAAATATAGTTTCTTGCGTCTGAACCTAATTATCACTGCAGCGATCCAAGTACTTATAAAATAAACATTTCCCAGTAAAATAAATGCATCAAAATTTCCATTTAATGCCAAGCGGATAATCCCTTTTTGCCAAAGGAGTCTTTCTTTAAAAAACCATCTGTTTTTTACAAATTTCCACCTAAGCCCCCCATCTTTTATCTCACTATTTGCATATTCAGGATTAATTGTTTTTATATTATTTCCAGATGTCTGATCAGAGAACAAAATATACTTAATTTCTTTACTTTTCATTAATTCATTAAGTACGCTATATCTGTAAAGTGCAAAATAATGATATATAACAGCTACGGATTTTATTGTTTTATCCAAATTTTTCTGGGTACCTCCTTTTCTCATAAATAGGGTGTTCATCTTTTTTCTGTTGTCAGATAATGGGTTGACTTTTTAAACAATCATATTTATCTTGGTTTAGGAAACACAGTACCAGATTCAGGTACTGAAATGATGCTGTAATCTATTCATTTTTCAATTTAATTCCTAAACAGGCTCTGAAATGCCCACAATAGTCATATTTTAATCTTACACTTTGGTTTAATTAAAGTCTGGCATCTACCCGCTCCTTCAATACTCCTTTTACATCATAAAGTACTCCATTCTCTGTAAGCATGTCCCTAAGACCCATTTGAAGAAACTTCTCGTGGGCCACAGTCAGGACAACGGCATCATATATGCCAGTGGGCATTTCTTTGGTTGTGTCCATACCATATTCATGTTTGACCTCAGTTGGAGAGGCCCAAGGGTCAAACACAGTAACTTCGGCACCATAGCTTTTTAAATTATTAATGACATCCACTGCCCGTGTATTGCGAACATCCGGACAATTTTCTTTAAAAGTAACCCCTAAAACTAAAATTTTAGAACCTTTTACTTTAATATCCCTGTGAACCATTAATTTTATGACTTCAGAGGCTACGTATTTTCCCATGCCATCATTCATTCGCCTACCGGTCAGGATAATTTCAGGGTGATACCCATATTGTTGTGCTTTTTGTGCCAAATAATACGGATCCACCCCAATACAATGCCCGCCGACAAGGCCTGGTTTAAAAGGAAGGAAATTCCATTTGGTGCCGGCAGCATCCAATACGTCATGGGTATCAATACCCATTAGGTTGAAAATTTTAGCCAATTCATTGACAAAAGCAATATTTATATCCCGTTGTGAATTTTCAATGACCTTAGCTGCCTCGGCGACTTTGATCGAAGGTGCCAAATGGGTGCCAGCCGTAATAACAGAGGCATAAAGTTGATCCACCTTTATGCCAATTTCTGGGGTTGATCCTGAAGTAACCTTTAGGATTTTCTCTACGGTATGCTCCTTATCCCCTGGGTTGATACGTTCCGGTGAATAACCTACGAAAAAGTCGGAATTGAATTTTAAACCGCTTATTTTTTCCAAAACGGGAACACATTCTTCCTCTGTAACTCCAGGATACACCGTAGATTCATATATGACAACATCCCCTATTTTTAATACCTTTCCTACCGTTTCACTCGATTTGTATAACGGAGTTAGAATAGGTCTATTTGTACTGTCCACTGGGGTTGGAACCGTTACAATATAGTAGTTGCAATCTTTGATATCCTCCAAATTATTGGTGCAAAATAGGCCAGTCTCCATATTTGAGGATTCTTGTAATACGGCTTGTAGTACCTCATCTTCCACCTCAAGGGTATTATCTCTTCCTGACTGCAATTCCTTGATTCTTTCCGTGTTGATGTCAAACCCTATGACCGGATACTTTGTAGCAAATAAACGTGCAAGGGGTAAGCCTACATAGCCTAATCCTATAATTGCAATTTTAGGTATACTCATAATTTATTGTTTTTTACCGATTTGGAAATATTCAATTCCAAGATCTTGCATCATTTGACTATTATATTGATTTCGACCATCAAAGATGATTGGTTGCTTAAGTTGTTGTTTTAATTCTTCAAAGTCCGGAGATCTGAATTCCTTCCACTCCGTCAATAAGATCATGGCATCGGCCCCTTGTAGGGTTTTGTATTTGGAATTAAAATAAGATACATTGGTTACCTCCTTTAAATAAAAATGTTGGGCCTCATCCATGGCTTTAGGGTCATAGGCCTGAATTTTAGCTCCCCGTTTTACTAAGTCTTTTATAATATAAATAGCAGGTGCTTCACGCATATCATCGGTTTGGGGTTTAAAGGCCAAGCCCCAAACCGCAAATATTTTCCCCGTTAGATCTTCACCAAATCGATCCACTACCTTTTTGGCGATGACCATCTTTTGCCTATCATTAACGTCTTCAACGGCACTGATCAATTGAGCCGTATAGCCATGTTCCTGGGCAGTTTTTTTAAGCGCTTTTACATCCTTGGGGAAACAAGACCCTCCGTACCCACTACCCGGATAAATAAAGCTGTAACCTATTCTACTATCCGATCCAATGCCAATACGAACCTTGTTTACATCCGCTCCCACCAATTCACATATATTGGCTATTTCGTTCATAAATGAGATTTTCGTTGCCAACATTGCATTGGCCACATATTTGGTCATTTCTGCGGAACGGACATCCATAGTAATCAACCGATCCATACTACTTCTAAAAAATGGACTATATAAACGACGCATCTTTTCACTAGCTTTATCATCATCAGACCCTACCACGACACGGTCAGGTTTCATAAAATCATTGATGGCATCGCCTTCCTTTAAAAATTCAGGATTGGAGACCACTTGAAAATCGATGTTCAGTTTTCTAACCTCTAATTCGCCTTGAATGGTTTGCTTCACCTTATCGGCGGTACCCACAGGCACGGTAGACTTATCAACAATTATCAATGTGTGTTGCATGTTTTGACCAATTTCTTTGGCCACTTGTAAAACATATTTCAAATCTGCGGAACCGTCATCTCCCATGGGGGTACCTACGGCAATAAAAGCGATATCACATTTTACCAGATGCTTGGCAAGGTTGGTACTGAAGTGCAAAGTCTTACTATCAATATTTCGTTGTACCATGGCTTCCAGTCCAGGCTCGTAAATAGGGATTATTCCATTTTTAAGTCCATCAATTTTCTTGGCATCAACATCAATACAGGTAACCGTGTTGCCCATTTCTGCAAAGCAGGTACCACTTACTAGCCCAACATAACCGGTTCCAATTACAGTTAAATTCATCGTTTTCTATTTTAAATTATTCCAATACCAGGTTACCGCTTCTTTTAGCCCTGTTTTGATATCAAATTGGGGGTCATAGCCCAAAAGTTCTTTAGCTTTATCGATTGAGGCCAAGGAATGCGGTACATCACCCTGACGATTCGGGCCATGTAAAACAGGTACTGCTGCTATTTTATTGTCAAACCCACTTAGATATTCCTTTAACAATGAAACAAGTTCATTTAAATCGGTACGCTCTCCATAAGCTACGTTGTACACGGTATTTATGGCTTCTTTCTTATCAGTTACTATAGACCGAATGTTCATTTCCAAAACATTGTCGATATAAGTAAAGTCACGGGAATAGCTTCCATCTCCATTAATAACCGGTGATTCATACTTCATCAGTTGCTTAACAAATTTAGGTATCACCGCTGCATAGGCACCTTCAGGGTCTTGTTTTCTGCCAAAAACATTGAAATATCGTAAACCTATGGTCTCTAGACCATAGGTTTTACTAAAAATATCGGCATACAATTCATTAACATATTTGGTAATCGCATATGGGGACAAGGGTTTACCAATAACATCCTCTACTTTAGGCATAGATTTGGAATCCCCATAGGTTGAAGAACTAGCGGCATAGGTAAAACGTTTGACTTTGGCGTCCCTTGCTGATACCAACATATTTAAAAAGCCGGAAACATTGACATCATTACTGGTGATAGGATCATTGATCGATCTTGGCACAGATCCCAAGGCAGCTTGGTGTAAAACATAATCAACACCCTTGCATGCATTTTGGCATTCTTTTAAATGGCGAATATCCCCTTCAATTAAGGTGAAATTGGGGTTAGACAGTAAATGGGAAATATTTTCCCTTTTCCCCGTTGCAAAATTGTCCAGACATGTTACTTTGTTTCTATTAGCCAGCAATACTTCACATAAATTGGACCCAATAAATCCGGCTCCACCGGTGACTAAAATATGGTAAGTTGGATTTAGCTTTAGTTCTGTAATATCCATTTTTAAAAATTAAGGGGTAAAGGTCTATAAAAGAATTTAAAAAAACAGATTATTTTATTTTAAGTCTAGCTTTAATCCGATGAAATGAATGCTGCAAGTAAATATTAAGCGTCCTTGAATAAGCTATTTGTAATTTCGACATTTGAAAATTGATTTTCGCTTGTTTTAAGAGGGTAACGTGATAAATACCAGAATAGTGCATTATATACTTTCTTTTTTCTCGAGTGAATTCTATCCGTCATTTATGCGGTGGGGGCGAATTTATTGGCGTAATGCGATTTCTTAGTCGTTTCCTTCGATATGAAGGGGAGGTCATTCCGAATCCTTCGACCAAGTTTAATTTGTGCACTTCAACTACGCTCGGAACAGGCTAAGTTGAAAGACTCAGGACAGGCTAGATAAGGAATGATATCCTGATTTTTACTATTAATGTTTAGTTTGGCACATTAGATCGCCGTATTGTAATTTCTCAGTCGTAGTCATTCCGAATCCTACGACCAAGTTGATTTTGAGCGTACCTTGCCTGTCGTTTCCACCTTCTGAAGTTTCGTGTGGAGGACAGGCAGGCAGGGTCGAAAAGCCGAAAAAATCATCTTACATTTGATTGAGACGAAAGTTGAATTAGACACTTGTTTAATTACAGGTATACAAAAATCTTTTTGATTATCCGGTTTTTTGCCAGTAGGTTCTTTGGTTTTCGTTTTGTGCCCCTAATGAGCTATATGCGCAACCTTCAAAACAAAAAATATTTTGTTTATCTTCTTTGTGCATGTTGAATAATTGGATGGAATATAGATGTCACTTCGAGAC
>TARA_R110000823_G_scaffold304249_1_pt1 | contig 15251 bp, 11 predicted proteins | sample TARA_R110000823 | Tara Oceans TARA_R110000823 (sample SAMEA4397722) | marine metagenome | biome: Polar Biome; feature: [DCM] deep chlorophyll maximum layer (ENVO:01000326); material: water (ENVO:00002006), including particulate matter (ENVO:01000060) such as... | depth 20 m | reverse complement strand
GCAGTGTGCGTAGAAAACTGTCTACTTTTGGTGGGTAGGATCAGTAGCTAACGATAATTGATCAATTCTTTGACGAATAGACTGCTCACCGGGTCTTGCGCGCGACGCGAGTTTCATTAGGCTCAACGCATCACGGGTTTCCAAATCAGCTTTGGCGACTATTTTTTCGGCCACATCCAGAAGATATTCCGCGTCACTGTCGAACAAGCCATTTTCGTGGATGAAGAGAGCAAAAAAAGCCTCCAGAAAATTTTCCTCAAGGCTTCGTTTTGGGTCATAACTTGTCCCAAACTTTGAAAAAAGCTCGCTCAACTGATTCTGATAATCACTCAGACTCTCTTCCAACCAGGCATTCAAGTCATCTTCCACTTCTACATGGTAACGATAACTAATCCCAAATATGCTCTCCAGCCAGAGACAGTCATCCTTGGTAGTGGGATCGAGGAGGCTTGAAAAGTGATCCGGGTTAAGTCTGGAGGAAGCCGGGATAGGGGGAAAGATTTCGATTATCATGGCGACAAGTTTTTGCCTTATCTTCCATTTCCGCACATCTCCTAGAACAGCCAAGGGAATATTGTTCACTTTGTAGATTAGAGCCAGGGCTTGTACTGAGACCGATTCGTTTTTGCTTTCTTTCGCCCGGAGATTGATTCCCACAAGATCAGAAAAATAATCAACCACTGATTGATCACTGTTTATTATGTAGTCATAGTCGCAGACAACAATTTTTTGTCTGCCTAGCTCCTCCAAAAATGGATCTATCTTGTAACGATAGTTAACATTCACTGGGGTCCAGGTTTTTGCTCCACCCTTTGCACGCTGTTGCGAAGCCGAACATGCAAATCCCATTGGGCTTCTTGTAAATACGATTACGCTTACATCCACTCCTTTTGATTTTATATGTCTTATCAAATTGCTTTTCTCCGATGGCGTGAGGATGCTGATATCTTCGCCGGAAATAATCAATCTATCGTATCGGTCATCAGCCAAATCTGCTTCTAGAATGTCAAGGTACTCTGCTCTACGAGCGTCAATTGCATCTGTGTCCAGGTTCAATTTGCGCCATATATGATAGTGATAGCGGTTCTCTGAAAAAATGGTGAAAATCGGTATAGAGTGGTTTTCTTCTTCAAAACTCGCGACACGGGTGGTTTCGTCTTTATAGCCACGAAGTGCATGTTGTATAGACGACGTGCCAGTCTTGTGTGTGCCGATATGTATTACTACTTCTTTCATTGTTCCTCCCGCGCAGTCTTTAACCACGTTCCCCGCGTACCGCCAGGGTAGTCAAAGCCTATTCGTATACGCCTGATTTGCCCGCTTCATTCAGCTATTTGAGAATTAGCGTGGGCCCGCGACCTTCAGCTTGCCTACCGAGAGTGAATTCCTCATCTCCGTTGTTGGTATTTCAAAGTACTTATAGAGCAGAATAGAGCCAACAATATTGAACAGCCAGTACAGCCCAAACTTGAAAAGTGCCAGTGACTCTCCCTGCAGCCCTATCGGTACCAGCTCCAGAAACCTGGGAATGGCGATGTACTGAACCACCGCGAAGTGCAGCAGGTACATGGAGTAAGAGACCAGACTGAACATGGTCAGGGTGCGATACAGAAAGCCGCTCCCTTGCCGCAGGTGGCTCAGCAAAGGCAACAGCAGGAAAATTCCACAGGAAACCAGCGTGAAGGAGAATACACAATGGTACACGCCGATCTGCAAGTTGGTGGCGAACAGGAGCACAAAGCTTGCCTTGTAGAGTAGCAACATCGCGACGCCCAACAGGAACGCGTGTTTACGCATGCGGTACCAGAAATCGGCGTAATAGTAATACAGCCAGGCACCCAGCACTCCGAAGATCAGGCTGTCGAGGCGGGTGATGACCTGCTGCCTGAAGTAGGCGTCCCACTGCATGAAATCGACCGATTCCATCGAGTAGAATCGGCCCCAGCGCACCGCTATCGAGCCGATGATAACCGCGACTATTACCCCCAGCACCGCGTTCCTGGGCTTTACCCCAAGACCGACGGTGGAAAACAGGCTTATAGGTACCAGCAGGTAGAACCACTCCTCGATTGCGAGCGTCCATGCCTCCGGAAAGAAAGCAGGGTGATCCCACGCAAAGTTCTGGAGGAACAGGAAGTAACTGGCCACGCTGGCCAATTCCAGATCCTCGAACAGCATGTGGTAGGTAACCAGGAAGGTCAGAACCAGATAATAGTTGGGCAGGGTGCGGAACCAGCGGCGGGTCCAGAAGTTGAGCAGGGTGTGGCGGTTTACCGGTTTGGTCTCCAGAGTCTTGATCAGGATGCCTCCGATCAGGAAGCCGCTGAGCACGAAGAACATGGTCACCGGGTCGACCACTGGGAGATTCAGCATCCAGAGTGGCGCCAGGCTGGAAAGCATGTAACTGCCGTGACTGTAGACAATGAGGATGATCGACAGGGCTCGGAGGATATCGAGGCCATAGACCCTGTTGGGATTGATATCGACTTTGAGCAACTGCATGAGTTTACTGGCGTCTTTGTCCTGTGCGGTGATACCAAGCCGGGATTATCCCACCGCCGTGTTGCTGGAACGGGTACACGACTGTTGGCCGCATTCCCGGCAAGACGGTGTTGCGTTTAATCATGCGGTGCCCGGACTGTCTGAAGTCGGTGCACGCCCGGGCAATTTAGGCTCAGCATGGCAGGGGCACAGAACTCTAATTATGCTTTCACGATAGCACATTGATCTGGCGATTGGCGAGCATAAGCCGCCCGCTGCGAACTGCTACTGCGCCTCAGTACTGGAGCGCCAGTTCAACGATTCTGGCGTGCTGAACTTCCAGCGGGCGCTCGGCTTCCAGCCACAACTCGTCAGTGCCATTCGCCCGAAACCAATCCCATAATGCACTGATCCGCACGCGATAGTCATGGCTGCCTGATCTGGCCACAAAACTGAGTTGGGCGCCTGAACCGAGCGTAACCACCACCTGCTGATTGGATGCCGAGGTCAGCCTAAGGTCCAGGTAAGCGGGGCTGCTCGCTCGAGATCCCGCGCGCTCTGGAAGCAGCTTGCTGAGCCGCTCACCCTCTTCCGCAATTTGCAGGGCTAATGCTCTCTCCTCAACTTCTTCAACGGTGTCGTACCTCGCCCAGATGTAGGGCAGATGAGCAAAGGCTATGTCCTGCGCGAGATAGTCCTGCGCTAGCGGCTCGATGCGCTCACGCAGCTGTAGAGGTAGTGAGTCCGGTTCAACGAGTTCTTCAAGGCAATCTCCGGGAGGCGTTGCCGTGCGTTCCGACCACAGCTCCAGACCTGATATCCGGACGCAGGGCCGGTAGTGTTGGTAGATATATTCCGCGATGGCGTAGGAGCGCAGCGCATTGTCGACCCCGTCTACCTGATCCCAAGAAATCCTGCCCTGGCGAAACACGATAAACGGCAGGCGCCTGGCTGATCGCAGTTCCTCCAGAGACTGTATGGTCCGCTGCTGCACAAGATGAGATGACTGATAGATGTTCTGGAACACCGGCACCGGAAGCTCGATACCAGCCTGGGCATACAGCAGGGGCGCGTTAGAGAAATCATAAAACGCTTCACCGCTTTCTAGCGCCCGGTTGGTGAATATCAGAAAATCAGCATATTGCTGAGCCCTGTTGACCATTCTCGGCATGCCTGCCCGCCACTTGGGTAACGCTTGTTGATTCGCCAGGTGCGTGTATTCGTGCTTCACCGATGGGTGGTAAATGTAACGCAACATCGGTTCACGAGCTGTCGGCATGACCAGGGCCGTGAGCATGATGAACACGCATGCGACGAAAGGCGTCTTGATACGCCAGGCTCCGCGCCAGTAGTGGCAGATAAACAGCAGCCCGAAGAGCAGGTGCAGGTAGGTATTGAAGTCGCCCTCGTAGAGGGAGTGCCGTTGCAGGGAACGCAACGAAAGCACCATTGTCAGCGCACCGAGAATAATCAATGCCAGTTCAATGCGGTGGTCGCGCGCATTGCCGGCATGCTTTATTACGGAGCTGATGGTAAACGCAAGTAAGACAGCCGTTGTGCCGGGCAACACCACGTACTGGACGAGAGCGTCGTAGCCAAGTCCGGTGTGGAACTGTGCTAGCGAGATCACGGTAACCTGATTGAACAGGTAGGCCTTCATCAACGCGGGATCGACCGTACCGGTCATGGCCAGCATGATCAGGATCATTGAAGCCGCGGCCAGAGCGAGTGTCAGAACGGCTGGCCGCCAGCCACTTGCTTGACGGTTGGCGATACCGACTTCCAGTGCTGCCACCAATATGCTGGCCGCTGACGCAGCGATGCCGAAATCCAGCCGCCACAGGAACAGCGCGAATACTATGAGCCATTGAACCAGCCACCAGCGGGTCAGGCTCTCATAATGCCGTCTGGCCAGCATATGCATGGCAGGCAGCAAAAGCAGAGTGAAGTAGGGTTCAATCAGGTGGTAGCTGGGAAGCAACCAGATGAGAAAAAATGCAGTTACGCCAGACAGAAAGTTTCTCAAAAAGAGAAACAGGATCAACACAGCCAGAGCGCGCATCAGCCACCCCTGGAAATGTCCATTACCCCATATCATGGACTCGAGATAATCCCGGCCACTGATCAATTGGTAGAGAAACTGCGGCAACGCATCGGCCAGACCATGGGTGGGCAGGTAGTCGATAAACGGAAGTTTGCCGTAGGACTGCCACTGCTGGAGTGGCAGCACCTTCTCGGCAAAATGGAACATGTCGAAGCTGGTGTAGACGAGTTGATCAACGTATTCGTTGACCGCGATCCCAGTGACAAGCACGCTCGCTGCACAGCACGCAGGGCCGGGTGCTGCTGTGGACCTGGCTAAAGCAGGCAGCAGGATCACCGCAAGCGACAGCCAGAAAAAGTGAAGCGGTTGCGTTGCCTGATCGCCGACTTCCGGAAGAAACATGAAGTGGAGTTCGTTCGCTGCCAGATACAGAAGCGGTGCAAGGAGCACCCAGTAGGCCAATCCAGTCCCTCTGAGGGCGGTGATACGTCGCCACATAGCGGCTGTGTCAACCAGCCGCGGCAGCGCCAGGATGGTCACGAGGCTGAGACACCATGCGAGCCAGAACAGATCCATTGAAGATAGCTTCAACAGCAGAAACAGCGTCAGCGTACCCTGCCAGCTCAGGCACAGGTGGCGCAGGAATTCGCGGGAGTCGCCCGGTGTATCGCCGGCTTTCCCAGCCAGCCAGTTTCTGGCCAGCCAGAAGACTGCGATAGTCTGGGATAGAATTGCCGTGGCGAGATATAGGTAGGTATCGCCGGTAACGAAAGCGCCGAGCAGGTTCAATCCGGCGCAAAGTGATAGCAACCCAAACAGGGTTGGGTCTGTGGCCGTGTCGGTATTTCCTTCAGGAGAAGTATTGGAGAAAAGGAAGTAGGCGCAGCACAGCGCAGTAAGTGCAGTTAACGCCAGAACATAGGCATACAGGCGCGCTAGCAGGCTGCTGTCCGAGACAACCGCGATGCCAATCGCCCGATCTGAGAACGACGCGATGCCGGGCTCAAGTAGAAAGAGAGCTGCCATGCATAGAGCGGCGCACGACAGAAAAAGCCCTCCCCAGATTTTTGTATTTGTCTTTTTCATCCAGCTCAGTTGCGGTTTATGTACCGATGAACCCACCTCTCCTGTGGCCGGAAAGTACCTGAACGCGCTCGTTCCAGATCATCGCCGATCTACGTGGTCGATGCGGCAGTGGCGACGAGCCCCAGTGCGTACTCGTACAAGGCGACATCCAGTGCATTGTCTTCGGCGATGCGTTCCCTGAACGCTGCATCCACGGGCCTGGCCTCAGTTTGGTTCGCTGTCAGGGGCGGGCCGAGATCCCAGCCGAATTCGCGCTCCAGTGCCATAACAAACTCGTCGTAGTGCTCCTGAACGCCTACCACATCCACTTTTGCCAGGCGTTGTTGGGCAAGTTGGAGCAGTTCGTCGGTCATCTCGACTTCCGCGAGTATGGCGCCGCCAGACAGTGTGCGTTCGGCATCCAGCGCCAACATCTTCGTCATGTGGTTGTGGAGCATGCGGTAGCGGGAGGGATCTTCGTAGAGCTTCATGAGGTCGTCGGTTGAGGTATTTCCCGTGCGCACCTGATGGCGCAGGAACGACAGGGTCCGTTCGACGGGTTCGCGCAGCAGGGTGAATGTGCGGTATTCACCTGGCAAAAGATCTACTGTGGCCAGTGGAAAGTGACCAGCGACAACACGGACCTCTTCCCCGCGCTCTCGCATACGCTCCAGGAGGCGAGCGGGCCTGATAACAGCGTCGGGCAGATCGCCATCGTCCGGGCAGGGATACACCGCGCGCTCCCCAAGGCAGTGCCGAAGTCGCATTTTCAGCGCGCTCCCACCCGTCTTCTGCAGGTGGAGGAAAAAGTATCGGTCGGTCATGCGCTTGTTTTTTCCTTCCAGAACAAATTGCTATGGCCGCAAACGCCGAGCCAGTATCAGCAGCAGCATGCGGAAAAACGTCGAACTGGTGCGGTATTGTTCTTGCAGCGACTGGCTGCGATTGAAATAGTTGACGGGAATCTCGATGACACGCTGGTGCTGGTTCAGCAGCGCGATCATCATCTCCGCCGAGAATTCCGGCCCTTTACTGGTCAGGTCATCCTTGATTCCATCAAAGGATGTTTTCCAGATTGCGCGAAAGGTGCAGCCGACATCAGTGAAGCGGGCGCGGCGATTCCACCATAACAATTCGACCAGGCGCCCCAGGAATGCGTTGGCCAGCCGCACCAGACCCGTCATGGTTGAGCCCTGTTCAATTAACTGACGTGTGGTGCGGGTGCCCAGCACCATGTCAGACTCCGGCAGGTAGGCCAGAAGTTTGTGCACATCGCGGCTGGGGAATGAATAATCCGCCTCGGTCAGAACGAGCACTTCCTCGGTGGCTAAATCCAGTGCGTACTTGAGCCTTTCCCCATACAGTCGGATATTGTCCGGGCAGACGATCAATTTCACGTCGGTGTTGGCTAGTGCCGCGCCGATTGTATGATCGCCCGGGAGGACTACGGAAATGGAGTCGAAGACGCCCAGATTTTCGTAGCGCCGGAGGGTAAATTCGATGTTCTCCTCGGTGCCCTCGCAATACACGATAAGCCCGAAGCTGCTGTCGGGGAAGTTGCGGATTCTTTCGTAGTATTTCGCCTGATACAGCGAGTCGCGGTCGTTGATGTTGACATAGGTGCCCTCGATCTGGAAATAGCCGAGACATTTGTTCGCCTGATGAATATTGTCCAACATGCTGACGAAATCGACGAAGCCGTCCTCACTTCTGCTGAAAGCATCGTCAAGCCGCGAGAAAATCTCCCTGCTACAGAGGAAGGTGCCAGTTCCCATGATATTGCTGGGGATGACTTTGGGCTTTTCCTCCAGACTGGCAATGCCGCGATCCCCGTCCAGGCAGATGGCGTAATTGCGCTGAATCAAGCTGGAATCGTCCACCGGGATACCGCAGCAGGTGACCAGGTTCTGCTGATAGGGATGATTGAGTAGCGCGGAGTGGTTCGAGTCGATGTAGCATTCGTCGCACAGCATGACACAGAAATACTCCGAGCTGATCCGCTGCTCGGCGAGACAAATCGACCAGGCGAGACCTTTGTCGAGCTCGTTGTTCTCCACGTACTCGATGACGACTCCAAAACGGGCGCCGTCTCCAAAATGGGCCTTTATTGAATCCCCGAGATAACCGACGACGATCACGACTTTGCGGATGCCGAGCTGGTCGCGCATGATGCCGATAATGCGCTGGATATTCGGCGTACCATTGATGTCGAGCATGCCCTTGTGGGTATCCGAAGTGTAGGGTCGCGCTCTCACTCCTTTACCCGCGGCGGGTATCAATCCCTGTAGTTCGCTCATATGGACATCGCTCGTATGAACCGGGTTCACTGTCCGAGGCGATAGCGAAAGAGCAGGTAGAGAAACTTCGTGGTTTCGGAGACGTGGTTCATCTTCGAGGAACCGGTGCGCCGCGGGTCGAAGTCGATCGGTATGTCCAGAATCCGGTAGCCTCGTTGCGACAGCCGGCAGGATAGTTCCAGCACATGCTCGAACCCCATTCGCTCGAAATTAATACCCTCGACGCAGCTGCGCTTGAACCCCTTGCAGCCAGTGTAGAGATCGGTGACGTTCTGTCGGAAAAGGCGATTGTAAAGCGATGAGATGATCTCATTGCCGAGGTATTTGAGATAGGGCATCTTCGCATCGTCTGACGAGCCGCGGCCCATCAGGCGGCTCGTATAGACCACGTCGTGGTTTTCGAGCGAGGCCAATATTGCAGGGATCACCTCCGGTGGGTATTCGCAATCAGCATCGATGACGATGATGTTGTCGTTGGTGCCGTGCCTGATGCCATCGACCAGGGAACTGCCATAACCCTCATTGTTGTCGTGCCGGATTATGTCGACTCCGGGAAATGACTCGAGAATCTGCAGGCTGCTGTCGGTCGAGGCGTTGTCAATGAAAATCAGGTGGAGATCAAGCTTGAGTGCCATCACCCGCCGATAGAAGTCCTCGAGTATATCTTCCTCGTTGTAGACAGGCACGATGACGTCAGCTACGGACATAACTCGGTGTTACCGTATGTGGTTCAAAGATTTTTTTTGATCATGGCAGTTTTATTTTCATTGCCCGGGTGCCGCTTTTTGCGCGGCTACCGCTACCCCTGGAAAGAGGCGCTGACCTCGGCTGACGATACTGCATCTGGCTGGGCTTGTCGATGAACCGGTTCACAGTTTGGTGCGTGGGGCGGCCACGTGGCGCGACGTTCCCGCCGGCGTCGATCTTGCGGCAGAACCCGTTGCTTGCAAGCGTTTGTGAGTGAAAACCGGCAGGGTGTCTGGTAGCCTCTGTTCGCGGGTGGAGGCGCCTGCCGCTGACGCTTCAAAACCCGGATGTTCGAGTTTCATTCACCATTTTTTTTATCCCTCTCGTGAAGTTTTCGGACCAGTTATGGCAATAGTGATGAACGAAGTGAATTGCCTCTGGGATGCCCGCGCGCGCCTTGGCGAGGGCGTGTTCTGGCATCCCGGCGAGGCGTGCGTGTACTGGGTCGATATCCTGAAATCGACATTGCACCGCCTCGCGACGGATGGTGCGAGGCGCAGTTGGCACTTTCCCGGAGCGCTCAGTGCCGTCGCGCCCTGTGCCGCGGGCGGGTTGTTGGCGACCTTCCGGGACGGGCTCTATCACCTGGACATGGATGTGGCGGCGGCAACGCCACTGCTGCAACTCGAGTCAGACCTGCCGGGCAACCGCTTCAACGACGGCGCACTGGATACCCGGGGAGCATTCTGGTTTGGCAGCATGGATGAAAAGGAGCAGGCGCAGACCGGACACTTTTATCGCCTGAGCGGCGAAGGCGAACTCGAGCGACTGGATCACCTGGGGCGATTCTGCATCACCAATGGTCCTGCTTTCAGCCTCGATGGAAACAGGGTGTATTTCACCGATACGTTGGGACGCCGGATTTATCGTGCGCCGCTGGATGCGCAGGGCAGGCCCGGATCGCCCGAGATCTTTGTTGTATTCGGTGATAACGATGGTCACCCCGATGGCATGTGTACCGATATCGAAGGCGGGGTTTGGGTGAGTCACTTCGGCGCCGGGCGTGTTACCCGATTTTCGGCTGATGGTTGTGTTGATCGGGTGCTGACCGTGCCCGCGCCGAACGTGACCAAATGCGCATTGGGGGGTCCCGACTATGCCACTCTCTATATCACTACGGCTTGCAAGGGGCTGAATGATGAACAGCTTGCCCAATTCCCGTTATCGGGAGCGCTGTTTGCCGTGACTACGGAGTCACGCGGTGCACCGACCGTCCTGTTCGACCTGGCTCCCCTGCGCCGCCGGCTGCCAGGACTGGTAATCGAGTGACGCCCGCGCCGTGCGCAACACGGCCCTGGGCCGCAATGCCGCTTCCATAACCGCGATGCCTTTGGCCAGCCACAGAATGTAGACGCCCGGTGCATAGGCCAGATATCCCAGGCGGGTGGACAGCCAGGGAGCAATATTGAGCGTGGCTCCCGCGAGGGAATAAAGCGGCCAGAGCCAGACAAAGACCAGAAGGAATGCCGCACGATAAACCGGGTTGAACACGTAGGGCGAAATGTCGCGGCCGAGCTGGACGAAATACTGGTGATGCCCCCACTTGTAATGATGTCGCAACACGTCGAGCAGGCGCTCCCGGTCGCGATGGTAGATCACCGGGCTTGGAGAAAACAGCACGGGTAGTCCGCGCCGACGCAGTTCGCGAATAAACAGGCAGTCCTCCCCGGTGTGCAGGCGCTCATCGAACACGAAGGGTCGGTCCGGCAACCTCGAGAGCTTGACGCTGAAATTGGTGGTAGGCAGGTGATACGGATGCTTCACTTCGTGTTGCGGATAGTGGGGGGCGGCATGTACCCAGGATGTGATTCCGTCCAGCCTGGACCAGACGGAGGACCCGCGCCCGACGATGGCGGCTCCGATACAGGGCACCTCCGGCATCTCGGCGTGCAGCCTCACATGGGTCTCGATGAATCCCGGCCCGGGGAGGCAGTCGCTGTCGATCATGATAACCAACTCACAACCGTGCTCTCGGCACCATTGCAGGGCAGAATTGCGGGCCGCCGAGACGCCCTCATTGCGCGGGTGCCGGATCAGGAAAACCTCTTTCCGGTGCAGCAGTTCGTCCAGTTCCACCAGGTTATCGGTGGATGCATCGTCAACCAGCAGAAATTCCGTACCCGGCAGCGCCTGCGCCAGCAACTCCTGCAGGCAGGCGCGTACCTGATCCACGCGGTTAAAAAAAGGAATAATGACGCAGTGTTTGGCTGCAGTGTCAGCTGACACGCTGGTACATCAGTTGAGGCAGGTTGGCCGGGTTGTAGAATATGCTGTCCAGCATGGCGCAGTTGTGCGTGCAGTGGCATTTATCATTCTTGATGTCCTCGACCTGCTGCCGGTATGCGTCGGAGGCAATTATCTCGCCGAGAGAATTTTCCTTGATATCCCCCACAGCGGGCAGCAGCTCACAACTGGCAACCTTGCCGTCTCCCCAAACCACCAACTGGCTCTGGCCCGCCAGGCAGGGAATCACCTGTCTCTCCTCGTCGATGGTCCTGAGGGAGGTGTTCCAGAGATAGCGGTGAAAATTCCGCAGAATATGCGCGGACAGCGTGCCCTTGCCGTAATCGTAACGTTCCAGGATCGGGAACATCCTGCGGCCGAGGGCGCGGAGCTCCTCGGTAGAAGGCAGATGCACGGCCTTGTCCAGGGGGCTGCCACGCAACAGAATCACCGAATGGAAATCAACGCCCCGGGCCTGTACTTCCTCCATCAGCGGAATGATTTCATCGTAGTTGCCGCGGTGTACGACGGTACACACCTTGACCGAGACACCCTTGATGGGGCGCAGTGCCTCGAACGCCTCCCATATTTGATCCCAGTTGCCCGGCTGCTTGCGGATCCGTTCATGGGTTTCCTTCAGTCCGTCGATACTCAGCCCGATGATGATTTCGCGGTCGCTGTGTTGCTGAATTTTCTCGATCTGCTTCAGCATTTGCGGAATGAGCGAACCGTTGGTCGGCACATGGACGATCTTCGAGTCAAAACTGAGCACGATATCTGCGAGGTCTTTGCGCAGGAATGGCTCTCCGCCGCCGATGTCCAGCCACATGAGAGGCGGGCTCTCGCTGCCGAGCTTTTGAAAGTGGGGCAATTTCAGGTCGCGTTTGCTGCTTTCGAAATCCACGAAGCAGTGATCGCAGCGAAAATTGCATGCGTTTGTCACGTGCACGATCATGTGCTGCATCTTGCGGCTGACCAGATAGTTGCCGATGCTGTGTGCCATGGCGAGCGGATTACTCATGTGACTCCTAGCCTCTTTGCGTGTCGCGTTAACTTCCCTTCTCCAGGCAAGCCGGCGGTGGGTCTGGCAATAGACTGGCGGTTTTTCTCTCCCGCCTCCAGACATATTAGTCTGCCCTATTCATGAGCGCCTTGCTAGAGCGCAGGCTGTGGGACTGTGACATGGGTCCGTTATTTTCCACACTAAAACAAGGGCTTATCGCCCGTCGGTCGGCCGGAAACCGGGATTTCGCGGCGGTCCCTTAAGCATGATAGTATCTTTTTGACGTTTTGGTCACAGTCGCCTCGGGGAGAGCCTGGTAGATGCGGGCTCAATGGTTGAGGTTGACACCGTCAGGGCTGTGCGGGTTCGTGGAGCGTGCTGGTCAATAACAAAGTCCGTGGCTTGGCGATAACTATGATTTTCAGGGGAGCGCAGCACCTGCGCAAGTTCGTTATTGGCCTGTTCCTTGTCGCGGGTATCGCCGTGCTCTTTGTGGTGCTTTCCCCCTACCTGTCCCTCGAATACCTCGAAACCCAGCGGGCGAACTATCAGGCCTATTATGCGCGACAGCCTGTACTGGTCTTCGTGATCTTCGTTATCTGCATGGCCACACTGATTGGACTGTCGCTGCCGGCCAACGGTATTACCCTTTTACTGAGCGGGGTGTTGTTCGGCTTTCCCCTCGGGGCGCTGGCGGCCGGGCTTGCCTGCACCCTGGGCGCGACGCTGGCGTTTCTCTGGGCCCGCTACCTGTTTCGCGGGTTCTTCCAGGATCGCTACAGTGTGCAACTCGCGGTGGTCAATCGGGGCGTGGAACGGGAAGGCTGGTTCTATGTTTTTGGTTTGCGGCTGATAATGGTCTTTCCTTATGTCCTTCTGAATGTGCTCTGTGCGTTGACCAGCATCCGGGCGTCGACCTATATCTGGGCGACATTGGCCAGCCAGTTAATCGTGGCCACCATCTGGGCTTTTGCGGGGTCCCGTCTGGCGAGAGTTGAAGAGGGCGCCGACCTGCTGTCTTTCGAGCTGTTGATTGCACTGTTGCTGATTGGTTTCGCGCCTCTGGTGTTCAGTCGGCTGTTCGAAAGGCTGCGCAAGCGCCGGGTTACGGAGCCTGCTGAGTAGATCGAGTGCCGGCGACGGCCGGACTTTCCCCGCCCCACCAGTTGCGCTCATAAACGCCATCCTCTAGACTTTGCCGCCTCGGTCGGGGCGCCCAAAACAGTTGTGCCCCGGTCTTCGCTGGCGTAGCTCAGTAGGTAGAGCAGCTGATTTGTAATCAGCCGGTCGGGGGTTCGATTCCTCTCGCCAGCTCCAATTAGCAAGGTCTCGATACGCAGGGTTCCGTATCCGGGAAGCCCGCCCATGGGGCAGCGTGTGGTTGACCGCATTACAGGTGTCGGGCTTCCCATGGTCGCGGTCTGTCCGAGAGGCGCACTCCGTATTCTCCCGAGACCAAGGGTAGTGGCATGACCTCTCAGCCAGCGTCTCGACTCAATCTTTACACCTGCTACGCACAACATTTCCCTGCTCCGGGTCAGCTTCTGTTGATCACCGAGAGTGGCGACACTTATACCTACGCAGACGCTGAAAGAATCTCGGCCCAGATGGCAAACTATCTGCTGTCGCTGGGGCTGCGGCCCGGTGACAGGGTGTCGGCCCAGGTGGAAAAGTCGCCCGAGTGTATGTGGCTGTTTCTTGCGGTCATCCGGGCGGGCTTTGTTTTCCATCCCCTGAACACCGCCTATACCGACGAGGAACTCGACTTTTTCCTCAGGGATGCAGAACCTTCGCTCATGGTCTGCGAGCCGGCGCGGCGGGATAACATGCAGTCGCTGTGTGAGACTGCCGGCGTTGGACACCTGCGGACGCTCGGTGGCGAGGATGCGGATTCGCTGATGTTCGCGGCGGCTCAGTGTGAGGCCACATTTGTCAATGCCGCCACCGCTGCCAGCGATGTTGCCGCGCTGGTGTATTCCTCCGGCACCACCGGACGGCCAAAGGGTATTATGCTGACCCACGGCAATCTGGTATCAAACGCCTCCACCCTGGCCGGCTTGTGGGGTTTTGGCCCCCGCGACTGTCTCCTGCACGCCCTGCCTGTGTATCACGTGCACGGGCTGTTTGTTGCACTGGGCTGTGTACTGATGAGCGGCGCCAGCATGCGCTGGCTGGCGAATTTCCGTGTCGATGCGGTGCTCAGTGCCCTGCCTGGTTGCACGGTGATGATGGGGGTGCCCACGTACTACACCCGGTTGCTCGCCAGTGACGCTTTCGGGGTCGATCAGTGTCGCAACATGCGCTTGTTTGTATCAGGTTCGGCCCCCCTGGCGGCGGATACGTGGCATGAATTTGAGCGTCGCAGCGGCCACCGCATTCTCGAGCGATACGGTATGACCGAGACTGGCATGAATACCTCAAATCCGCTCTCGGGCGAGCGGCGGCCCGGCACGGTGGGTCTGCCCCTGCCTGGCGTGGAGCTCCGGATATGTGATCAGTTCAACAAGGTATTGCCAGCTGGCGAGGTAGGCGATATTCAGGTGCGGGGGCCAAACGTGTTTTGCGGTTACTGGAAGCTGCCGGAAAAAACCGCGGAAGAGTTCACCACCGATGGGTATTTTGTTACTGGCGACAAGGGAGTCATCGACGTAGATGGCTACGTGTCGATCGTCGGCCGTTCAAAGGACATGGTGATCACCGGCGGCCTGAATGTTTACCCGAAAGAGGTCGAAGTGGTGATAGATGCCCTCCCGGGGGTGCTGGAATCGGCGGTGATTGGCCTGCCAGATGATGATTTCGGAGAATCTGTTGCCGCGGTTGTTGTGCCGGATGGCAGCGACGAACTCGACGCAGAGGCCATCCGCGTGGCGGTGCGCGCACGCATTGCGGGCTACAAGGTGCCGAAGGCCGTATTCCTGATCGACGAGCTGCCGCGCAACGCGATGGGCAAAGTACGTAAGGACGCGCTGCGTGATCGCTACGCTGAGGGCAATAATACTGGGTAATGCGGTTGACAACACTCTGCCCCATCAGGACAATATGCCGCCTTTCGGAGGGGTTCCCGAGTGGCCAAAGGGATCAGACTGTAAATCTGACGCGAAAGCTTCGGTGGTTCGAATCCACCCCCCTCCACCAAGAACGAAAGTGTCGGCACTCAGGGGCGTCAGTGCGGGACAAACAGATCTGGAGTTGGGTGGATTCGAACCGCGAAACAAGGCCGGGCGGTTAATTTCGATGGGTGTTTTTCCGCTAGTGCCCGCGATCGCACCAATTAGAGATAGAGTAAAGGCGCCGAACCAGGCCCGCCACTTGTGTCCCTGGTGGAATGGTATCGAGAAGGTGATTGGCGGGTATAGTTTAATGGTAGAACCTCAGCCTTCCAAGCTGATGA
>TARA_R110000823_G_scaffold55246_3_pt1 | contig 15258 bp, 31 predicted proteins | sample TARA_R110000823 | Tara Oceans TARA_R110000823 (sample SAMEA4397722) | marine metagenome | biome: Polar Biome; feature: [DCM] deep chlorophyll maximum layer (ENVO:01000326); material: water (ENVO:00002006), including particulate matter (ENVO:01000060) such as... | depth 20 m | reverse complement strand
TAGTCCGATGGTCGTAATTGATTATACATCACCATTATATGATATAGTTGATAAAGTCTATTACGTATATTCTGAAAACGATTACATACACTCATTTGGAAGGGGTATTGTATTTAAAACAACAGGAACATCAATTGGTAAATATGATTTAGTTGATAGTTACCTTCCTGGACCTAGACAGTGGCGTACAATAGATAAGGCTGGAAATACCTTTGTATATGATTACCTTGGGGACAAAACTCATACTCATGCAAGGACACTTACAATTGCCAATTACGATTCTATCTCAGGTGATGTGTTGTTAACATTTGGTGGTCCTACATCACCTGCTAGTGATACAATTGTATTAAAATTAAAATAATGATTATAGATGCACTAAACAATGAAATAGTCATAGGGAACTACTATGGTTATTCAACAGCAAGGAACGGTCGCAACACAATTCACGTTGGTACAGCGATAAGAGTTACACCTAGAGGTATGATAACTATCAAAGTAGAGTACACTAAGACAGGTGTTTATGCAGATGTTACAGTAAGTGAGTCGCCAAAGACTATCTCTTGTAAGCCAGTACTAGTATTCCCAGTTGATATCACTATGTTAAAGCGTTAAGATGACTCCAGTAAATACCATAACAATTAATACAGATGCTTCACATCACCCAACTCACAAGGTTGGAGGATATGCATTCTATATTATATGTAATCATTTCAAAATCATGAAAGCAGGTGCGTTTAAAACGAGACCTAAAAATTCAACTGATGCTGAAACGATGTGTATTGGTAATGCTTTGGCTGAGTTAGCTAAAATGGAATTACCTAAGACGACATACTTAGTCATCAATACAGACTCCAAGCACAGTATAAGTAACATTGAACGAAGTTACAATGATTTGTCAGCACAAGTTAATAAAATATGGCAAAAGGTCATCAAGAAAACTAGTAGCACAGTCAATGAGTTCAGATGGGTAAGAGCTCACAGTAAGGTTAAAGACTCTAGGAGCTACGCTAATGAATGGTGTGATGTCAATGCTAAGATACACATGCGAAGAGCTCTTAAAAAGAAGAAGAATGAAGAGAAACGTAAAAGACCAACACAATGAAATTGAAATGGAAGAACATATTTAACACTGAACACAAGGATTGGTTCGGTGTTTCTGGTGGTTGTAAAGTCTATCAATTCGGTGACGCTAAGAAAGTAGCAAAGGATTCTGGATACAATTTATTCACTTGGAATAAGAGAATATTTGATATTTCTAAGAATGGATTCATTCAAAATAAAACAGTGCTTGACATTAAATAAAAATGGATTATCTTCATCTGATGGAAAAAGATGATGTAATAAAAGTATGTTCAGGTTGTGGTAAAGTTATAATGAGTAATGTAATTGTATGTTCAGGTTGTAGTGGTGTGAATGTTTCTTCAATGTAAGATATTTATTTGTAAGTATAATATGATTTAAATACACAACTATGGACCAATCAAAATTAGATGACAACGGATTATTTTTTAAACATTGAATCAACGCTAGATTATATCGGTGAAATGATTATGGAAATTCGTGATGAATTGGAATAAAAGTGTTTACACTTAGTTTTTAATTGTGTATCTTTGCATCATAACAAGGTGATAAAAACAAAGACATGCCAAAAAGTAAAAACAGAAAGAACCACAAGCAGAAAGTAGCTGCACGTAACCAAAGATTACAAGCTGACGCTAAAAGTCTTCAAAACAACATTGAAAACTTCTCCAAGCACATGGCTGAAGCTTTAGAAAAGAAAAAGAACGGTGAAGACATTTCAGAAACTACAACAGACCCAACGGTTGTTGAAGCAACGGAAATCGTTGAAGTAGAAACAAAATAACAAAAGGGGTATTTAGCCCCTTTTTTTTTGGTGGTGTCGTTATTTTTTCATATATTTGTTTATGAAACAATTTTTTAGAACATTATTCTCGTTTTTTACAGGGCAAAAATATGTAATGGTAGGAGAGCCAGCGCAAGGGGAAACAAAAACCGCTATAGGTTTGGCTATTAAGCGTTGAGGAACGAAATGATTTATAGGTGTTGTTATGCACCGTTAATTAAAAACTAAAAATATGGAATTTGATTTAAAAGAAGTTATTAAAATATCTGAATATGTTAGAGTGGGAAGCCAATCATCCCCAACAACTAAAACTAAAGTGCTTATAGATGAGTATTTAGAAGTTAAAAAGATTCAGAGAATAGATGATGCAATGGATTGGTGGCAGCGTCTTTCTGAAAAAGAAAAATGGAATTTAACTATAAACCATTTAAGCCATTGGGTAGATTTAGAGAAAGATGATATACTCAAATTATGGGTTAGTAGCGGTTATGGTGCATAATGATAAGTGTAATAACTGCCTTTTCGGTTGTTACACTTAGCATTTGTACGGATTATTAAACTTAAAAACTAAATAGAATGAAATTATACAGAACAGGTTACGGAAGAGAATTAATAGAAGAAGTTGAAGTTGAAAAGCATAACGAAAAAACTGTTTGGATGAAAAACACGTACAACGGGGAGATTAACAGGAGAGCAAAGCATAGTAATTACGATGACTTTTGGAGCACTATAGGAGAAGCAAAACAATACTTAGAAGGAAAGTTTAATAGACAAATAAGTAGGCTTAAAAAAGACTTATCAACTACTGAAGGTTTATTAAAAGATTTAAAAAAGTATTAATGCTAACAATTCAGTAATATTAGGTGGTACGATAACATTAGGGGAGCGAGACGAAAAGGGATTTTGTAAAGTTATAGTCGATGGTGAAGAAACTGATGTTAAGATGTTAGTCTTCGACAGTGAACAAGTTAAAATATTACAAGAAGTAACAAACAAAATAGATGAGCAAGATAGAATTAAAAACGTCTGAGCAGTGGTTCACTGAAATGGCTGAGGAAGGGTTTATAATAATGGACCCTGATGGATGGGACAGAACCAATTACCAATACTCTTTTTACGAAGAGAAAATTTCTCATTCCGAATATTTGGGAAGAGTAATACAATCAACTTGTCTAAGAACGATACAAAAGTAAAATGAAAAATTTAAGAAACACATTAACATTAATTATAATCGTATTAAGTTTAAACGGTTATTCACAACAAACATTATATTCACGTACTACAGCTAATACTTGGTCTACTACAAATGGTGGTGCTGATTGTAGTTGTTTTCCCACATCAGTTGATACTGTAGAAATTAGTCACAACTGGGCAAATAGTTCATTCGACCCTTTATTACACCCTGCTAATATAGCACACGGAACTTTTTTCCCTGTATCATCTACAAATAACCCATTTAAGGTTATTATAAGAAGTGGAGGTATTGGTTATCAAACGGGAACAATACCAACAGGAATGGTATTGCAAGTTGATAATGGAGGTTTTTGGGCATTTAATGGAAGTGTTACATTTAACGGGACTGCTGCTAATTCAATTGCAATTATTAGTAACGAAGGTTTGGTTTTAGTTAACGGGTCATTTGTTAATAATATAGCAATTAATAGTCTAGGTGAATTTTGCACAACAGGTACATTTACACAAACTTTAGGTGGTACATTTAATAGTATTGTTGATGGTAATTTATCACCATATTTTACGAACACTAATCATGGTGGGTTTAGTAATTGTTTAGGTTTAGGTACATTGCCAGTTGAATTAATCAGTTTCGATGTTAAATTAATTAAGAGTACAGTTCTAATCCAATGGGCTACAGGTTCAGAGATAAATAATGATTACTTCGAGGTTCAAACATCAAAAAATGGTGTTAATTGGGAAACAATCCACGTTGTAAAAGGTGCTGGAAACTCAACAAATGTAATTTATTACGTTTCATACGATTCTAAAATAGATAACTACGACATCAAGTACTACCGATTAAAACAATTTGATTATGATGGTAAAAATGAAACATCACAAATTAGATTGATTAACTTTAAGAATGAGATATTCTTTGAAGCATACAATGGTGGTGACAATCTTGTTATCAAAGCAACATTCAGTAAAACGGCTGTAATCAACGTTTATGACATTAATGGTAAATCCATTCGTGTTAAGGTTATGGGTGGTGAGAACGTAATTTATATACCTACAAAACTATTATCAGGTGGGGTGTATTTTATCACAGCATCAATTGATGGAGGATACTACTCCAGAAAGGTTTTATCTAAGTTTTAGTGTTTAGTCAAAAGACGTGTTCAGTGACAATGAACAGTCAAATATATTGAACAATATTTATTTTATTCATTTATTATTGTTATATTCGTATCATGGAAACATATTGGATTCCTTTACCAATATTTGATAATACGTAAAATATGAAATTTAATTTAAAAACACTATTAGTATTATCTATCTTAACTATTGGGTTGCATTGTTGCCAACATGAAGATAATCAAAACGAACCAAAATTCACAATAAAAGATGAGGTAACTACAATAGATAATACTTTGTCGGGGACTGTATTTGATATAATAACGTACCCAGATTACTATATGTATGGTGTTAAATACATAGATGATAATAATGTCATTAGGGAAACCTATATATATGAAGATAAATTAAAAAATACTACCACAATAAGTTTATAATCATATACAATTAAAAAAAAACAAGTTAAAAGTTGCTCGTTAGTGCCACTAAATTAAAGAGTACAACCTTGAACAAGAAAAGAGTCTAAAAGCTATAGCTTTAAATAAGTTAACAGCTGAAGAAAAAACTGCATTAGGTCTATAAACACTTGGATATGTCAAGATAAATACGTATATTTATGGTATGACTAGAATTAACGTAGGTATTAGAGCATCTGTATTAACTGACAAACATTTAATGGCAGAGCATCGTGAGATTAAACGAATACCTAATTGCATAGCTAAGGGTAGATTTAATATGAAAGGACAGCCAGATTTGTTTACACTTGGCACTGGACATGTTAAATTCTTTTATGATAAATGTGGTTACCTATTAAAACGATACGAAGAACTATATACTGAATGTAAGCGAAGAGGATTCAATGTAACTAATTATATTGGTGCTTGGGATGAAATACCATCTGAAATGATGAAAGATTATTCACCAACCCAACGTGACATTGATATTATTACTGAACGTATAAATGAGCGTTTAAAGCCCAAAATTAAATGAAGAATAGACCACAATTATCATTGTTCCCAAACACAGAATGTGTTGAATGTGGGGTTAAGACAAAGAACAATGCTGTCACATGTAACGATTGTACCGATAAGTGGACTAAGAAACACGCAAATTCAAAGAAATGAGGTTAGTTAAAGAGAAGGAAATTACAGGGGAGAGCCTTATTGAATCGGGTAAGACCGTTGATGCTTATGGAGAGCCATTAAGTGTTGGTGAAAAGTATCTTGCAAAATACTATAGCAATAAAACATTTACAGTTTTAACTAAGAAGCAATGGGAGTTGAGAGATTCATACGAAACGGCACAAGAGATATATGAACGAGACGGTTTAGTTAACTGGGCTGACATAGCAGTTTATAACCATCAGTTTAACAACCCTTTAGATTGTGTTGAAAGTATCGAGAAACACATTCAGAATTTTAATACAGTTGAGGACTACGAGAAGTCTCAATACCTATACGAAGAAATACAAAAACTAAAACAAAAAATATGATAGAAGAAATTTTAGGGACTTACGAAGATGAAACGTTTTCTAAACCCAATGGCTTTGATGATGCAATCATTGGTGTTGATTCCGATGCAATGCGATTAATTTACTCAGTAAAGAAATGTATCGAGATTTTACAAGCTAGTGATGGTATGAGTTATTCTGAGGCAATGGACTACTTCAGCTTCAATGTAAGTGGAACCAAAAGTTCTGATAATGACCTACCAATTTGGTGTGAGGATGACTTTGGAGTTGCTGATGGAGTCGAGCTTAGTTTTGAACTATTTACCCAGATGCAAAAAGATATTAAAATATTGCGTACACTACAAGGTGCTGGTGTAGATAACTGGGATGGTTATGACGAAGCAATGGAATCAATTGAAGACGAAGATGAGTAGTATAAAAGCAACACTACAATTCAATAAGGATTTGGTAGAGGCATTAACACCCAAAGTTCAAATACAAGCGTAAGTCAAAGGTTGATATGAACTACGTAGACAAAACACTACAAAATTTCGGATGATGAAACTCAAATAATGAATGATTATGACTGAAGAAGAATTTCAAATATTCATAGATGAAGACATACCATCTGCGTTATTTCATGTTGAAATTAATGATAAGGACGATGAAACTGGTGTTAAACTAGATGAAATTATCTTACTAGACTGTCTAGCTAAGAACCCAAAGGCATTGTTACATCAAAACATATCTTGGTTCTATGAAAAATTCATTAGTGAATCAGACCGAAAAGCACCTTATCTAATTAAGGTGACAGTTGAAAGAGAACGTCTGTATAACCCTGAGTATGGTGATGACCGAGAATGTGAGTGTGGACATGATTATCATAGACACTTTGATTCATATGAAGAGATGTATAATATTGGATGTAAGTATTGTCGATGTGATGACTTTAAAGAAAAAGTTAAATAAATTTGGTGGGATGGAATATTATGTCTATATTTGAATCACATCAAACATTATACATCATGACAAGAGAAGCTGAATTATCAACTATGAAAATAAATGAAAAAACTTTGTTAGAGTTTATTCATCACATGCCCAAAACAATTCACTGCGAATTATTAAAGCATGTTAATACATGGGAACGAATAATTAAGTCACCTTTCGGTCATTCTTATTACAGCAAACCAAAAGGTTGGGGCTTTACTGATGAAGGTACACTAAGATTGGCTGACCACTGGAATTTTAGGTCACACGGTAAAACACATTGCGTATCTAATGTTAAAGTACCAAATAAACACTGGGCCATTGGTAAATGGGATTCAGAATTGGATTGTTTTGTAATCCTTAAAGTATTTCCTCGCGTAAAAGATGATGTGCGTGAGAATAAATACCACAGAAGGATGTTGGTTATTGCCTTAACAAGAGAAATGGCACTTCAAAATGTCGTTATCAACTTGACTGCTAAAGGTATGATATCTAGAATTGCTGATAGTGTAGGTCTAGTGAAATTGAGGTACTTGAACAAGTATTACGAGTGTCAAGAACTATATAAACAACAAGAGATTTTTTAAATTATGAATATTCCAGAAGAATTAAAGTACACGAAAGAACACGAATGGGTTCGAATCGAAGGAAACATCGCAACTATCGGTGTAACTGATTTTGCTCAAGGCGAATTAGGTGACATTGTATATGTAGAGGTTGACACCATTGATGACACCTTAGCTGTTGATGATGTGTTTGGAAGTATTGAAGCAGTTAAAACTGTATCAGACTTATTCATTCCATTAAGTGGATTGGTAACTGAAGCTAACGAAGACATCGAAGACGAGCCTGAGTTGGTTAACAACGACCCTTACGGAAAGGGATGGATTGTTAAAATGGAATTTACTGACGAATCTGAAATTGAAAACCTGTTGTCTGCTGAAGACTACGCAAACTTAATATCGTGAGACATATCTTAACATTTATGATTGGGTTGATGTTGGTTTCTTGTTGCTCTGATGAAGAGACTACAACGACTACAACTGTTATTGTCAAGACAGACCCAAAACCATTTGATATGATTAAGTATATCAAAAACTCAGTTAACGCTGGTGGTTGGACTAATGACATTGCTACTGTTATTGCTAAAGATGATAACATTTTCTTCTTTAATAAGGTTAGGAGCAACATGAGTCTAAAGTTCTACATGAGTAGTGTTAGTCATGACTACAATACAGTTTCAATACTTGTAGGTAAAAACAAAGTCACATTAACTGACGCTGAGAATCTTGAGTTATCTAAGTTTTTCGTCAAATATACGAACGCCACGATTAAAAAGATTGATAACAAGGTTCGAGCGAGTATTGTTAATGATGAACCAGAGACCTTTGTTGAACCTGTCGTAAATGATGACAATTGGTAGATAAAAAGCCAGAAGGATTCTCACTTAAGATGCAGATTCTGCATGCAAGTTACTATCAACACATGAAAGGGGCTGAAGAGATGGCTAGAATTGGAATGTTAGATAGAGCTAAAGTATTGAGAGAGGAATCAAATAAGTTGTCAGAAGAGATACATAATCTTAAAGAATTAGAAGCCAATGAGCAAAAAGAAGACGATATCAGTAATGATAAAGGGTGAGCATGAATATGATGTTCATGTTCAAAAGGGTAGAGACTCAACAACATACAAGTTACATCGTTCGAACAATTCACATATCTGGAACGAACCAAAGGAATTTCTTTTAGATGCTAAGGTTGGTGATGAACACATCAGGATTGATGATGTTATATACGATGCAAGTTGCTTTGCTGAGGTGTTTACGATTATGGAAGCAATTGTTAAAGACCAAAAGAAATTAATAGGTAAAAGAAAATATAAGAAATAATTTGGTGGGGTGGGAAATAATATGTATCTTAGTGGTATCAAACATTAAAACTATATATTATGACTGAGAAAGAAGAAGACAAATTTTACGATATGCTAAAAAGTTTTCATAAAGCCGCAATGAATTTAGGTCATGAAGCTAGAGCAGATGATAGTCACGGTGGTGGCATTCAGACTAAGGCAGAACGTGATGATTTCATCCAACACTTTGAGAAATTACTTAATAAAACAAACAGTCATTTCCAAAATGTTAAAACTGCATTAAATAATGTTGTTGATTAATTAGGTTGGTTCATTAATTTTACTTAACTTAGCAATATCAAACATCAGCATCATGGGAAAGAAAGTACAAAAGGTATACGAGAACAAGGATTGGATTAACTGGGTCGATTGTGAAATCGTTAAGCATTCCAACAAACCATTTAAAAGTGGAGAGAAGGTTGGAGTTGTGAAAGCTATGGCAATTAATCCACACTCAATTAAGACAGCGTTCTTAATGGATGATGGTTCAATAGTTGACTGTTACCAATGTAAGTTAGCTCCAATATTTGTTGATATTGAAACGTCTGGATTAATGGATAGGTTAGATGCAGCAAGTGACGCTGGGTATGAAGGTATGGTCTTTAGAAGTAGGGACACACAAAACTTCACTATAAAGATGAAAACTCAAGATGTATTTAAGAACACGTTAGAAGAGTTGACACGACCACAATTGGAATTGAAGTATAGATGCATCGAAGACAAAATACCATCGTTCTGGGCGACATGGGAGGAAGCTGGAATCAATCTAGCACAAGACCTATCGTTTGGTCATTGGGATATTACTGAATCTGAACTTTATCGAGTGATTACATTGGTATCGCTAAGGGTTAAAGGTATAAAGATAACTCAACACTTAGACCCAAAGCATGCATGGAAGGGATTGTATCCACACGCTATGAAACCATTTGATATTACACCTGATGGTTACAAAGTGGGTGTGAGTGCGGATTTACTTGCACACGTTGCTAAAGAAAGGGATATCCATAAACTTAGCATGAAGACAGGTTTGGCATCGCTGGATGATATTATGGAAGGAGGATTCAAACAAGGTGAGTTATCAGTATTTTTTGCACCAGCTGGAGAAGGTAAGTCACAGTACATTAGGGAAACTCCTTCGATTGAAGACATCAAGAAATTGGTGGAGGAAAATAAAGAAGCTCAACATGAAGACATTGAGATTGTTGATTACATGAACTTGATTGACCCTGAAAGAGCATCTGAAGTAACTGAAGCAGGTCGAGGTCACATGAGGAAAATATCAGAAATTATGGCTGAGTTCATAGCTGAGTTAAAAGCAAAAGGAAAACAGACTATGATTATCCCAAAAGGTATTGGGAAATTGGAAACTTATAACAAGATAAAAAATAAAGGCGAATGACTATAATGAAAAAATTAACACCAGAGCAACGAGCAATGAAAGATGCTATGAAACTTAGGGTACTTTCTTTATATCGAGAGCAAAGTGCATTAAAATTGAGTCAAATTCATATTGGTGAAAGAATAAGTCATCTTGAAGAACAAATCGAAAATATTGGAGGGTTTGGGATGGATGTCGAAGAAACATTTAGAAATTTTAAATACAGCAAAAATGAGGCATCACAAACTTAGAAATAATAACATGTACAATATCAACATGTTCGGTGCTCACCAAGGTTACAAGTTAACTAAAGTACAAAGCACAACATTGTATCTAGTGAACTTAATCTTAACGAGATTAACTCAGCTAGTTGTGATAATGTTAATTGGGTCCGTAGTGGTAGCATTCTGTAAGATTGTGTGGTATGGATTATCCCTTTAATCTATTAAACTACACTGACCGAAAACTACTTGAGCTAACTGATGATTTCACATTTGATGATTGGAATAAGATTAGGGACAAGGAATATTGGGAAGAAAGGGATACATGTAGGAACGCATTTGAAGCAAATGCATTCTTATTAACAAAAGTTGAAGAATATTTAGGAAAAAATGAACCAGATGCGTTCGAATTTCCAGAATTTTAAGTATATTTGAATTATGTATAATAGCAAATTAACATCAGTATTTTTAGCTTTAGTAATCGTAGGTGTCTACATGTTGATTACTAAAATATTAGACAACGTGAAAATTGTTAAACCTAAAAATATGTTATTCTATTCAAACATACAGAAAGTGGGTGATTACAACATATTGATAACGAGAGGTATATTGAGTTCAGTTGATAGACAAACACCAACAAGGCATTTCTATGATGCTCATTTTTGGGTAAAGGATAGAGTTGTGGCTAAGAACCATGTTGAAAGATTTGATAAATATCCAGTTGGAACTAAGTTGACCGAAGAAGAAATAAATTTAATATTACAAAATAAAGTATAAAAAATTTGGTAGTATGAATAATAATGAGTATATTTGAAATATGAAATAACAAACAAAAATGGGTGAATTCATGAGAAGAAACGGAAGTAGAACAATCACAGTTAATAAAGCTGAATTGATTGAAAAGATTAAAGAGAACAAAGCAGCACACGTAGTTGCTTATGACAAAGCAGTTAAAGCTTATAAGGTTGTAGCAATTAAGCAATTGAACGAACAGATTAAAGAAGTTAATGAAGGAGGTCTTAAGGCACGTCTTAACTTAACAACACCTGTTAACAATGTTGAGAACTACGACAAGATTATCGACATGTTCGTTTGGGAGCAAGAAGATAAAGTTGAGTTGTCACAAGACGAATTCAATGAGTATGTTCAAGATGAAACTGAAGTATCAAGACACGCTAAGATGTCTAATACGATGTACTTAGGATAAAATATTACCAATTGAAAAATGAGTAGTGAATGACTCCCAGATATGCCGACTTAGTACTTGTACTTAACTGGATTGGGCTTCACGGTACACCATACTTACTCATCGGAATGAGTTAAATCCACGCATCTAGAGTTGTGCAGGCTGTAATAAGGGGTAATTACCTTATGTCAGACATTTAACTTCCCAAGTGGTTTTGGGATTGGTATATGGGGGAATTGGAAATTGGTAAACCACGCGGGCATGAAGCCTGTGGTCAACAGGTTCGATTCCTGTTAGCTACTTAGCGGTAGTTATATGGTATGTGTGTAGGTTCGAGCCCTACTTCCCCCACTGGGTTAAGAGTTACGATTGGTAGAATGGTCCTATTGATACATAAGGTGAGGACACCGAAAAAGAACACAAGTTTATCTGAGCGGTTGCAAACGTAAAATGATTTAGGTGGGACTTGATTAGGTTCGGTATGTGCCGAAGGTTGTGGGTTCGAATCCCACTTAATCCACGAACGCCCAGCGAGACTGTTACGAGTTGACGGGGAGATTGAGTATGACGCTAGGAAAGACTAGAAATGCGGGAGTGGTGTAGATGTGTAGCACGGGGAACGAAAGTTGTCAGGCTCAGGTTCAAGTCCTGATTCCCACACAAGTTGACGACAAAGGTAGTGAATTTGTATTTTATTTACTCGTTCTAGGACGTACAAAGCCATTGGTTCGCACTTTTATGAACAATTGATGTGTAATTTTTTGATTCTTTGATGGTTTTAACTAACCATGAAAATACCAAAGGGTTAAAAGAAGTTTCACATTGACCGTATGATGTTCCCTCAGAGTTTTATAAAACGGTGACAACTAGGAAAGACTAGTAATTGGGAGAATAGCTTAATGGTTGAGAGCGAGGTGCGTATCGTGTCAGGATACTGGTTCGAATCCAGTTTCTTCCACCAAGGTTATGTTATAGGTAGTCATACGAGCCTTTCAATTCGTCAAGGTGCTGCACACGGACAAAGTTGCGAAAGACTTATCCAAACGGAATAATAGCTCAATGTAGAGCGGTTGGAGTAATCCATCAAGTGTAGATTCGAATCCCACTTATTCCACTAAAATTATCCGATGCTAATTGATAAGTGAGCAAGTGCTAATTGTGGGAAAGTCCAGATATACTTGGACAAGTAAGCATGAAGCGGAAGGAAGAAGTAACAGCTAGTCAGGCTAGTGTTTTAAACCTGTAATAAAGTATGAGGGAATCCAATACCTAGCCGAAAATCTGGGAGTAGTTGATTGAAGTTTATGCAACGCATACCCACATGCACAAGAGAGTGGACAAAATGACTTCTATTGCGACACTACCAAGGTGTCATACTTTGAAATTAGATAGTGTACCGCTTGATTGAGATTCAGGAAATGGTCGTTAAGGTGAACAATAGTACTTTCTAGTCCTTAAAACACTATTCTAATCGGGGACATCGGATAATTTTTTTTTTATTAATATATTAATCATTATAAATGAAATTACCTGTAGAATATTCAAAATTAGACTGGAGAAAAGGAGAGAAACGTATTGTTAGAGAACAGTATATTGTAGAACAAAAAGGTTTGTGCTATTATTGTAACAAACCATTGAAAGGGAAACCACCTACTGAAGTAACTGACAAACCAATTAATTTGAGTTTATTTCCTAAAGGTTTTTTAAATCACCCAATACACCTTCAACATAACCATGATACAGATATTACAGAAGGGGCAGTACATGCTTATTGTAATGCAGTGTTATGGCAATATGAAGGAAGATAATCAAATTAAATTTGGTGGAATGGTTTATTTCTTAGTATCTCAATAGTAGATTTAAGGATATGATAGATAAAAACGAAACATTAACAGACTTCATGAAGAGGAATGGCTACGAAGAAGGTGCAGCTAATTCAATAGAGGAACATGTTTATTGGAGCTCCGTTTTCACTTACGAAAAGAAATGGAATTGGAGAAGGCAAGTGTTCAGAATTAAAAAACTTATGGCTGCATATAAAGAATTAGGTAAAAAAGAAAATATGTTAAAAAACAAATTTCATAAGGCACTTAGTGAGATACTAATTGAAGACAACGAATTAACTCATTGCTTCGATACTAGTAAGATACTAGGGTGGCCAAATGTACCAAATGTTGAAGATGGTGATGCTAATCCAGCTGGTCCTTTGGACATGGAGAACTGTGGTTACATCTCATTAACCGATACCGAATTTACAATGGTATGTGGTGGTGATTGGCAGACTGCTCATGAGGTTGTAATCGTGATGGGTGTTGAAGGATTAGAAGTGGCTGGTGTACAAGAATGGGCTTTCGATAATACATCAGAAGAGTTCGAAGAAGAGTTATCAAATAAATTATTTGTCATCAAATATATGTAATGTCAGACAAATTAAAGGATACCGTTTATGAATACTTGGATAAGAACTACCCAATTGAGGGTGGTGTCTTACAAATTGACGTGAACGATATGTCAGAAGTTCAAGAGGAAATTTACGATATGTTTGGTACGCGAGAAATTTTATTTAGAGATTGGATATTCCTAAATTCTGGTAAAACACCAACTATAAAATATTTGAATGGTGATACATATTTCTATAAAAATAATTTTGATTTAAATGATACCAAGTTTCCATCGATTGTTCATGCTGATGGAAGATTAGATTGGTATGTAGATAATGAATTTAGAAATACTATAAGGGGTAAGAAATGAGATTATTACTAGGTATACTAATACTGGTACTAGCACAAATAGGTGTGTTCTACCAGTTTTTTGCACCAATTAAGTACACAGTACTAAAAAATAACTGGTGGATATACGTTATAGCTATACCTATAGTGTGGGCATTCGCCACTGGTACTAGAATATGTACTGAAGAACTGGATGATACATGGGGTGTGAAGGTAGTAACCTTCGTTGCGGGTATAATAACCTTCGCTATATTCAATTTTTTAGTTTTTGAACAAGGAATTAACCTAAAAACGGGTACATGTCTGTTGTTAGCCTTTATAATTGTCGGTATTCAAGTTTTTTGGAAGTAAATTATGGAAAAATAGATTATATTTGGTAGATACAAAACAAAAGACTATCTTAGCAACATGGAATGTATATGAAGAATGGTTAAAAAATAAATAGAGATGGATTTAACACTAGAAAAACTAAACGAAGAGTTAAAAACTTGGGTGAATGAAAATGGTCCAAGTCGAGACAAAGATGACCAACGATTCGGTCAACACCTTTGGAACACCTACGACTTAGACAAGCTATTCCCTGAGCGTGACAGTGCTATTGATGGGTTTGGAGATGAGAAACCATCTGATGCTTATTCTAAAATAATGAATGCAATTTTAAAAACAGTGTAATGGGAGTTGAAATCGAAAGAAAGTTTCTACTAAAGAATGACATTTGGGAAGGATTTAAAAAAGGAAAGATAACAATTAAACAAGGTTACTTAAATTCAGATATTGAACGAACAGTTCGTGTTAGATTATTCGGTACTACTGGATTTATCACAGTCAAAGGAAAGGTTAATGGTTTATCTAGACCAGAGTTCGAATATGAGATACCTTACAAAGACGCTGTTACCCTTTTGACACTATGTGAACAACCTATCATCGAGAAGATACGGTATTATATCCACCAAGGTGATTTAGTGTGGGAGATTGATGTATTCGAAGGGGACAACGAAGGACTAGTCGTTGCTGAAATTGAATTAACGAGCGAAACACAAAGTTTTTATAAACCTACATGGTTAGGTGAAGAAGTATCTGACGATGCTAAATACTATAACTCATCATTAATAAAACACCCTTACCAGATGTGGTGTGTTAATAATAATTTGGATAATGAGGAATTCTTAAAAGATACTGAGTAATGGACTACGAAATAACCCAGAAATATTACAACGATATTCTA
>TARA_R110000823_G_scaffold18197_8_pt1 | contig 15357 bp, 16 predicted proteins | sample TARA_R110000823 | Tara Oceans TARA_R110000823 (sample SAMEA4397722) | marine metagenome | biome: Polar Biome; feature: [DCM] deep chlorophyll maximum layer (ENVO:01000326); material: water (ENVO:00002006), including particulate matter (ENVO:01000060) such as... | depth 20 m | reverse complement strand
TTTTGGCCAGAGCTTTGAAAAAGCGGGAAAAAAAGGACGAAAAGGACGAGAATGGACGAGAATGAAATGTGTAAAATTAAAATAAATACATAATATATAAATATGGGTAAATGCTATTTTTGTGAAACTGAAGATAGAGAGAGTTGGGGTGGGTATTGGTGTAAATCGTGCCGACAGATTAAGAATTTAGGAAATGTATATGGATTTGAAAGAACACTGACTATATTAAAATCGTGTTGTATTAGAGATGAAACGCAACTCGAAAGAAAAATTGAAGGTCAAAAAAAAAAAGCAAAACTAAATGATGATGATGATGATATTGGTGTGGGTGTAAAAAACACTGATATGTCATACATAACAAGAAGCAAAAAAAACGTAAATAAATCGTCCTAATCGTCCTTTTTTTCCCGCTCTAAAAAACTATTTTTATAAAATTGAATTGATAAAATTGAAATAATAAAATAATAAGAATACAATGGCTATTAAAGACATCATCCATATTAAAAAAACTGACGTGAAAATTTGCTTTGAAGAGGTTTATAAATATACATATAAAAATAAATTAGTTTATATTACGAAGAGATGGAATGACGCCCCTATGGGTGTTGATTACTGGGGCTTTCTTGATGATGACAGTGGAGATGATATTTGTGTTGTGTTTGATTAGCTACCAATTTATTTTCCTTGACCAATAATTTGCTGAATTTTTATCATTCTTAGTTAGCCTCCCTTGTTTATTTTTTATTCCGCCACTACGAGCGAGATAATTTTTTCTTCGTGCTGGGTCTTTGTGTTGCGTAAAATCTTTCATTGTGCTATCCCCAAAATGTATTAATCGTTTAGCTCCATTTTTCATTACATATACCATTCCTTTCTTCCCTTGTTTAGTGCTCTTGACTGGTTTGTATAACGGTTTCCTAGTTTTAAAATCACTCATTTAATATAATGTAATATTATATAATAAAATGGAAAATACCACTGAACAAAAATTAATTGAGATGGCTGACGATATGAAAACAATTGTAGAAGAAAAAGATGTTGATTTAAGAATTTACAAAATGAAGTATATGGATTTAAAAAAAACAATGGCCAAAATATATGGTATAACAAGATGCTTACAAGATGTATTAGAAGATATGACTGGTGGTGTAGATGTTGAATTTGTGGTTGGGGCGTATATGCTGACTGAGGTTAGGTCAATGTGCTCTAATATATTGTTTGAAGATGAAGAACGTAAAATGGACATTTATGGATATTAGTGCCTATTTAAAGAATGTGCTGAAACACTAAAGTCTTATATATTTTTATTAATGATTTTATATTTAATTAAATAAAATTGATTATTTATTTTAGAAAAAACTATTTAAATATAAAATAGACAAAATATATATAAAATGAACAACAATAGAAAAATACCGATTATCGAATTCGTGCGAATGGACATTATTAATGTTGGATGGCGGCCAATACGATTGAGATTAGTTAAGGGTGCGACTAAAATAGATAAAATATTATGCGATGATATGGTTAGTGGTCATCTACCAAAAACAAATGATTTTCGTGATGCTAATTGGGTGAAGAATAAAATGCCTAAAATTCAATCGGCGGTTGAGGCTGATTATTATACACACATAGCGTTGGATACAAAGCGAATTTATCATTTGGATGTCGATTGGATTGAAACTAAATCATATACGCCAGAGGCTAAAGCGTGGGTTGCCCATCTTATTAATGATATGAAGTGCCCATATTATCGTTCATCATCTAAACCGAAGGGGAAACATATTCTTTTTACGATGGATGAAGAAATATTCAATGATACACACAAATTGGATAGAAGTGATATGGGAAAAACATACGAAGACTTGGAAATTCTTGCTGGAACTTGGGGTTGGGCGAAGAAAGATACAGTCATTGAAAATTGGAACGGACATTTACCTCATTTGACACTCGCTAATTATAAACAGATTATTAGATTTAATACACCTAAATCATCTATTAAAAGGAAATTAAAAATCAAGGCTCGGGTTAATACACAACCGCCAGAACAGCCAGATGATACACACTTTTTTAAGAAAATGGATTTAATTAAATTGGAATATTTAGATGATTATGCGACTTGGTTTCGAATTCTATTATCGATTAAATCATATGGATTACTTGAAGAAAATGAAGCCTATAAAATAGCTAAATGGATTAGTGCTAAATCGGCTAAATATTCATTGGATGATTTTAATTCGAAATGGGCTAATATACAGCCAACAACTAATATCTCGATTGGGACGGCTATACATTATTCGAAGATTAGTGATGGTGTTAAATACCGTGAAATTAGATTGACTGAAATGGAAACTGAAGACTTGGATTTTTTAGATAGTGATGCGACATTGGCTGAGATTTATTTAAAAGATAATTCAAAAGATGTCGTGCTGAAATATGGAAAACATCTATATACATTCATATCGACAAGCGGTGATGAAGGGCGATGGGTTCGTGATGAAAACAAAAATACATTAAAATATAATGTTGGAAAATACTTGAGTGATTTATTTACTGATTTACACACGAAGGTTAATTCGGCTGAAGAAGTTGATGCTAATAAGTGTGAGCGGATATACAAATTGACAGCGAAGATTAAAAATGTTGCGAAGATTAATTCGGTTGTTGAAAAGATATTACATAATATATCGGTGATTAATTATGATAAAATAGAATTTGACAATGATGGTTATTTACTGGCTTTTAATAATAAGGTTTATGATTTAAAAACCCATAATTGGGTTAATTGTGTGCGTGATAATTATATTCTAACTACGACTGGATATGATTGGGAAGACCCTACTGATGAACAAATGGAACGAATACGAAAATTATTCGAAGATGTGTTTGAAGATGATGAAATACGATGTGAATTTATCCATTATCTTGCGACTTGTTTATATGGAATAGCTGTTGAAAAATTTATTGTTGCGAATGGTGATGGTGGGAATGGGAAGGGCGTTATGAGTGAATTAACTGCTGAGGCCATTGGGAATTACTATTATAGTGGAAATAACGCGGTGTTGCTACAGCCGATTAAGAATGGTGGAAATCCAGAAATTGCTAATATGGAAGGGAAGCGAATGGTTGTTTATAGAGAGCCAAGCGAATACAAGAAATTGGATTTATCGGTGATTAAGGAATTGACTGGCGGTGCTGAAATACCAGCGAGAAAATTATTTTCGAATGATACAAAGGTTAATTTATCGGCCACACATATACTTGAAGTCAATAAGAGACTTGGTTTAAATGGTGATACTGGAAATTCGATTGTTCGAAGGTTGCGAGATATTCCATTCAAAACTGAATTTACTAATGATGAAGAGGCCATAGCTGATAAAAATTTAAATTATGTCAAACGGGCTGATACATATTATAAGAGTGATACATTCAAGGGAAGTCATAAATTTGCTTTAATAAAATATTTAATAGACTATTGTGTTTATTGGGAAAGTTGCGAAGATAACCCAGACAATAAAAATGTGTGCGAAATGTTTTTCGAGAGTGATGAAATTACTGAGAGAACCCAACAATATATTGAAAATAATGATGCGGTGTTAGTGTTCTTGAATTCTAAATTTATTGAAACTAAAGATACTGAAAATGACTTCTTTAAAATTGCCGACTTCTATATGTGCTTCAAAGATGATGATTTCTATACGAATTTGTCGAAGGCTGATAGAAACGGTGCTTATTCGAAAAAAGCGATTGTCGAATACTTTAAATCAAAGGCGAAACTTCGAAAATATTATAAGGCTCGTGAGGATAGAACTGCTGAGAAATGGAATGGAAAGGATGGTTATGGAAAAAATCTAAAAAATATTATTAAGGGCTGGCGAATGAGAAATGATGATGAAATGGAAGCGGCCAGCGATGATGATGCCGATGAGGAATTAGATTTTATAAATTTAACGGATTAAGATTATTTAAATTACATTAAACAATATATATATATAATGTCTATTTAAGAATAAAATACTATATATATATATTATAGAAATGCGTAGTCAAACCACAAATACCTATCATTTTAAAGTCAAAAATACCAATGAAAGGACTAATAAATATTATACAACAGCCAAGTCAATTACTGAAGATTTAGGAATTCCAAGGTCATCCATATATAAAATTATTAATAGAGAAGAAGGTGATAAATTTTACACATATCCTTTTATTAAAATAGAAAAAGTAAAAAAAACTAAAACCGAAGTTATTACTGAAAATTATGAAAACAGATTTCAACATTTAATGAATTTTTCTAAAGCAAATCAAGGCTCTTTTGATGGTTGGTCGGCTGATGCTGATTTACTAAATGCTTGAAAATACATATGATTTTATTTTTATATTTGTCTATATTATATGAGTGATATAGAGGAAATTTTTGAAGAAGCAGTGCCCGAGCCCAGCAAACGAAAAAAACAATTGTCCCAAAAACAACTCGATGGACTGGCCAAAGGTCGAGCGAGAATGGCTGAAAAAAGAAATGCGAAAAAAAAACAAACTGAATTTGAGGCAAAAATGATTGAACAGAAACAATCTAATCGTAGGGTGAAAAGAGAACTTGTTAAGGCAGATGATGAAGAAGCCCATTACAGAACACTCTTGGCCAATGATGAGAAGACAAAGAAATTAAAAAACTTTAAAGAATTACGAACTAAATATTTAAAACGATGTCAAACCAAAGAAGACTTTGATGAATTACGAGAAAGACTTGATGCTATAGATGAAGATGATATATGTGATAACGCAAGATTAAAAGAAAAGTTAATTAAAATGTTGTCTAATTATAAAAGATGAGTAAATATGCCGAAGATTTACAATATGAAAAATATGAATTGACTAAGAAACCACCGCCAGAACCGCCAGCACCAGCAAACAATTATAAAATATTACCATTAAAGAATTTGAAAAAAGAAGAAGTCGGTGAAGAGGATTTTGATATTTTACCCAACATACCATTTTTAGCCTATTGTATTGGTGCTGTTAAAAGTGGGAAAAGTTTGTTTATGGCTAATTTATTTTTTAATCCAAATTTTCCGTATAAGAAAACATTTGATGTTAAAATATTAATATCGAATACAGCCTATAATGATAAAATTATGAAACCTATTATAGAACAATTTGACTTTGTATTTACTGACTATAATGATGCCCTATTAGAAGAAATCATATCGATGGTTGAAACGGATGATAGTGATTGTAAATATCTGCTGGTGCTTGAAGATATTATAGGAAATGTAAATGTCAAAAGAATGGGTGGAGCTATAGATGCCCTAACTGGACTAACAACAAAATATAGGCATATAGGAAATGAAGATAAAGAAGGGAAACTGTCAATATTTATTATAAGTCAGTATTTTAAATATTTAAATTCAATTCAACGATTAAATGCCTCAGCCTATTTTTTAATGGGTAATTCGCCAGAAATTGAACTAAAAAAAATGAGCCAAGAGATGAGCGTGTTTGGTGGGAGTGAAAGGGACTTTATTAATATATATAAGCAATCCAAACAAGAACCATTTGATTTTTGTTTTTTAAATATACAAGATTTAACGGCTCGACGCAATTTTGACGAAACCCCATTATGGTCAGCCAACTCTTCGAAAAATCGGGAAAAAAAGGACGAAAAGGACGAGAGTGAATACGACGAAAGCGACGATGATGAATTAAATAAAGGACAAATAATAGACGGAAAAAAATATTAAAATATATGTAAAATATATAAATGAGTTATTTTAATGAGATTAATGGTTATCTATCAAGTTTAAAAGAAAGTCAAGCAAATGAGGCAACTATGTCCGCTGATAATGCCTCGAAAAAGGCACAATCGATAACAGAAAAATTCCAATCAATAAATTCAACAATTGAAAGTGCTGGTGGGATTATGGTGGCTGGGGCTGAAGGATGGTTTAAAGGCCGTAAAATATTAGAGAAGTTAGGAAAGGCTGTCAAAGGAAAAAAACCCGCTGGCAGTGGTGGTGCTGGTGGTGGTGGTGATGGGAATGGTGTTGGCAGTGGGACTGATATTACATCAACTCAAACCCCAAATGGTGCTGGAACAGTTACGAGAGATGCCGCACTCGGCGATGTTAAGAGTTCGGTTGGTGATGGCGATTTAGCCCCAAGCGGTTTATCAAGAACAATAAATCCATCAACTGATGGTAAAATTAATGTGAGCAAAGGGAAAGGCCCTGCCGATAGAAAACCCCCTACACAAGAACCAGAAGCCGACAATCCATTGGGCGGCGGACAACCACTCAAAGAAACTCAAGGTGTGGATAATGATTTACGAAGTCAAATTCAAGGATTATTTAAAAAACCAGCGCAAGCGGGAAGGCTCGGCGACGCTCCCCCAATGGCAGCGAGTGATGCCCAAAAAGCGGCGGCGGCGAGCAGAAAGGCGGCCAGCTCTAAACCATCGAGTTTGGCTGATACGGCTGGACAAGATAGTGGAAAAAATATATCAAGCCTTGCCGATGACGTCAGCGCTCAAGCAAGGGCTGGGGCTGATGATTTACTTTCTAACATAAAATCATCAACAACTAAATTCGGTTTTAATTTGGGTAAGCCAAGCGGTTCAACTGCTGGCGGTGGTGGTGGCGGTGGTGGCGCTGCTGGTGATAGTCCAGCCACTAATTTGACCGATACTCTCAGCGACCTCAAGGCTGGTTCTAATAATATTAGTTCTCAAGTAGATGGAATTGGTGATAGTTTGGTTAATGGGTTGAAGTCGCAAGGCAAAAAAATGTTATCTGGTGTGGCTGACAATTTAGGTGTAGATACTGATGCTGTTATGGGGTCGGCCAATTTAGCTTTAGATGGTGTGCCGATTGTCGGTGAAATATTTGGTATTGGGACAATGATTGCTGGATTGGTTAAGGATATTGCTGGGAAGGGTGGCGACGAAAGAAAGGCTGAGGAAGCACAAGAAAGTGCGCCAGAGAGCGCCAGAGGTGCTGTGGATACAACGCAAGTCGCATCAAGTGGTGGGACAACTCAAGGGTCTTATATTGCCTAAATAACTTTTCCGCCACTATAATCAATATATTTACATTTGTTAATATGACGTTGTGAAGCATTGTGTCTTTTTAAACTGTCGGCTCGAATTGAGCATTTACAAATATCACAAAATGCTAATGTGTTTTTTGATTTTTCACTCATTTTATCTTTATTTTTTGAGTAATATAATTTAAGTCTATCTAACTCTTTTTGATGGTTATTCCAATAATATTCCTTTTGTTTCTCTTTTAACATTTCACTGTTTTCTTTATATCTTTTAGCCGAATATTCTTTATCCGTTTGTGTTGGGATGTTTTTATTAATACATATAACTGGATTTTTTAAATCAGCCTTATGGTTTTCAATATATATTCTTTCTTTACATTCTAAATCATATCTTCGTATGTTTTCGTGTTCTTCCAATATTTCATATTCTATATTTCCAACAATATATACGGATTGAGTTTTATTGAATTTTTTACTATTATGACTTTTTAGTCGTTGTGGTAAGTTTTTAGTTGAGCCATAGTAAATTTTATCATCGGTTTTACTATAACATTTATAAATTATGCCTTTTTTCAATATTTCGTTTTGGAAGTTGGATACACTTTTGGACATTTTATAATAATACTGAATATTATTTCTTTAAATAAAAAATTAAATGTATTTAAATTAATCCCAATAAACTGTAGTTTGATTTGGGTTGGGGCTCTCATTCTCGTCCTTTTCGTCCTTTTTTTCCCAGTTTTTTGAAGAGTTCTCCAGATTTTTTTTATGAATTTTGCTTTTCATATGATTGTTAATATGACCACGACTTATAATTCTATTACAACTTTTACATATTAATTTCTCTTTTAAATACTCAGTATATCTCGACATATATATTTATAATTAATTAATATTTTTTTAAATACTTTTTTGGACACTATAATATATTTTGTCTCATTTATTTTTAATATATTTTTTCATATCATTTATTTTTATTTTTAAAGTCTTATTTTCAGTTTCATATTTAATTATCATTTGTTTGAGTTCCAGCAATTTCTCTTCTATATCACTTACGATAATTCTAACATCCATAATTACTTATCATTTTTTTTTTTCTCACTCTCCATTTTTTTTCCAACGCTGGTGGGCGGACATCGACATATTTTTTCGCCAGTTTTAGGACACTTTTTATGTTTGTGCTTTTTCTCGCCGATTGGTGGTGGTGGGCTTGGTGGTGGGATTGGGACATCTAATCGTATAATAATGGATGAATTTGAACTTAGTGCTGGATTTGTTAAATCTGGATTAAGCACCTTGACTTTGATATTTTGGATTTGAGTATCTTGTGTTAGTGTTTGAACTATCGCACTATCGGCCACTGGGATAAAATCTTGATTTGATAAATTGGTTTTAGCAACTATACCGAGTAAGCCTAATGGGTCGCCCTTAGATACAACATCTTTATAGGTTGGGATTAAATCACTTGTTATTAAATAATATCCAAATTTTGAAAGACTTGGCAAACTCTCAGCAACTAATGCGGTAGGGTTCGCTTCAACATTTATAAGTGTGGCCATTTCGTAGCGAGAGCCAGCGTATGACAATAAATTATCTCCATTTGAGGCATCTGAAATAAGGCCGTTTCTATTGCTTCTTTGTGTTCGTGGCGTATTATAATCGAAGTTATTGTAAAATTGTAATGGCGTATTAATAGAGCCGCCCCCATCATTGGCTGGTAGAGTAAATTTTGAGGGGTTATTTTGGGATGAGACTTGAGGTATTGTAGATAAATCTAATTTAGTGTTTGATGTTATACCTCTTAGCTTGTATCCACCAGTTTTATTATATTGTGCTATTTCTTCCATATAAGCGTCATCATTAAATTGGTCATAAGAAAATCCTAATTTCCCCCATAGTGTTTTTGATTTCCATATTTTCCTCGCTTGTTCCTCAACTGAAAAAAATTCTTTAAAAGATGCGTGGCTTAAAAATTCTGTAGATAATACTAAATCACCATATTTATTGGCTGTTTGTCTCGCAAAATTAAATACAATGACACCGCCAACTCGACTGACTGGCGTTTCCAAACTCGAACGTAATGTGCTCCTAACAGCGGTCGTAACGCCTTGATTTACTATTGTATAATCTTGGTCGAGTGCGGTGGCTGTGGCTGGTCTATTTATTCTTAAACCTTGTGTTGGGACGCCTTGGTCATCGACAATTGGATTTGTTAAACTACCAACTTCAGTAATAATACATTTTTGTCCATTTACAATTCCAAACCCAGCCCCTTCAATTGTCGCTCCAATTTGGATATTTTCAACACTTAATTTACCAGCAAGTCTTACATTTTTCAATATATTTCTATTGTCAGTTGGACTGGCCGTATGTGTTCCTATGGCTGCTGGATTGCCCCAAAGAGTTTGTCCAGCGCCCCAAGGGTCAAGGTCGAATGTTTCAGCAATTCTTTTGAGGCCAACTCCAACCTTTCCAGCCGATGGATTTTCATTTCCTAATATATCGTGTGATGCTATCCTATAACTGGCGTGTAAATTATTAATTGAAAATGCTGATAAATCAGTATCGAATTGAATATTTACTTCGGGCGCGCCCACCATTAATCCTCTCGCGCCAATTTGATAATCTGCGACATTTTTTGTTTCTGGGTCTTCGTAATTACCGGGCTTATAAAAATTTAATAAAAATGTTCCACTCTTTAATGGCGTTTTATCTAATGATATATCTTTACCACTGACGGCCGCCACTACTGTATTAGCCATTATTCCATCGCCTTCTACCGTCATACCAACCTCGATGTCGTGTCTTTGTCCTACTTCAAAAGCGACGTTAAATCTTGATATAGCAACCGAAAAGCTTGTTAAATTATAAATACTGTGCCTATCATTATCAGTTAAAAAACCTATAAATCCTTTGTTCGCATCATCGTCTGGATTTATTCGCTTTGAATAATTAATTCGTGTCGCTTGTTTGTTTGGAGCGAATGATGGTCTTTTTACAGCATAATCCCACGCTGGTATAAAACAATGCGATGGTGGGTTAGTTTCGGCGTCGATAGTTCTTTCCCATATTCCATCTGGCGCTGGTCGCATTTTAAGGGGTTCGACTGAATGTGTAAAACCAGCATTACCAAAATTAAGTGTTCCATCCCAAAATCTTCCTCCAGTCGCAAGTTCTACATTTGATATAGGGATTTGTGTTCCATTTCTAAATTGATTATTAAATTGACTGTTAATAATAGTAGTTAATTGTTGAATTCCATATACACCTTTTTTTATAGTTATAAAAGCGGACTGTGGGGCTGGTTGTGTAAAAAAGTCTGGGTTATTACGAACCTTTAATCGAAATGTCGTAGTGGTGGCAGTGGCTTGTGGGGCAATAGGTGCTTTATCTACTACTAAGGCTGTCGCTGATGTTATACTAACAACTCGTGTCTGTCCATCTAATATTCGCTCTACATTTGATGTCAGCCCATCCCCAACAGCAATCCCAGCCGTGGCCATTGTGATTGTTGTGTTATCTCTTACACACGTCGCTGGCACTTCAAATTGATAGTCTGACGGGTCTTGAAAGGGTGCGCTGCTCAAAATAAGTGGCGTTCCACTACCGCCGCATAAATGGCCGTTTAAAGCGCTGTATGTTTGGAGGGCAATTTCGCCTTCATTATTCATTAAATATAATTGATGTTTTCCAGTATCACCTAAATTGTTTAACAGTTCATCATACATTCTATTAGTGGTTGGCTGACTGTCTTTAGCACCCCAAACTACAGCCGATGGGACTGATTGTTGGTCTTCAGTAATATAACTGTAATATTGGATTGTTTCCACTATATCTTCTTCGAATTCGATTGACTGGCCAGTGATACCTTTTTGATTTATAAAAGCATTTTCTATAGATACTGTTGTTCCGCTTGGGGCTAATATGGTATCATTTAATTTATAATCCCATATATTAGTAATATCACTTTCACTATCTTGAGCCGAGTATCTATTAATATCTATGAAAAAGGATTTGGTTGTCATATAATAATACGACAGATTTTTATATCGCTAAATAATTCTTAAATATTTTTCTTTTTATACCAAAAGCCGATGTCCCACCATCATTATGAGTAAATACTGATGGATAAAATAAATCGGTTATAAACCCTTTTTTACATAACCATAAATCCATATGATTTAATTTAGTTGTTGGCTTCTCAATTTCTTTTATAATTTCATTTACACTTTCCCACGTAGGATAAAAAATAGCCCAAGTTCCACTCCATCTAAATTTAGTTTTATCTATTGTATTTAATCCATTGTGGAGCTTGGCTACTACGTTAGTGGCTACAAATTCTTTTCGATAATTCGTTGGATGGAGCAGCTTTGCCCCAAGCAATGTTATTTTACCACCATTTTTCAATTCGTCCATAATCGTCCTAATCGTCCTTTTTTTCCCGATATTTTCAAAGTCTTCGCCACAATCTAAAATAGCATCATCTTCGCATATAATTACATTATTTAGTTTGTTTTCAACAATATATTTATATGTTTTATAATGACTACTAAAGCATCCACATTTACTATTAAAATGTTTTTGACCTTCTTTAAATTTACGAACCATTTTTCCTTTAATGATTGGCTGAGTGTTTGACCAATCATCGGCATCGATTTTTGTATATTCATAATTGAGTTTTGATAATCTTTTACTATCATTGAGAGAGATAACTAAAATATTCATATAATAAATAGATACAATTAAAAATGAGAGAATAAAAATTTGTGAGAATAGTTTTAAAAAGTCGGGAAAAAAAGGACGAAAAGGACGATTTAGGACGAAACCATAACTTGAGTGCCTTTAGGTAATTTCTTAACAACGACAACACGAGCGTGAGTGATGTAATAATCTACATCCATTTCGCCACGACAATCTATATCATTGCCGTGATAAGAGTTGGATTTTGGTTTTCGTTTGTATTTAAATATGAGTGGAGAGCCACTATTAATAATAGTTCCGCCACCAACAATAGCATCATTGCCGTTTCTTAAATCAACACCGAGTGGTTTGTAATTTGAGTGTATGCCTTCAGTGATTGGAGTAAGACGCTGTTGGACTGTGTTGGGGTCGCTAAAATACATCGGCCTTGGGACAATCATATCACCATCTAATACATTTGACATTTTATCATATTGACTGGCGTTGTTGTAAATAAACTGTGGGAATACATCTAAACCATTCACCTCGACATTATATTCTTCTTCATCAATACCATCGATACTCTGACCTTGTAAAATCTTTCTATTCATAAATTGACTGGCTGGATTTTTAATGACAATATCGGTTTGGGCTGCTCCAGCGTTTGCGGCTCTTGCCGCCCCAGCTGATGACATAAGAGTTATTTGATTATCGCCATTAACCACTTGGACGGATTTAACAAAAGTGTTTGCTTGTATTCCAGTTCCACTAATAGATGCGTTGGCCGAAATACCATCTATAGACGAAACAGCGGTGAGTGTGGAAGAAGCGTTAGTTGTTGTAGCTGTTGTGAGTGTGAATGCCGTTTTAAATTTATCTTTAAAATCTGTAAATCTTTTCATCTGTATAATGTTATGGACTTCTTTACCAGTTTGACCAAGTCTATGTTCGACTTCTTGTAATTCCTTAGATGTTGATACAGCCGCTAACTTTTTTTTAACAACAGCGATTTGTGGAAATTCAAATCTGTATCCGCCACTGCTCGAAGTCTGTTCAATATAATTATTAATGACTGATGATGGTGGTAATAGGTAATCAACAACGAGTTCAACATTAGAGAAGGCTATATTGCTGCTCAACGCCATATAATCTGTATGGACGTGTGCCCCATCAAACGTTTTTCCAATATTAATAGCGAATTTATCGGCGAAGTTCATTTCGAATTCTAACTGAATATTATAATCAGTAAATAAGAAGAGAGGCAAACTGCGACCTTTTAAACAAGGGAAAATCATATTGAGTGGGATACCGAATTTTTCATTTAAACTTACATCAGCATTGACTGACAACGAATTAACAGCCTTTCCAGCCCCATCAGCATTTGCTCCATAATTAATACCAGAGTTTGCGGCGTCCATAAATATTTGACCTTGACACGTTGGAGTTCCGTATGGGGCTACCGTGTTTGCTGTTACGGCGCCGCCATCATTGACTTTGAGTTCTAAACTATTTCCTAAATAATGACCCATAACATTTCGTCGCTGTAATACAGATTGATTGAGGTTCATAAGAGTGGCTATTCTATCGACATCTTGACAATTATTAATTTCAAAATCACCGATTTTTAATACAGCATTCTTAATACATCCCAACGCTCCATTCCATAAATTTACTCGAAGGTCGCCATTCGTTCCACTAAGTCTTTTTAATTTAAATGTAAGCATAGAAGTTCCTTCTAAAAATCCAACATTTCTAATAGTATATTTAAATACACGGCTGCTATCAGTCGTCGCGTTATTTGGTTCGACAGTTTCCGTTTTAATTTCACTTTGTTGTGGGACTTCTTTTAATGAGTAATCAAGCATATCAGCAATAGTTCCAGACATTTTTATAATATTACGATATATTTTATTTTTTAGAATAATTATTTTCAATAAACACTTTTGGATTTTTGACTTTCTTTTTTTTAAATGGTTTCGCTCTTTGTTCCTTCAATACATCTAATTTTTTTTTTGGTTTTTCTTTAGGTGGGGGGTCTTTAGCACATTCGCCATCGAATATTTTTTTAGAGCATACTTTTTTATTTTTAAATTTAATATCTGCGAATAGGGAGTTCCACGCCTTTAATTCCACTGGGTCAAAGCGTTTTATTTTCATTTGTTCGGCTAAACTATTAGGGCGTCTTTTTGGTTTGTTCATTATTATAAGGTTTGATTTTATTTTGATATTGTAAAATTAATGACTGAGCCACTAATTTCGCTTGCGATTTCATTTGTTTCTGTATCTCGAATTTCCACATCTAAATTATTAATTACCAATCTATTGTTATCGAGTGTTAAAACTTTATTAATACTCGGTTGATAAGTTCCAACAATAATATCACCATTACCAACATTTATTATTTGACTATCAGCGAATGGCGTGGGCACATCATATAAAATAGGTTGGACAAACCCTTGACTGCTTTGATTACCATTGACGTATGATTTTTGTATATTTCTATAACATTTAATTGGAAGATTTTTCATAAATATAGAATATGATGTATCCCTAACTAACTCGGCATTTTCTCGTTGTATCAACGGCACCGAAGTCTCGTCAAAATTTGGGTCAAGTGATGTTGTAGTTAATGTGCCTAAATAGTTTGCTAGTTCATCACTGAAAGTCATTTGATATCTATTTATAAGTGTAAGTGGATGAGCTGTTGTTGCGTTGTCATCGTTTTTATTGAAACAAGTAGCTCTTACAAATTCGAAACCTTCGCCTTTGGCTTGAGCCGACATAATAATATTGAAAGGAATACTCGCATTAATTTTAGATAATTTTTCAGCGTTTGTTCCAGTGAATGTGCCGAGCCCTTGAGCGCCACCAGCATTTGATTGAAACCAATTGTTCTTAATACAATATTTTTGACCCCCTCGTGTCTTAGTATCGAAAATTAAATTGGCTTCAGTTTGTGTGGTATAGCCAACCATATTATATAATCTAAAAAACATTCTATCTAAACTACCATCAGTTGATACCAGCGGACTACCCCTTAACCAATAAGTTTCTATTGCGATTTCGACAGCAGTATGGTCTTCATCAACAGCACCTAAAATGGATGATAAATGTTGTGAATAAACTATTTCCATTTCCACTATTTCTTTGTTCATATTAGTAAATCGTTTGGTTGTTTCGCCATCGCATTTAGGCATAGATATTATTATGCTCTTGGGAGAGACACCACCGCCCCCAGTTATTTCTACTGTAAAATAAGATGCTAACATTGCGTCTTCAGTGCCAGCAACACTAACATTGGCTAAAGTGGTTTGTGTGTCGCCTACACCATAAATGGCTGGATTAGTCATAGCCGTTCCATTCGCCGAGTTGTTAGATGTGCCAGTTCCTCGGGTCATCGCCCCAGTATTAGTCGTTGTGTTGTCAGTCCAAGTCGAATTTCCTATATCACTGCTCCATAATCCTAATGCGACACTTTTGTTTTGTGTGGCCAATTTTCTATTGACTTTAAAATGAATTAAATTTCGACTTTTTATTTCTTGAATGCCGAGTGGCGATGAATAATTAAAATTATAATATTCGTTAGATAGGGCATAATTATCATAATAACTAACGGCTGCGTCATCACTGGTT
>TARA_R110000823_G_scaffold279821_3_pt1 | contig 15361 bp, 23 predicted proteins | sample TARA_R110000823 | Tara Oceans TARA_R110000823 (sample SAMEA4397722) | marine metagenome | biome: Polar Biome; feature: [DCM] deep chlorophyll maximum layer (ENVO:01000326); material: water (ENVO:00002006), including particulate matter (ENVO:01000060) such as... | depth 20 m | reverse complement strand
CATAACCGTCAATTTGATTTTATGTCATATCCGAATCGCAGCCACGGCATACGTGAAGGTGAAGGAACCACCTTACATTTGAAAACCATGATGACCAATTACTTTAATGAGCATTTAAAGTAAGCGATTAAAAATAATATGCACTGAGAGTATTTAGTGCTAATTGCTAGTAAAAGGGAGTAATCCGGTTGATTACGTCCCCTTTACTGCTATTTTAATACATAACTAAGCACTGATGAGAGCCGACATCTCGAGTGTTGGTGTAAGATCAGCAAGAATATGACTTAGATCAACAATACCCCATGAATAATAAAGCAGCTTCATCAAGGAGCACTTGTGATTTAAAACGGTCGAAGCAAAATGTCCCAAACATTGGTCTTCTCGTTACATATCGTACAATGACTCATTCAATAACTGAGTGTTCATTACAATTTCAACAGGCTTTCGGCTTGATATAGAGCTCCCAAAACACAACATTATTTAAACAAATATGGGTGATATTTCATATGGGAATAAATTAATTAATATTGAGAAATAATTTACGTTTAAGCAATTTGACGGACACTTTCCATTGAGTTTTTATCTGATGTTTAAAACCTTTAGCTTTCCATGTTTCAAATGCAACAACCTTTGATTGTAATTCATCTAAGATAGATTTATTCAGGTTAAAGGCACGGATATCATCCCATTCAACGTCTCCGTAACCGTAAAAACTATTTATCTTATTTTCCATATGAATCACTGACATCCACATAAGTTTATTTCTAACGGGAGTAACCTGCTTGACTTTACTCCACTGACCATGACGTTCATTTGTCCAAACAGTTTTATAGCCTTCACTTTTCTCAATTAAGCTTAAAAAAGGATTATGGACATGGGAGCGTTTAGCAAATCGAACGATAGGCTCTACTTGCAAAGTGTAACCATCAACAAAATCGATAGCCATAAAGTCTTGTTTCGAAAACTGAGATTGAACTTCTTTAATATAATCTTGATGCAAACTATCATCATTATCTAGTCTAGAGGTAATGAGATAAGGTTGAGTTAACCTCGATTTTATCTCAGTATTTATTGATGGAAAAAATTCTTTCATCCCATCAATAAATATAGGTGTAAATGCTTCAAATTCATTATCTAAACGAGCAATCGTTTCGCGGAATATTTCAGGAGTCGAGATATCAAAAAAAACTAACCAGGTGAAGTTTTTTTCGGTTTGGGCTTTAAGAGATGAAAAACAATAATTTTCAAAAAGCTTAAGACGATTTTCCATCCAACTATCTGTCAATACTGCCGTATTAGTACGAGTGGTTTGCCAATCTGAACGACGTAGATTGAAGCGAGTTAACACAAAATGTTGAAACATTATTATCCCATAAAACGGAAAGTGGTGAAGTTAAATTTCAAGTTATTTCATCCCTTATAACAATACATTAACTACACAAACAATAATCATGACACACCTAGTGATAACCTTTGAACAGTTTAAAGTAATCGACTAAATTTACTGGTTCTAGTAGATCATTCCCTCCAAAGATCTGTTGTTCCTCTTTTTCTTGCGCGTTATCAACATGTAATAAAAAATAAAGTCATACATAAAAAAAGCCTGCAAATGCAGGCTTCTTATTAAGCTAGATATTGCTTATCTAAGACTTACCAGCACGTGAAACATAATCACCGGTACGGGTGTCAACTTTAACTACATCACCTATTTGTACAAATAGTGGTACACGCACTACAGCACCGGTAACGAGTGTTGCTGGCTTGCCGCCGGTGCCAGCAGTGTCACCTTTTAGGCCAGGGTCTGTTTCAGTAATAGCTAATTCAACAAAGTTAGGTGGATCGACCGAGATAGGGTTACCGTTCCAAAATGTGATAGTACAAATATCACCTTCAGCTAACCATTTAGCTACATCACCAACTGCTTTTTCGTCAGCAGCAATTTGCTCAAAGGTTTCGTTATTCATAAAGTGCCAAAACTCACCGTCAGCATATAAATAGCCAAGCTCTGAATCCATAACATCGGCACCTTCAACACTTTCACCCGACTTATAAGTTTTCTCCAATACCTTACCTGATATCAACTTACGAATTTTAATCCGGTTAAATGCTTGCCCTTTACCTGGTTTTACGATTTCATTATCGATAATGTTACAAGGTTCACCATCAATCATTAATTTAAGTCCAGCTTTGAACTGGTTAGTGCTAAAATTAGCCATAATTATTATGCTCGCTCGTTCACGTAGTACACGTAAAGGTTAAAAATTGAATATAGAAATGCCGCAAATAATAACCCTTATTTGTAATCATTTCACGGTCTTTTGCTTGCTTTTCTTTTTAACATTTGTTTTTTTACCCCTTGCAGCACAGTTTGCTGTCGTGTTGAACAAAAAAGGAAGTTTAAAAAAAATGAAAATAATTGAAAATAATCCTGCTCGCGTGTTTGCAATTTCTCTCGGCTCTGCAAAACAAACCAAAACAACATTACGTGTTATTAATTATTTATGTATGGAGTACAACCAAAGCAATCTGGACTCTTTTGACTGGTCCAACTTTAATTACATAAAAATATTGGAACTCAGGCGCAAGCTAATTGATAAAAACTTAAAACCCAATTCTGTCAATAGCTATATAAGCACAATAAAAAGTGTCAGTCGTGAGTCGTGGCGTCTCAATATAATAAGCACTGAAACATACATGAGAATAAAGGACATTCAACGAGTTAAGGGCGACTCAAATACAACAGGCCGCGCATTGACAACAAAAGAACTTAATGCCGCCATTAAAACCAACGATAGCGATAATAAATCCATTAGAGACTCGGCAATTATTGCGGTCGGTTATGGTGCGGGCTTACGATGCTTTGAGCTTGCTCAACTACAAATTAACGACCTTAATGGCAACAGACTCAATGTGGTTGGTAAAGGCAAGGTAACTCGCTTTGTATACTTGCCGACTTTCTCGCTCAATACCCTGAGAAAGTGGCTCGACATACGTGGTATCGAAAACGGGGCCATATTCAGCACCTTACTAAAAGGTGGCAAGATATTAAGTAAGGGCGTTTCCACCAGAACAATCGCCGATATTATAGACGAGCGCTGCAATAAAAAAGAACTTGAGCGATTTACCCCGCACGATTTAAGGCGCTCATTTGCCACTAACCTTTTAAGTAATGGCGTTGATGTTTTAATTGTTCAAAAACTAATGAGACACGCCAACCTGAACACCACAAAAATCTATGACATGCGCGGTGAAGATGAAAAAATCAAGGCTATTGAATCACTACCTTTTTAATTTTTATTAACCTGGCGCGTCACACATAAAAAAGCCGCTTTAATTAGCGGCTAAATATTGAGCTTGTTTTAATTGGGTATCAAGCACCCGTTCATCTAATTTGTTGATTCGCTCATTAACGCTTTTATCTAATTTCTCAACTGAGCTTTTCATATTGACGATTTCAACGCTAACTGTTTGCGTGGTGATAACTGATTGCATAATGCCTGTAACTAATACGGCGCCCACTGTTTTTGTTACGTCATTCATGCTTTACCACCAAAATTAAACTTATTCTCGGTGTACATCCTGAATAATCGCATCAACCCCAGTGTTGACACTAAAATACCTAACATGCCGAACTGAAACCACCAAGGGGCATTACCAATGGCTAACCACCCTTTTTTCATGGTTGCTGCATAATCCGGTACAAAATGAAGTGTAAAAACAATCAGCCAGAACACGATAAGTAAATCGTCCATAATCGTATATTTTCGATTATCCAAAACCTTTTGGTCGTAGCCTGCATCTTGATTATCTTGATTTACTACGCGCTTAATCTCAGCGCTTACACGTGCTTTTTTTAATTCACCCTCAAGTAATGCGAGTTCATTAACCGTTTGCGCTGCTGCTGTTTTTCGACCTTGCCAACCGCCAACAATGTCAGCGAATGGTTTAGTGATAAAGTTAATTAATCCTGAAAACCATTCCATTAAAAAAACCAAAACCCTAGCGAAGTGACAAGCACTCCACAAATAAACCCCGCCCAACCTGCATCGTCAGATACGGCCTGTTGTTGACCATTCATGTTTATTCTCCCACTTGTGAGCGCAAATGCTCATAAAGTACGTTGTTATCATCAAGCACTGAGCGCAGCTGCTCGGGATACATTTCACCGATAACTTGTAACGGCTCGGGCTTTATCTGCCAGCTTTCGTCAAAGTAGTCACGATAAAGACGCGACACGCTAAATTCAGGGAATTCAACGCCATCACCCAAGCGAAATTCATGATATTTATTAACTACTGGGTCGATAACACTATCAACCGCATTATCAACCGCGTTATATGCTTTGTTTGCTGTTTTTACTGCTTTGTACACGATACCAATAGCAATAAGCGATAACACACTGACAATGGCAAATTTTGCATTGTCAGTTGTTAGTAATTTATCTTTCATCAGCAATACCCTTTGTGTGGGCTTTTAATTGATAAACAGCGATTGAGCTAATAAGCGCAAGTGATACCGCGCCTAATGCTATTTTTACGTGCTTAACTTTAATCATGCGATTGCCTCCACTGGATAACCTAAACGATACAAGCGAGCGACAACAAAATCCGCTTGTTTTGCCAACTCAACACCTTTGATTGATTGCTCAATAGTGAATGCACCTTGTGACCCCTCAAACACTGACATATGCAGCATCATTTCGGGCAGCATGTCAGGGCTGACATATTCAACAGGTGACATTTGCATTTTATCTGCCACGTATTCAATGTAGGCCGTTGTGTGGTTTTGCTCGTCAGTATTAGCGGGAGCCCACTTTGCAACAATGCTTTGAATGGTATTATCACCACGCTCAAGATACTGCAGCAAAATGATATAACCCGCCCGAAAGCCATGCTCTGGCGTTTTGAACTCTTCAAAGGTTTTATCTAAATTTAACAACCTTTCACCAGTCCAATCCGCAGACTCTTTCACGTTCAACGGATTATTATTTCTGACATTTTTCGGTTTTGATTTCATATATAAAAACGCTCCACTCAATGCACATACCAACGATATTAAAGGTATTAATTTTTTGGGTCCGTTCATTATTAAACCCCTGTTGATGTTCTTCCAGAAAACATTACTGATAAATTAAAGTTATACACGGTCGAGTTATAAGATACCCGCAACGCAGAAACGCCGCCGCCCTTATCCGCCACCGCTAGACCTGTTATAAAATTCAAGGTTGGCGAAGGGTCCATAATCTCGCCGATTTTCAACACAGTACCCGGACCACCCTCAGCACTATAAAGCGCCTCTATTACATCGCCTTTGTTACTGTTAGAGCTATCACTTCTAGCTGCTAGGATAGTTAATCTTCCGTGACCGTTTAGCGGTATATCTATAAACCCGCTCCCCATTGCAACCACTTCCGAAAACTCTGTCCTTATAACCCCTTTAAAGCCTCTTGATAATGGCGTGGTGATGACTGATGATTTCCCCATCGCTAACTCAATAGGGTGTTCAATCTCCCCAAGTGGCACTATTTTTTTTATATTTACAGGGTTTTCGTTCAGATAGCTAAACCCGCCGCCGCTTGTTAGTCCGATATCGCCCCTTGTTTTTATTTCATAACCAACCGTTGACCCTATCGTTATCGCTACACCAATATAGCCTTGTGCTGCATAAAAATTATAAACGCTTGGCATTGAAGCAACAGAGGTATTTCTGAAAATATAGTCTTGCTCGTTCACTGGTGTTTGCGAGCCTAACCCTTTCCGATAAACAGAGCCGCCATAAAATGCACAATGTTGGGCGCTATCACTAAACACTGGCTTATGGTTGCCCTCCATATTTATGCCGTAAAAGTTTACCTGAGAATTTGAAATCTTTACGCCAAAGCCGTCCGTATCATTAATATCATCTAGGTAATCTGTATCGTTTGATTGATAATCTACTACTAGCCCATAAAAGCTTGTTGAGTAAACATTGTCACAGAGTAAGCCATTTCTCGCCCTACTGCCTGAGCTGCCTGTTGTGGGGTTTGCACCTGTCGTTGCAAGCCATATATTCTTAAATGAGGTAGCAACAACCGCGCCGCCATCCCCGCCCTCAGACGGTGGCTTACCACTAACCCTTAAAGTTTCACCACCAAATGCATCCGCTAAATATAAATTTTCATACTGAGACCCGCCACCAGAGCGCGCCCAAAAACACCCAAGATTACTTACTGAATTATCATTTCTTACACCGAAATTTAACCGTACACCAAAAAAATTATTGTCTGCCGTTCCGTTTGGCGTTCCCAGTACAGCATCAGCAACCACCCATTTTAATGTTGCATTATCCCAACTTGAATGAGGACTGAATGTTGTCACCTTTGCGCCAGAACCTTCGTATATTACCTCTCTTTCTAGCTCGAATGTATCTGATACATACACTGAACCTGTTGGCAGTCTTATTTTTTTTCTTTCTCTTGTTTGTGCTGCTCTGGCTATTAAATTTATTGCATTTAATACAGGCAACGAATCATAGCTCGCATCATTTACAATTAACCCGAATTGAACGGGGTGCAATGTGTCCCCTTTTAAAATCAATTCAAATGATGTATTTTTTTCTTGGTTTTTTATGAATGAAAAATCATCATGGTTAACATTAAATTCTATTACATCGAATTTTGCTGAGCCTCTTTCTTTTATGCATATCTTTTGACCTATACGGATAAATCTATCCGCTTTCGCATCTTCTACCTTTTCAAAGTTTCGAGTAAAACCTATAAAACCTTTTAATATCGAAAAAACATTTGTAATTACACTGCTCATTTAAATAAGCTCCAATACATCGACCATCACGCTAGATGCACCATTATTAAACGCCCATAAGCTGCCTTTTGTTTCCACGTAATCCACCATGCCAACATCAAGAAAACCGCCGCTTGTGTCTGTTATCGTGTTATCCCCACCCATTGACACGCCCCCGAATTGGTCGCTTCTAATGTTTAGCCTTACACTTTTTCTTTCGGCGGCTGCAATTAATTGTGTCGCCACACCCGGTAAGCATTGCACTTGCGGTTTATGTATATTGTTCGCGGCATTTATTACCTTAACGCCTGGTAATGAATCAACACTGACAACCCACACGCCATCTTGATTCACTGCACCGATATTTACATCACGGTCCATTTCCACTTTAATCGGCGCTTGGTTAATAACCTCGGTTTTTGTAAAGTGCGACTTTTTATCAACAATTGTGCTTAGTATCGTGTAATCAATATCAACGCTTTTATCACTGATATTTTGCAACGATACTTGCCGCGCGTCTTTGATGTTTATCTGGTCGGTTGGTTCAAGCGGTATATCGTCCAAACCTTTTGCTGACAACTCAATCGCGCCACCAGTTGTAATGCTAACAACAGTAAAGATACCACCTGAACTGTTTACTGTTTTTTTCTCATAAGGTGCTAATGTTATTTTCATTTCACACTACTCTTTTTTTTGTTTGATACGTACACAACCGCAAGCGCCATAAGTCCAACAGAACCCGCACCCACTAAAAAAACGGTTTTGGTAATTTTTAAATCGCCGACTTTTAAATTTTCAGCAAAGTCTTTTAATGTGCCGACTGTGTCGTTATTAATCTGTTGTATTCGTTCGTTTGACGAATCAACCGATTCAATAGCATCGCTGACAATATTTTCAATTGCACCAAAGCTTAGTTTGATAGCATCGTAGTCGGTCATTACGATTGATGCGCCATTACTATCAACAATTTGCAAGCCTGACTCATTGCTCGCGTTGTTTGTTTCAGTATTTGTACTGCTACTGGTAGAGCTTTTTGAACTTCCGCCCATTAGATATCACTCCGAAAAACTTGCTCATAATCACGCCGCTCGACTAAATAAAAGCGCTGATTAAGTAATTTTAAAATTGCAGGTCGTTTTGTGTGAAAGCGTATTGAAGAGAAACCACAATGCGCGGCTGCTTTGAAAATATGGTCAACAAAGCTGTTTAAGTTTTTACCCTCAAAACAGCAGATGACCAACTCGCGAGACTCGGCTCGCGTCAGCATGTGCGCCTCGCCCTTATTAAATCGCCAACACTGAGAAACGCCGTTTTCACACTCAAGTCGTAACGGAATTTCATCACCTGCAAGTGATTTAACAAGAAAGGGCGCAGCATCATCAAAACTGCACGCCTTTGTGCTTATTTCTTTTTCCACAACCAAACGCCAGTAACCACAACACCACCAACAGCGGCAACACCCATCGCCCACGGCGGCACACTCAAACCTTTGTTGATATTGAGGCCGCCTTGTGTCGCGTTAGTTGTATTGTAAACATCGCCCGATGTTGCACTACTACCCATATCAGCAGATAAGCCACCGCCGCCCGTTAGGCTTGACATGCCCGCCATTACTTAACCGCCTTATACGCAACAGCTAACACTAAGAGCGAACCTAAACCGATACCTGTATAAATACCGATTTTTTTATAGTTGGTGCTATCTGTTACAACGATTGTTTCACCTGCCGCGCCTTGACCAGTAGTTGCCTGATGAATAGTGTCCGTGTTACCACGAAACGCTTGATTTACTGGCTCTGGCTGCTCGCGTGCTGACTCAGCTATTTTCGTGCTTGCATAGGCATTAACAACACCTAAAAAAACATCGGTATAACTTGCGCCCGCGGTTGATGCGGTCGTATTGTCGGGGTATTCCATGACTTCAGCCATAATTCACCCCTTATGCCGCTTCAAGCACTTCAAATAAAACGGGAATATTACCCGCCTGCGTTACTGTCGGTTTGATTTCGAACGAGCTACCCGCTGTTTGCAGTGAGTCCATGAAATTAAAACCTGTGGCGACTGGGTCAAAATGCAAATAGCCGCTTTGCTTGTTGCGACCGAAACGGTCAAGCATCAGGTTTGATTGCTCTGTTGTCATGTTCCAACGCTCAAGCTTGTTATGTTTGATAATCAAGCTTGTCACGTTCGCTGATTTCATATGTAAGCGCTGAATACGCGGACCACGTGAAAATGTACTGAAATTATTCATACCCGTTGCACTTGCGTCGATATCAAGCACGTATTTACGCGGAATAAGCGTGCGCGCCTCCAAACCATCGCCCATCGTTTTTCGTGCGCGTTGACGTATAAAACCTGCAATTTCTGGTTTATCGCCATCAGTTGTTTGCTGTGCTGTTGCTGCACCTGTTTTTAAGATAAGCGTTAGATTATCTTGTGAAGTAGTAACAAGGCCCGTTAGGTTTTGACCATCATCAGTTTTACCGGAAATATCATCAAACGGGATAACAAAAACACCGTCTGGCAACGCTTTATTCTTATACGCTTCAATCATACGTAAATCTTCGCCTGACAAATCGTAAATTACATCACCGCCAAGCTTTACTTGAACTTGCAATAACTGGTTGTTATTTAAATTTGTTAGCAATGCAATTTCAGATAGCACTGCGCCCGTATCTAAATGAATGGTTGTTTTACCACCCCAAACAATAGATACATTGTCTAATTGCTGAATTGTATGTCGCATTACGCCACCGCCTTTTCTTTTAAGAATTTAGCGGCTTTAACGTTATTTGCTGCATACACCACACCGCCAGAAATTAGCAATGTGATTGCGGCAGTAACTGCCATTGATTTGTACTTACCCATATTAGAGCCTCGCTATAAAAGTGTTTTTAATTCGGGTTGCAGTAAAGCAAGTTATTTGAAATTGAAGCAATGAGCATTTGAAAACGATTTGAAAACGGTTTTGGAAAAACACAGGCACAAAAAAGGGCGCTATTGCACGCCCTGTCTGGTTAATTTGGAAATGAAAAGAACGTTAATTATGGTGCAACACGATAACCACCATTTTTATCAATATCGCGCTGCTCTTGTGTCCAGTCTTTCACTAAATAGTTAGATTGCGGCACATAAGCAGCCACTTTTTCAAATGTTCCGGCTGATTCGCTTAACAAGTAATGCACCTTTGTTCTAACAATTTCGTCGAGTTGCTTGGCGAACATAGAAAGTTTAACGTTCCGGTCACCTAAATCAGTTACGTCTTGAGCACTACAACCGATTTCTTTCATCACTCGGTCACGGTCAGTAATACCGCCTTGAGCGCCGATAACCTTAATCGGTGAATTGTTCCAAATTGTTTTTGGCACTTCTTGGCTACGCTGAAAAATGGCAATAGCACGTAGGCCAAACTTTCGGCCCTCTTTCCAGATTTTACCAATGATGGTTTCATCTTTTTGATTGCCCTCAGCATAACCCGCGAATTCTTCAAAAACCGTGTAAAGAATACGATTACCGTCAGCAGCTGCCCACGCGAGCGATGCGAACCAATGCGCCGATTCAATAAGCGACTTTTTACGTTCTTTCTCGTTGCTACCGGTTAACTTTGGCGTGTAGGCCAACGCGAACGGTTTACCGCTTTGCCATGCTTTTTTAAAAACTCTGGCAAAGTGCAAGCGTGTTTTGTATTGATAAACTTTACGCCCGGCTAACTTTTTATATTCGCCATGTGGGTCAAAGATGATAACAGGGTATTCATTAGGAATTAAACCTAGCGTATTCATCGCCACGCCTTTTCCGGCTCCGGTCATGCAACAAATGCTTGTATGTTTAGCGTTACGCGCTGTGTTTTGATTTATCGCCATTTTCGCCCCCCGTAGGTTCATTGCTACTCACTTGCAAGTAAATTGGCAAACCTGCCGTACAAATTCCGCCAAGTGCCATAATTTCAGGCACCCACGAATCGGTGTCTACTTCATTCGGGTCAATATTAATTTTTGACTCATATTTCATGATGACGGGCGCGGTGAGCATGGCGAAAAGTATCGCAGGAGCCTTACCAAGCGTTATTTGCTTGCCTGTTAATTCGCTCGCCGTTTCGATTATCTGACCCAAACCTGACATAGCAATTTTCATTGCTTGCTCAGCACTCATTTTACCTTTACTTTTTTTACTGTTTTCGCTGTTGCCGTGCATTTGCTCGGCGTTTTCTTGCTGTTCAGCGTCAGCTTTGGTGGTTGTTGCTTCATTGAGCAAGTCGTCTAATTCGGCATTTTCCGTGGTATACGTGGGAATGCCATCATTTTCTTCACTTGAATTTTCCAAAACGGTATTTGAAACCTCTTCGGACTTTTCCAAACGCAAAACGCCTCTGCTTTCATTGATTTCACTGGTATTTTTCAAAATTTATTCCTTAAACCTTATTGGCAGCATAAATGCCGCCGCCAATTAATGCGGCCCCAAAAAGACCAACTATAAATTTCAAACCGTTTCCCGTTTTTACTGACTTATCATCAAATTCATCATTTGAATTTTCAGTGTCAATTTTCAAGTTCGGTTCCAAATTTTCTGGCAGGTCATTTTCATCTGGTTTGAAATGCGTACCTTGCTTGCTTTGCCCGTTTTCACTGGAATTTTTCAAATCACTTTTGAAAAACTCACCCTTAACACCAATATCGTTTTTTGCTGCCGCGTCAATTTCTGCCGCTTTTGCTGCACTAACGATACCGCCACAGCCATTAGTGCAATGTATAAATGCTAATTTCTTACCGTTCTTACGGTGTCGAACCTCAGCGATTCGCCCACAACTACAAATTGTTTGTAACATGGTTAACTTTCCTCTTTTTGATTTTGCTTAATTGCTTTGGCGATTAATGGCGGTAGTTTTGACATAAAACCAACAACACTTAACAGCGCCATAATAAAAATATAACTTTGAAATAACGCGAACATAGCGCAGCCCACGACAACACCGAAAATAAACATTGCTGTTAATGTGATTAATAGACTGCGGGGTTTCATCTGGTTAGTCTCTTTCAGCGATTCTGTAAGTGATGTCTATCGGTCCCGAAAAATCAAAAACCCCGTGACCGTACTCAGCTTTTAGCCGCAACTGTTCAACACTCAAATTGAGTAGCATCGCATTACAAGGGGAGCGAATCATCAGCCTATCTTGAGAACAATCTTTTATCGTTTCTTGCTCAACAACTACAGAATCACGGTAATATGCCATTCCCATCATAAAACCCAACGAAATACATGAAATAGCCAATAAAAATAATGTTTCGGTATTCATTATTCACCCCTTTAAGGCTCTTAGTGTTAAAACGGTTTTACCGTTTGATTTTCTGGCTTTAGAAGTAAAACCAGACTGTAAAAGTTTTACGCGATAGTTTTGTATTGATTGCTTTGGCTTGTCACTTAAAGCGCATTCGAATTTGTTTTTAGGTTCGCTATATTGCTTTACGTGACTTTCTCTATTGTGCTTTTCGTAATTACAATCAATTGCTGAATAACCGCCCATTACGATACCCTCTTTTCGCGCAATTGATTATCCTTGACCTGATAAACGAAACCATCACCCGTTGATATTCGATAACCCCGTGACAAGTAATCAATTTCATTTTCCCTAAAACCTAATTGGCTTAGCTTCGGTGCCCCTGAAAAGCTAGCAGTACAGTTATTGACAGGACTCCAAGGGGAACCGCTGCCGCGTTTCCTAAGAGCAAAACCACCCTCTCGCGTTTCTTCATATCCGCTTGAAGAGATCAAACCCTTAATTTTTCGCACTTTCTCGGCGTAGTCGTTGGTGGTGAACTCATAAGCTAAATTAACCCGAGATTGACGCATAGCTTGCGTGAATGCGTACCACTTGCCCTTTTTGTCGGTTGACTCAACCGCTTGGCGAATTTTTTCTACTTCGGCATCTTCAGCAGTGAGCGAAAGCCGCCTCGCTTCGCGATAGATTGTGATAGGCTCAGCGCCAAAAAACTGGAACTGACGAATACACCATCTTGACGCCCAAGCGGTTGCACGTTGAGCGCCATCGCTTGCGCTTTTTCCTGACTCATGGCAACCATTGTCGGCTCGCCCTGAAACACTGTTATCAATTTGACTAGACTCAAGATATTCCCCATTAATGTTTTTAGACAAATATTTAGCTATATAACCCGTTGCGCTGCCTTTTGATGGGTCGATTACCTCAACAACGAAACGGTGCTTGTTTGCCCCTTTTTCAAGTCCGTCCTCACGTTTGGCGTAATCTTCCATTGTATAAATTAGTCGATTACCTTGACTTGGTATCACCCATAAAAGTAAATGCCAATGCGGGGTCGCGTCATGATGTGGTTCAGTGACGCGGACACCATAATAAGTGATGTTTTTCCGCTTTAATTCTGCGCGAATTTTCGCCCATAAACCAACAAGATAAGCTTGCGTCTCTTTTGGCGTACAGCCGATATATTTATCCGATGTAGCGTGATATTTGCTTGGCGCTGTCAAGGTTAAAAACAACCCTTGATAACCATCATCAATACTGAGATTCTCTAAACCACGACAACGAACCATTAACTCAGTAAAGCGGTTTTTAGGGTTTGAGCTTGACGCATCAGCCATATCAACAAGCTTAACTATTTGCTCGTACTCTTGGCCTGTATCGGGGCACGTATGCAAAGAAAACAGCTCCATTGCCTCAAGATAATCACGGTTGGCTTTTTGTTGTTGCTTCCACTCCTGGAGTGACTGCGCTGAAATGTACGGACTAATCTTCTTTTGTACCTCGCCAATAGCAATTAAAATATGCTCATTGGTTTGGTTTTTAATGCGCTTGAATTTACGCCCCCACCATTTGTCACAACACATACGTAAAAGTGCACACTCTGCAGCACTGATTAGCTTGTCTTTTTTAACTAGATTTTCGTATGGCGGGGCAACTTTCCACTCTAAACAATACGCCGCTAATTCATCATAGGCATAAAGCAAGTTTTGCTCGTAATCATCACCCGTATTACAATGTGAAATCATACTTAAACAATCGTCAGCGGCATTTTTAGCGTATTTCTCGATAACTTCATCACGCAGTAATGCTTTAGGGTTTTTAAACGGACAATCAGCTAATATTTGCTTTACGGGGCTAACAACATCACGTAGCCAGATATTTGCGTATAGCTCGTTATTTTCGCCGTTTTTGCGTTTTTTATTAAATATGGTGGTGTAATGACGAATAAGTCGGCGCTTTACGTAGCGCGGCACGTTTTCGGTTTTGGCAACGACAAAGGCGCGAATCTGCTTAAACTCGGCATTAGTAACGAATATTTTGTATTTATCTTTTTTGTCAGTATCGCGAATTAATGGCGTGAGTAACCGCCACAATGGGCGGTCTTTTGATAAGTTAACAACCATTACGGCAACAACCTTTTAACTGGTAGCTTTCCAAGGTTGTGAACTCTGAATTGCAAATTCAACGGGGCATCAACAAGCCCTACAGAAAAACCCCACAAAGTGCCTTTCATGTATTCATTATTTTTATGTTCGCGCACTGCCTTTGCGTTACTTAAAGCGCACGACAAACACAACCTTTCCGCTCGGCTTAATTTAATCATTACGCACCTACCTTATTGTTACGAGTCAAACGCGCAGCATAGGCGGCTAATTCTGCTAATTTTTTCGATTTATCGATAGTGACTTGAAAGGTATTTACTTTAGTTTTTGCAATTTTTTGACGGAGTAATTTGATATTTTCTAGAGCAACATCAGGTCGCGACTTATTCAGTTGAATAATATTGTGCGCTATTTTGCGAATGTGATTTTCAGTCAGTGTGTTTTGTAGGGTTTTCGCATAAGCGAAATTATCTTGTTCAGTCATGGTTCATCTTCCTTAAGTAAAATCAACACCTTGCTAAAAAATCTGGGCTTGTCGGCCAACGCACCCAGACACAAGGAAGTAATTAATTGCTTTCGAGCTTTGCTGAATTGACTAAATAAGCGCTAACTAAACTCAGATAATACGGCGTGAACCGCGAAAGCTTTTTTACTGTACCCCTCGGGGAAACATTCCGCAAGGGGAGCACTCCCCAACAGGAAGCGTTGCCTTTACGGAAAATAGGTACTAAACTTAAAAAGCTAACTAAAATCAGGTAAAACAAAATGACTCTACAGGACTTATTAAACAAGGTTTGCGATGGCGGTTCAGACGGGCACGGCTCAAGAAGAATTGGTATTACATCAGGTATGTTTAGCGCTTACAGAAATAAGCGTAAAATACCAAGTGACGAGGTTGTCGAAAAAATGATAAGTGTCACAGGTTTAAACCCTGTTGAAGTGTACATGGCTGTTTACGCTGAAAGAATTCACAACCCCGCTGTTGTAAAGGCTTTCAGAAACCCTAGCCAGTTTGCCGCGTAGAGTTTTTTACCCAAAATAAACTAACCGCTTTCGGGCGGTTTTTTTATACCTGATAAAAAATAGATAACTTGTAAGTGGTTAATAATTAGACATTTTATGATGTTTGCCATTTACGCTTTAACAAATAAAAACAAAAAAGCGCATAAAAACAGCATGTTAGAAGAGAAGCAAAGCAAAATTAAC
>TARA_R110000823_G_scaffold27887_3_pt1 | contig 15381 bp, 22 predicted proteins | sample TARA_R110000823 | Tara Oceans TARA_R110000823 (sample SAMEA4397722) | marine metagenome | biome: Polar Biome; feature: [DCM] deep chlorophyll maximum layer (ENVO:01000326); material: water (ENVO:00002006), including particulate matter (ENVO:01000060) such as... | depth 20 m | reverse complement strand
GTAATACTCGAATCACTCGGTATTTCTTTAGTGACACCAATTGACCTGCTTAAATAAATTAGAGGAGATACTCTGCAATGATTGTTCTTTTGAGTATCGCATTCCATCTAATTGGGTATATAAATCTATATAGGCCCTGCTATACTATATAAGCACGCATCCTATTAATATACATATAATAACTATCAGGATAACCCTCCCTTTATGGGAGGGTAGTACGATAGTCTACGTTCAGAAGCTTACGCTATCTCGGAGAGATACGGGCTTATAGAACGCTTGCAAACTGGCAGGATAGCCACGTTCAGTGTCTTCACTGAACTCAGTGGGTTCCCCAGTAAGCATGTAGTCTACGTCTGGGACGTAGAGTAGCGTCTGGTCGTTGGCCAAGTATTGGGCAGCGATGCGTTTGATAGATGCAGCTGTAATAACAGGTGCGAATGATCTATCAATTTGCAAGGTGGTGACCTTAAAGTTACGTGTATACTGGAGTAGTCCAGTAGTAACGTCAACTTTAGCTACAAAGTCTTTGTAGCGTGAGTCAGCCTGCTTCGTGTTAGCAAAGCGAGCGTCATTAACTACGTCAGTAGTTGATGTGTGAGTCTGCGAATCGTTGGATGGATCGTTAGGTCTAGCCATGATAATAATATCCTTTAGGTTATTGTTAGAAAGATTGCGAAGCAAGAGCTCCAGCTGGAGCTAGAAGGGGGTGCGTGAGCATAGCGAACGCAACTTGGAGTTGAACCCACGTAGAATTGAACGGCCAAGGCACCCCATGGCGTGAAATTCAAGGGGGTACTCCAACCTGTATATCCCGTAACCCCAATGTAGAATAATTTTTGGGAAAAACGAACCCAGAAATCCCTTATAGATCAGGTGTGTTTATTGGATTCGTTACTCTACCCTAAAATATTTTTATATTATTATTTCACCATTACCCCTAACTCCTTACTATTGCACAACTTAACTAAGATGGGATAAAGAAGAGGATGATTATTGACACTTACCCTAATTCTTATATAAATTATAGCTTTTAATAAGAGCATATAATCGTTATTATCTCTCATTGCTTTTAGATAAGCGTTTGGTTGTTCTAGTAAATAAAAGGAAAATATAGTTGGAAGAATTTAACTTAAATGATTATATTACAGCAGATGATACGCTTGATATTCAATTATTATACAAAAGAATGTCTGAGATAACTGGATTTATGAGAAAAGATAGACAAGAGCAGATGTATGCTTATGTCACTCTTAGATTTAGTGAACGACATCAAGAAAGATCGTGAGATTTTACACGATAAATGTGGAATGGGTGAGCAATAACAGTAGAGAAATAAAGGTAGGTGGATATGGCAATACCAATAAACGTATTTGCAGAATACGGTGCGATTGGGATAATCGTTTGCTTATTCGTAATGATGATTATGAGTCTTATAAGGAGTCAGAAATCTCAAAATGAAGATTTAGACAGTATAAGAGTTCATATATCTAAAATAGAAGGAAATGTAAAAAACCTTGAAGGAATTGTGCTAAAAATGCTAGATAGATGGAATAAATCAGATGATGCGGCAACAAGACATAGAGAAGCTATAGTCTCAGAGTTAAATGATGTGACTGATGATCTAAATTTCTTAAAAGGACGTATAAATGGAAGGGCTAAGTAATGGCAAGATTCGGTACTAGAAGTAAAAGTAGACTACATACTTGTGATGAAAGACTACGTACTCTATTTGAAGAGGTAGTGAAAAATTTTGATTGCACTGTTATAGAAGGCTATAGAGGTAAAGAGAAACAGAACGAAGCTTTTGATAAGGGCAATAGTAAACTTAAGTTTCCTAATGGGAAACACAACCAATCACCTAGTATTGCAGTTGATATAGCTCCTTACCCAGTTGATTGGAAAGATAGAGATAGATTCCATTACTTTGGTGGATACGTGTTAGGCGTAGCCAAATCTATGGGATTAAACATAAGATGGGGTGGCGATTGGAATCAAGATACCCAAACTAAAGATAACAATTTCGATGATTTAGTTCATTTTGAAATAAAGGAGTAGAAGATGGCAAAAGCAAAGAAAGCTACAAAACCAGCAGTAAAGAAGATTGAAGAAGCAGCTGATGTAGTAAAAAAAATAGCTACAGACACAGTTAAAGTTATACGTGGTGTATGGACTAAACGTGGCAAATAATTTATAAGTGCGATACGAAATAGTATCTAAAAAAGAATATCCAGTTTATTCAAAGAAAGAAGCTGATGAGCTGGATATAATATATAACCATCCATTTGATGTCCCAATAGGAGAATACGGAGTATCCGAAGAGGGTGAAGTTGGTATCTGTTTAAACAAATATACAATGAAATCAGGAACTATGAAGGTTAAATACCCATGGGGCCCATCTTTTGTTAGAGACAATACTACAAAAGTAATGTCTACTGGTAGGACAAACAACTATGGAGAGCCAGAAACATTAAAGAGAAATCAAAAGATTAAAAAAAGGCCAGACTATAGAAAGTTAGCTATACTTATGGCTGAGCCAGGGATGACAACAAAGAGAGCTATAGCCCTAGTATTTGGGAATATTAAAAGCTCTAAGTTGTGGAATATAAGAAAAACAATTAAAACGGAGGTTTTTGCACAGATGACTAAAGATGAACTAAAAAAACTTGTAGAAGAGTTTCCAATAGGACAGCATGACACAGCAAAAGCTTTGGCAGCTATCTTAGATAAATCAATGAGCTATGAAGATGATGGGAAACCAGGTAAAGATTATGATGCTAAATCAGCTTTAGCTGTTATAGATAAACTAATGGATATGAATGAAATGAAAAGCAGAGGTAAGGTTGTTGTCACTCAACAACTAGAAGGTTCTACGGTTGAGACTACTCTTGCTGACATACAAGAAAAAAAGAAAATGTTTAAAGCAATACAGACGGAGGTGTCAGATGGGATACAACAGAGACCAGTCGAAGAAGAAGAGTAAGAAAAGTAAAGATCAGTATAAGAAAAAAAGTGGAACAGCTAAAAAGCCCAAAAAGTAGTGACTATGAATCAGCTTATGCTCTTGAAAGAGAGAAAGCTGAGTTCGCTAAAGATATGGGGTGGTTTGGTAAGTATTGCTTTCCTAAAGCGTTAGCCAAAGATACTCCCCCTTTTCATAGAGATATATATAAACAACTTAAGTCTGATGAAACTAGACGTGTTTTAATAGCAGCTCCCAGGGGAACGGCTAAAAGTACAGTATGTTCACTTATATTTCCAATGTACAAAATAGCTTATAAAAAGCCAGAAGAAGATTTATTTATTGTTATTGTATCAGAATCTCAAGCACAGTCTGTAAACTTTTTATCTAGAATAAAATACCATCTAGAGAACAGTCAAAACTTTAAAGATATATTTGGAGACTTTAGTTCTGCTACAGCTAAGAGATGGACTGGAGCAGATATTGTTTTAAAGAATGGAGCCCGTATAGTTGCAGTTGGTACTGGACAGAGAGTGCGTGGGTTTATTGAGGGTGATACTAGACCTAATGTTATTATAGTAGACGATTTTGAATCAGAGTTAAACGCTTTTACCCCAGAAGCTCGTACAAAGAATAGGAAATGGATGACAGAAGCTGTTATACCATCTTTATCTGATGAGGGTAGAATAGTTATGATTGGTACTGTTATATCAGAAGATTGCTTCTTATATTGGGCTAAAGATAGTCCTGCTTGGGAAACTTTATGGTATAGTATATGGGATGAAGACGAGAAAAGTATATGGCCTCAAAGGTTTCCTAAGAAAAGAATCCTAGAAATAAAAACTGAGTTTGAGAGTGTGGGAAATATAAATGGATTCTATCAAGAATACATGAATATTGCTCAGTCTCCAGACGATGCACCATTTAAACCAGACTATATACATTTACATCATTATGATTTTGAAAGAATAAAGAACCAACCCTGTCTAACTAGGAGTGTAGGTGATGAGAAGAAGATTATACCAGTCGAACTCTATACTGGAGTTGATCCTGCAAGTAGTCTTAGTGCCCGTGCTGACTATTTTGTTATTGCTACCATTGCTATTGACGCTGATAATAACAAATACATTGTTGATATATTTAGGAAAAGGCTCGATCCTGCACTTCAACCTCAGAAAATTATTGATGTATATCAAAAGTATCTTCCAAAAAGAATGAAGATAGAGACTGTCGCTTATCAAGAAGCATTGAGAAGTGCAACTAGAGCGATTATGTTAAAACAAAATTTGTACATCCCTGGTCTAGAAAAGGGAGTAAAACCAAGAAACAGAAAAAGTGAAAGGTTACTATCACTAGTACCAGCATTTGCTAAAGGAGAGTTCTTTTTTAGGAGTCAAGACTTGACTGCACAGCAAGAGTTCCTATCTTATCCTAGAGGTAAGAATGATGACATTATGGATGCTATTTGGACTGCTTTAGAAGGAGCAAAGGCTTGTAGAGTCAAAAAAGAAGGTTTTGACCCTAATGTAGAACTTGAAGTAAAAGGCAATAAACTCCTTGACTGGTTAACTATGTAGGTTGTAATATCATACGATGGCTAATGAATCAAAATCTGCTAAATCTAATAAGAAGGTAGTACAAGAAACCCAAGACCTTTGGAAAACCTATTCTAAGAAGCGTGAAGTATGGGCTACACATGCTCAAGAAGATAAGGAATTTCGATTGGGGAAACAATGGACTGCTGACCAAAAACGCACTCTTGAAGAAAGAGGGCAAGCTGCTATTGTTGTCAATAGAATACATCCTGCAGTTGAAGCAGCAAAAGCTTTAATTACTGCAAACAAACCACAATTTAGAGTATCTCCTAGAGAAGATAGCGATAATCAAGTAGCACAGGCTATTAATGGCTTACTTGAGTATGTATGGCAAGTCTCAGAAGGTAATGCTGTAATGCGAAGAGTTGTTGATGATTACTATGTAACAGGATTAGGATGTGCATTAGCATATATAGACCCCATGATGGACATGGGAAAAGGAGAGGTATGTATACATGATGTAGACCCTCTTGATGTATATATAGACCCAAATTCAAGACATCCACACGCAGATGATGCTGCAAATGTTATTATATCCAGATTATACACTAAGAAACAAGCTCAAGATTTATATCCAATGTATAAGAAAGCTATAGGAAATGCTACATCAGAAAACTTTTTAACTGACAGACCTACTACGGCTAGAGAAGATGATGGGGAGACTAGTTGGCCTGAGTCTAGTGAGACTATGACTATTGCTAATTTTGGTGATAGTGATGAATATATAAGGGGATATGAAAGATATACCCCAGAAATGATAGATTATTATAGGGTTTTTGAAAAGCCTACTTCATATGAAGATTTACTTAATAAAGAAGAATACATTGAATACTTAGGTCAACCAGCTTGGGTTATTGATGGTAATATTATAATGGAAGCTGAACAAGCTCAGGGTATGATACAGCAAATAGAGCAAGGATTCCAACAGCAATTACAACAAGGTAGAGAACAAGGTAACTTAGAGTTACCTCAAAAGCCTGAAATCCAACAGATTACTTTTAAAGAATTAGTAGCTGGTGGTCAGATTGAAGTAGTAACTGTACCAACTAAAAGAATTAAACAATGCGTAATTATGGGCGATAAACTTTTATATTCTCGTATCCTCCCAATTGATCAGTACCCTATCGTGTTCTTTATGAACCAGCATACTCGTACACCTTACCCAATGTCAGATGTTCGTATGGTAAAAAGTATGCAAGAGTACATCAATAAGACGAGAAGCTTGATTATCGCCCATGCTACCACAAGTACTAATACAAAAATTTTGATACCATCAGGTTCGGTAGATATGAGGGAGTTCGAGCAAAAATGGGCTCAGCCTGGAGTAGCCATCGAGGTTGATTTTGATCAAGGACAGCCAACACCCGTAATGCCAACTCCCCTACCGAATGAATTATACCAAAATGAGATAACAGCTAAGAATGATATAGATCATCAACTTGGCCTTTATGAAATGTCTCAGGGTAACTCAGCAGTAGCTCCACATACATACAAAGCTACAGTAGCATTGGATGAGTTTGGACAACGTAAAATTAAAAGTAAGTTAGCTGATATAGAGTCTGGATTAAATAGGTTAGGACAAGTAGTCATACCTATGATGCAACAGCTATATACTACACAGAAAATAGTTAGATTAATACAACCTAATAATTCAATGTCTGAATATGTAGTTAATAAAGAATTATATGATGACAAAACTGGTGAGATAAAAGTTATAAATGACATTACCGTCGGTAAATACGATGTAGTAGTTGTTACTGGCTCAACTATGCCTACGAATAGAATGGCACAGCTTGAGATGTATATGGACGCTTACGAAAAAGGTATTATCGACAAACAAGAAGTATTAAAGAAAACAGAAGTCTTTGATATGGAAGGCGTAATGAAAAGAACAGATTTAATAGGTCAATTGCAGCAACAACTGAAACAAGCAACTGAGACTATGGAACAAATGCAAGGAGACTTGCAGACAAGGGAGCGTGAAGTATATCACGCTAAGATGAAAGCTGAAATCGAAAAAACAAAGTCTACCTTGAAGGAAACGACAAGTAAGGCTAAAATGTCTGGCACTCTCTTTGAGAAACGCCTAGATGACGCATTAGGACAAGTAAAAAAAGAAGTAGCAGAAGCTGCTTCAAAAGATGCACCTTCTTCACGTCCTAAGAAGAAGCCGTCTAAAAAATAGGAGATTATTATGGCTGAATTTGAAACAATGGATACCCCTCAAGCAACTGCACCTGTCGTGGAAGAACCACGCTCAGTTGATATTAGCGATGAAGGCACATTAGTTGAAGATGTCATATTTGGTGGAGAACAAGGAAGTGTCTCGGAAGCCTTTGTAGAGCCTGGAGAACAAGGTCAAGAACCTATTCAGACTCAAGAAGAACCTTCAGTTCATGTTCCATCGCAAGGTGAGAACGATGAAGTTCGGTATCAGTACTGGCAATCACAGGCTGACAAACTTAAGAATGAGCGTGATCAATTGCAAAGTCAATTTAATACATTAGCTACGCAACAAACACCTCAAACTCAAGATAGTCAAAAAGAGCCTGAGCCAGAACCTGAGGCTGAATTTCCAGCTCCCCCAGAGAAACCAGCAAAACCTTATAATTTTTCAATGGATGAAGCGATGTCAGATGCTCAATCTGAAAGTGCTCAATTTGTACAGCAAGAACAGTCTTGGCGTGACGAGATGGATGAATATAAGAGCTTACAGTTCGAATACCAGATGGCCATGATGAAAGACGAGCGTGACAATTTTAAGCAAGAACGTCAGGATGACATTCAGCGTCGTGAAGCAGATCAGGCTCAGACAAAACAAATGAATGATTTAAAAGGCCAAATTATGAATCAATATAAAGTTGATACTAATACAGCTGAAGATTTTGTTCGTGTAATGTCTGATCCTCAATCATTAAGTCTTGATAATCTTTGGAAGTTATATTCTACAGATAAAGGTCTAAGCACCCCTCAACAATTTGCAGCTCCTTCAAAAGAGTTTCAGCAAGTAAAAAGGGCACAGCAAATACCTACATCTATGGGGGTTATGCCTTCTCAAAATAGGCAAAATCAGGGTTCTGTAGAAGATACTGTCATGGACAGTATGATAACTGATTTCAACAAGCAGAATCCATTTAATTAAACGGAAACTAATTGGAGTAAATTATGGCAAATCAATATAGTATAGGTACAGGAAGTACCATGCAATCTTCATCAGTTGATCATTCTAGACGGATGTTTAACTTTGGAGAAAGAGTTGCTGAACTCGCTCCTAAACAGTCTCCCTTCTTCACATATTTGTCTAAAGTAGCGAAGAAGCCTACTGACGATCCTGTTTTTAAATTTTTAGAACAGCGTCATCAATGGCAACGACGAAACTTTAAAGTAAAGACCGCAATGGCTACAGCAGCATTCAATCATGCAGATACATGGGATGTTACTAATCTAGTTGTTGATTGTCTTTATGACTCATATGGTCGTGAAGTAACAACTGCTACACAACCTGGATTCCTTTTGGATAAACAGATTGTAGCAATTGCTGCGGAATACGATGTGAACGCAACAGATGGTAGTGATGTACCTGTAGTAGCATATTATAAAATAAGTGCTAATCCAGACCTCGCTAACAATGCTGCTCACACTCGTATTACAGCGACATTTATCAAAGCAATGTACGTACCAACAGCTTCAAACAGTGGTCTAGTGGCCCCTGCTAATGCTGCATTGTTACGTTTAGATGCTGGATTTAAAGGTCAAGTTGTAGGTTCAGCTTTTGCTGAAGGTTCAACTGATCCTGAAGGATGGAAAGACGAGTTCTATGATAGAGAAGGATATACGCAGATTTTTAAAACTGCGATCTCTCTCTTTAGTGGAACTTCATTAGCAACACGCTATCGTGGTGTGTCTAATGAGTACAAGCGAGTATGGCAAGAAAAGTTAATGGAACACAAGATGGATTTAGAACATGCAATGTTGTTTGGTATAGGGTCAGATGACTCTACAGCAACAGGGCCTGTTAGACGCACATGGGGTATTGTACCTTATACAGAAGCTTATGGTAAGATTAAACATTTTACTTATGCTAGTTCTGGGTATGATGCATTTATTGATGCAATGGAAGATGTGTTCTCACCTGAATCAGGAAATAGTGGTAACAAGCTAGTTCTTTGTTCTCGTAAGGTACTTTCTTACTTTAACAAACTTGGCAGTAGTTCTTTCTTAGGTAATACAATGGCACTTGGACACACAGCTACAACTAGTGGTGGTTCTAATGGTTATGGTATGGACATACAAAACATAAAAGGTTCTTTCGGACACAATGTAACCAAAGTAAATACTCTTTACGGTGACTTACATCTTGTCGAGCAACCTCTATTTAGAGGAATGTGGGAAGATTATGCTTGTATGGTAGACCTTAAGAATGTGGCTTATCGCCCATTAGCTAGTAATGGCACGTCAAGAGACACGCAGATTATTACTAATGTACAGAATAACAATGTAGATGGACGGAAAGATATCGTCTTGACCGAAGCTGGTCTAGAGATTTCACTTCCTGAAACTCATAGCTTGTTAAAGTTCACTTAATAAGTTAAGTTTAGGGGGGTATAAAAACCCCCCTACTCTTTGATTGGAGTATATATGACCGTAGTAACAAGTAATGATATTGGTGGGCCCTGGAAATCGGGCAAAGAAGAAAACAATAACAATAGCCGTAGAAAGCAAGCCACCGATAATAAAAAATCTAAAGGTAAAAAGAAATGACTTTAATAACAGCATTAAAGATAATGGGAATGACAGCTAAGGCTTTAACTAAAAAATATGGTTCAAGAGCTATGGGGTTGTCTAAGAGAATTAAAGCAGGTGATATGGTTACTAAAGCTAAAAAAGGTGGAAGACTTTTAACTAATGATAAAGGTGGAAAAAGTTTTAAATCTGCAAAAACTTCTCCTAAACAATTGAAAAAAGAAAAAAGAGCAATGCAAGATTTTAGTGCAAAAAATAGAGCTAAGCGAAATGCTAAAAAAAATGAGCAAAGAGATATAGATAGTAGTAGACAAGATAATGATTCAGGTGAATATGACGCTTTTAAAGAAGAGTGGACTGACGATTAAGGAATGCTTTTATAATGGGCCCATCAGTAGCAGGAGTAGTAATGAGAGCTATAAAAGATAATAATATGGCTATAATAAAAGCATTAGCTCAGAAAGCTAATATGTCTAGAGGTAAGTTTATGTCTATGGCTAAAAAAGTATCTATGAATACAAAGAAAACTAAAAAGATGACAGCTAGAGAAAAGATGTTAAGGTCTAGAAAAGGACAAGATGCGTAATGGCATTTATTGATGACATAGGATATTACGCTGGTAGTACCTCAGGTAAGAATACTGAAGTATCTAAATTTCTAGCAAATGGTGTGCAATATATTATTTCTGTAATAGAAAAATCTAATCCAGATATGTTACCTTTATTTGCTTCAGCTCAAACATTAAACAATTCAGCTACAACATTATCTCTTGCTACTAACTCTAAAATTATAGATGTAGTAAGAAAAACAGGCTCTAATGGAGAAGACTTAAAATGTAGTCCAATAAATTCAGCTTTTAGAAGTAATGCTGCTAATACTGATAGCATATATTTTGCCAGTAAAAATTCTCCAGTTTATTATATTAGTAATGCAGTTTTACATGTATTACCAATTCCAACTGCTGCTGAGACAGCAGCAATAAGTATAGTATTACCAGATACGTCAGTACCTCACGATGAAAGTGATATATCTAATTTCCCTTCTCAGTTGTATCATGGTGTAGTTTTATATGCAGCTGGTCAATTAATTCATAATAAAATGACAGCTTTTAACGCTAAGCTTCCTACTGATCTAGATGCGGATACAACAGCTTTTGATGCTATTGCTGATATAGGTTTAAGCTTATCTTTAATAGGCTTACCAAGTTTTGCTAACGCAAGTAAAAGCTTACCAGGTACTATATCAATAGCTTCTGATTTACCTGCAGATTGGACTTCAGGGCTTGGTACTGCAATGCCAACTTTTAATTTAAATGGAGTATCTATAAGCGGTGAATATGCAGATGCTATATTAATGGCAAAAGATTTAATAGATATTGGTATTGTAACTGATGAAGACTCTGGTGTAAGTGATGACGCTACTCCTCAAAGTGCTGGTTACTGGTTAAAAGAAGAAGACCCAGAAATGGTATCTGCTAATTTAGCTACAGCAGCTCAAGAACTACAAAGAGCATCAATTCATTTGCAAAATTATCAAAACGATGTAAATGTAAGAGCTAAAAGCTTCGAAAGTGAAATGGCTACATTCCAAGCAAAAATTAGTGAAGAACAAGCTGGGTTAAGTGCAGCGGCTCAAAAAGTATCAACTGAATTATCAGTAGATTCCACTATAGCTTCTACTGATTTAGCAATATATCAAGCAGAGATGACGAGAGAGCAAACAAGATATAATGCAGAGGTAACCAAATATCAAGCAGATGTGCAAGGTAAAATGCAGTCTTTAAATTATGAATTACAAGAATGGAATGCTAATCTGCAAAAAAAGATTAGCCTTTATACAACGCTCATTGGTAAATTAAGCACAGATTACCAGTGGTTACAGGGTCAATATCAAGTTGTAAAATCAGAATTTGCTGAATTTATGGCTCCCTTTACAACTGGAGGTGTTCTAGATAGCACCGCTGAAGGAGTAAGAAGATGAAACTTAAAGAAATGGTTGAATTAGTACAGCAACACCATCCAGAACTTGGGGTTACTGAAGTAATAAAGATGCTAAATATCGGTCAAGCTGAATATAGCTCTAGAACAAGAATGCTTGAAAAAGCCACACAATTCGACTTAGCAACAGACCAGAGGTATTATGCTTTAGACGAATCAATTCTTGAAATTAAATCAGTTGATATGGAAGGTGCTGACAGCACTTCTGATCATGTTAATATTCCTAAATTAATAGGAAGACCTGTAAGAAGAGACTTAACATAATGGCTGGTACATATGTAGATAATTGGAAAAACTCTAACTCTTCAACTCAATGGGTTTGGTGGACTGAAAGAGATGCTATAGGAATTGCTAAATACAATTCTGGTAACGAAAGATTTACATCAGCAAGTGCTGCTGAAAACGATAAAAAGATAACTTTATTTTATTACAAGAAAGCAAGTGACTTCACAGAACCTTCTAGTAATGATTTTTCATGGACAGCTACGAGTGAATTATCGTCTCAGTTTCATGACTATATAGTGTCTAAAGCTATTGCACTTGGATATGAAAGAAAACCAGATCAATTACAACTTGCCATGTATTTTCATGAGAAGTTTGAAAAAGGAATTAAAGAAGGACGAGCTTACGCTTATAGAGCAAGAGCTGGAACTGTTAAATACATAAAGTCAGTAGACTTTTAAAGGAGATTATTATGGAAGAAGAACAAAGATGGAACCCGTTAAGAGGAGTAATGAATGCTTATAAATCACATGCTTCTAAATTTAAAGAAGGTGGAGAATATGGTCAACAAACTGGAGACCAGCAAGCAGAACGAGCATATCAAGATGCTTCAAGAGCAGCTAACGAAGGTGGCGTAGGACAAGAAAATCCTGCAATGAATGAAATATCTAGGTCTGCAAGCACTGGGCGTGCAAGACAAATGTCTCAAGATTTTGATGCTTCTGATCCAGAATCAGTAATGAGAATGCAACAGCAATTAAATAGAGGCGGATATACAGATAGATATGGCAACGCTTTAGAAGAAGACGGTAAGATGGGTGAATTAACTACTGGTGCTATGAGAAAAATGCAAGGGGATAGAAATCCAGAAGCAGCTTATGAAGCTCGAGGAGAATTAGGAGTTAGTGGTGATTTACAAAACAAAGAATCTGCAGACCTTAATTTAAGAGGAGAAGCTCCTGTAACTGAACCAGACAAAAAAGAAATGAGCTTTATGGATAAAATATTTGGTTCAAGAGGTTCAGGAGAAAATAGATTTGGAACTCCTCAAGGTGGAAGGTTTTACCAATATATGAAAAATAGTACAGGGCCTGAATAATGGCAATAAACACCAGAGCATTTGATTGGTCAACTAATAATTTCGGCTTTGCGGAGTGGGATGATATTGGTTGGTCTTTTAGCGAACTTGGCTCAGGTCAATTTTTTAACTCTTATAGTGTTGATAATTTTACACCTAAAGATTCGCCTGATGACTTTACATACACATCCGTATCATCTGCTTCTTCGCCTGGGTTAAGTGGAGTGTCAGCAGCAGAGAGTCCATCATATACATCAGTATCAATAAATTCTGCAAGTTATACTTCATCAAGTGTAGGTTCAGCTGTTTTTACTGACTTAGTAATAGCAGGAGAAAGTTAGTGGGAACTCTTTCAGCCCCTAATAAGATAAAGGATGTTTATACTAAACTTGTTTTTAAAGGTAGTGATGGTAATTTATACATTGATAACGGAAGTGCAGACCAGTTAATACAAAGTCTGCCAATACAAGGAGTGTCCACAGGGACAAGTGCTCCAACTTCTGGAATCAATGAGGGTGATCTTCATTATGATTCAGATGATGATGTGTTCTATGTTAGAGATGAAAACTCTTGGAATGAAATCCTTGTAGCTGGAGCCTCTACATTAAACGGTGGAACATTTACTTAATAGGAGATAAGCATGGCTAATACCATACAGATAAAACGACATAACAGTAATACTGATACAAGTGCCCCTAGCTCTTTAGTTAGTGGTGAGTTTGCATTAAGTCAAGCTGGTAAAAAACTGTACGTAGGCCGTCATAATAATAGTAGTGTGGAAGTGTTCCACTTACCTACTCTTCAGGACATTACTTATGGTAATGGAATAACTGGAACAGTAGCTAGTGGTTCTAATGATAATTCAGTAACTCTTGCAGTCACTTTAACTGATTCTAACATCTTTGCCACTACTAGTGCTAAAGGTATAGCTCAGTTTAACTCAGATAATTTTGCAGTAAGTTCTGGTGTAGTAACTATTAAGGATAACGGTGTTATTCTTGGTACCGAAACATCTGGTTCATATGTAACTAGCTTAGTAGCTGGTACAGGCATAACTCTGGCGAATAATTCTGGAGAAGGTGCAACCCCAACAATATCAATAAATACAAGCTCTAGTCCAACTGTAGCTGGCTTAACTGCTGGCACTGTTAGAGTAGGCATAACTGCTGATGGAGAAATTGATACTACAAGTGGAAATCTAATTATAGACTCTGCAGGTGGAACTGTAACAGTTGATGATAACTTAACAGTAAGTGGAAACTTAATTGTTAATGGAGCTACTACGACGGTTAATTCGACAACGATAACAATAGACGATCCAATTTTCACATTAGGTGGAGATGAAGCCCCAGGATCAGATGATAATAAAGACAGAGGAATATTAGGACAATACTTTAATAGTAGTGCTAAGAAACTTTTCTTTGGTATGGATGATAGTAACTCTCATAGATTTACTTATATTCCAATTGCATCTGAAAGTAGTGGAGTAATATCAGGGTCTGTTGGAGATTGTCAATTCGCAACAGGTTATTTTACAGCTATCAGTGGAGCAACTGTTGATGGCGGAACATTTACTGATTAGGAGTAAACATGGCAAATACTATAAAGCTCAAAAAGGACGGGAGTGCTAATGGAACACCTACGGTTAATTCTGATGCCGCAGAGACTAGCAATGGTCTGGCTGCAGGTGAAATTGCTATTAATTACCGTGACGGAAAACTTTATTATGCTAAATATAATGGCTCCTCTTATGCCAGGAATTATTTTCCAGATAATGATAATGTCCAAGGAGATGCGACTGCTCTTGCAATCGCTTTAGGTTAATATGGCAAATACATTTAAATTAAAAACAGATGCAAATGTAGCCACTAGTTTAGCCACTACATATGATGTTCCTGCAAGTACTACTGCAATTATTATAGGTTGTACCTTAGCAAATACAAGTAGTGCAGCAATCACAGCAGATATTCAAATAGCTACTAATAGTAGCTCTGGAGAAAATGCTGATGATGTTTATATCGTTAAAGGAGCACCAATCCCCCAAGGAGGATCACTTGAGGTGATGTCTGGCAATAAGATTGTACTGCAAGCAGAAGATTTATTAAAATGCAAAGCAAGTGCTTCTAATGCCTTAGATGTTGTCTTATCTATAATGGAGATTACCTAATGGCTTATCTAGGTAAAGTTCCAGCAGATGTATTAGTAGACCCCCTTGTAACATCAGCTTCTTTAGTTGATGGAACTATTATAACTGCTGATATTGCTAATGATGCAGTGACTGCTGCAAAATTAGCAGCTAACTCAGTAGACAGTTCTGAACTTATAGACGGATCAATTGACAATGGTCATTTAGCAGGTTCTATAGCAATAAACAAAACTTTACTAGCAGGTGGTACAGGCTTAACGCTGAGCACTAATACGCTTAACGTAGATGCTGCACAAACTCAAATAACTTCAGTTGGTACTATAGGCACAGGTGTATGGCAAGGAACTGCTGTAGCATCTGCTTATTTAGATGCTGATACAGCTCATCTTTCAGGAACTCAAACATTCTCAGGAGCAAAAACATTTTCATCGGCTGTTAATGTTGCACTTTCATCTGGAAATAATACTACTAGTGGATTGTATATATACAATAGCAATGGAGCGGCTCAAATTAGAATGGAAGGTGGTAGTGACGAATGGATATTTAATACTACTTATAGTACAAATACATTAGCAATACAAAATAAGTCAGGTAATGGGTCTACTAATACTAGATTATCTATAGATACATCGGGGAAGATA
>TARA_R110000823_G_scaffold315693_1_pt1 | contig 15402 bp, 15 predicted proteins | sample TARA_R110000823 | Tara Oceans TARA_R110000823 (sample SAMEA4397722) | marine metagenome | biome: Polar Biome; feature: [DCM] deep chlorophyll maximum layer (ENVO:01000326); material: water (ENVO:00002006), including particulate matter (ENVO:01000060) such as... | depth 20 m | reverse complement strand
TTGGTTCGGACTTAAAAAATTAAGGGGTTGTGCAACGGTTACAATTGTTGTGCATAGTTTTTTGTAATTCAGCCAAAATCGCAATCCACGTTTTGTCATCCTTAATTTTTATGTCAAAACTCTCAAGATTATTTCCTTGATTATATTTTATTGTAATTGAATGGAAGTCATTTATAATATTTGATTTTGAATGAAATTTTATTTTTTTTATAGTTCCTAAATCGATTTCCTGTTTATGTAATGAATCCGATAAAGTGATTTTGTAGTCAAAAGAAATCACTCTATTTTTTACTTCAAATCCGACCAGGTAGTTTTCTGCCGTTATTAATGAAAACCCAATTAGAAAAATCAAAAAAATCGAGATGGTAATAACAAAATAGGACCAATCATAGCTATTTTTAAAAAAGAAAATTAGTGCCATACAAAAAGAAAAAGCGACTGGGCCTTTTATTCGATCTAATAGTATCTCTTTTTTATTAATCATAAATTATGCACAACGTGTCTCGGCTATGAGCTGTGGCGTGGATTGAGCAACTAATTTAGCAAACAAAACCCAGACCTGAGGAAAATCCGTGAGGATTTTCCGAGTGAGCCTGTCCAAGCCATAGATTATAGCCTGTGTTGGCAAATCGTTTTTTTTAATCCGTTTCAATAAAGCTATAAAATTCTTTTTTGTCCTGCTTTAAATTGTCATTTTGAGAGTAAAGAGAATTTGTGGAAAAATCGTCATCATTATCTATGATAAAACAATTTAAAATTTTATTGTCGCAACGAATCCATAAACCAACATCGGCAAGAAAAGTCCGTTCAATTTTTAATTCTTTACTAATTTCCAATTTTGGGTTAATCTGAGAACTGTCAAGATAAAATAAATGCGAACGGTCTTGTGATTGTTTGTGTTGACAATAAAAAAGTAAAGTTCTCACAATATTCAATTCCGTTATTTTTTCATTAACAATTAATAATTCCGAACCTATTTGTGGCTTAAAATTGTGATTTACTCTTTTTAGTTTTGCAATCATAACGTATTGCTCCAAATCGGAAATCGGTGTGTTCTTAGCCATCTTTTCAGAGTCGCAACCAAGATTTATTTTTTCAGCGCATTCTATTCCGAGTTCTATAAAGAAATTATCATATTCAAAAATATAGAATATTGGTTCCCACCAAATTTTTTTCGGTGGATTAGATTTTAAGATTTTTATTAATTCTAATTCGTTTTCTGAAAACAAATATTCTTTCATTAGCTAATATTAATCTTTTTTAAATGTTTGCCAACATGTTTATATACGCATGTTTTTAAAATCCTATTGCTGCTATCCCGCACATGTGCGCCACAGCATGCCCCCCAAATATAAAGTTTATTTCCCAATAACCTGCATCAAGGTTTCCACCTTGGTTTTCAACAGTTTGTTTTCCTCCTCCAGCGCGGCAATGCGCTCCTGTAGGGGCAGCGTGGGGTCTGGCGCGTTGGTGGTAAAGTGTGCCGGGAGCTGGGCGGCCAGGTCCATAAAAAAGTTGTGGTTTAACCCTAACGAGAGGTGCCATAGGGTTTTACATAAAAAATTGTCCTGTTTTTGGTACCTCATGATGCTGTTGGGGCTTTTGCCCATAATCTTACTGAGCGTAGCCTTGCGGGTACGATGCGCTTTAAAGTACGCTTTTAGCGCGTTACCTAATGGGGGCATTGGGCAGTCTTGTAAGGTGTATTTCTTGTAGGCCATAAATGATGGTTTTTAATAATTAAATGATGGTTTATAGGTATTAAATGATGGTTTATAGATATTAAATGATGCTTTGTAGTAATTAAATGATGATTGATAGGAGTTTAACTTTGACAAATAGTAGTTAAATGATGATTTATAGCAGTTAAACATTTAATTTTATTAATTTAAGTATGGAATGTGGTAGATAAACTATGGTAGTTGCTATTTTAAGTACGGAAAACCATCATTAAACTTGCAAAAAGCATCTCTTTTTTGTTTGCACTATGCACAAAAAATACGGGCAAAGCCCGTACCTTTTCAGGGGTTAAAAAACTACGGGGTTTCCCCATCATCACTGGGCCTGCCTCCCTGCCCTTCAAAACGCACCTTGAGCCTGTTATAGCTGTTCTGCGCGCCGGGCACGCCGGTGCGCGCCAAAACTTCTATCATGCCATAGGCTCCCGTTGCCATGCCATAGGTTTCATGCCCCGCCATGCGCTTTAAGTCCCGAACCCGCTGTAGAAGATCCATCAACCGGGTTTCAATGGTTTCTCCCTGTCCAAAAAGTTGCAGGTCGTTGGCCAGATAGTCTCTGTTGTAAGTCGCATTTACGGCGGCAATGGGGTTGGTGTCCATCTCGTTGAGCACCTCTTCGGCAAACACCTTGTTGTTCACGCTTATGGCGTTTAGGCTGCTGCGTTGTTCTGGCGTTAGGGTACTATCCGGCAGGGCGGCCTGTACCGTTGCAAGACTTTCCAGGATCGTTGTCATAACGTTTGCGTCAATTACCTGGTTCAGTAGGTTTTGGTTTGTGTTACTCATAGCTTAAAAATTTTAAAAGATTAATACTTTCAATTTTCGGAAAAAAACAAAAACCAGTCAACGGGGGAAATCCCCCTTTTTTTTGTATGTGTTTTCCTACTTTTTCAACAGCTCGCCGGGGGTTCGGCAAACAGTATGTGTAGTTTTATGAGTTCATTAACTGAAAATCTGCAAGCTTTCAATCAAATTTGTTAAAATCATTTATTCTAAAAAATGACAAACAATCCTAAAAAAAGCCGTTTCAAAAAGAAACGATATATAGTTCCCATTATCATTTTAATCCTTCTCATAGCCTTTCGGCTTTACCTACCCACCCTTGTAAAAAATTATGTAAACAAAGTGTTGGCAGACATTCCGGGCTATTATGGGCAAGTGGAGGATATAGACATTGCCCTAATTCGCGGGGCATATGTTATTAACGGCATGTACCTTAACAAAGGCACGGCAGAAAGCCAGGTGCCCTTTTTAAACTTTCCAAAAAGTGATATTTCTATTGAATGGAAATCACTCTTTAAAGGCAAAATAGTGAGCGAGATAATTATGACCAGCCCAGAGGTTATCTACGTTTTTGAAGACCAAAAGGACGAAAGCGGAGATGCCAATGTGGACGATTGGACCAAAGCCCTCACAGATCTTGTACCCATAGACATAAACCATTTTGAGGTTTACGATGGCAAGTTGGCGTTTGTACAGCTTTCCGCAGAGCCCAATATCGATTTACAAATCAACAACCTCCAACTCACCGCAGATAACCTGCGTAATGTGGTGGAGAAGGAGCGCATACTCCCCTCACCCATTCGCGCAAGCGGTGTATCTATTGGTAAAGGGAAGGTTTCCCTAGAAGGAAATATGAATCTTGTGAAGGAAATTCCAGATATGGACCTTTCCTTTTCGCTGCAGGATGCCGAAGCCACGGCACTAAATGATTTTACCAGACACTATGCAGGGCTCGATTTTGACAAAGGAACCTTTGGGATTTTCAGTGAAGTGGCCATCGCTGACGGGCACCTCGTGGGCTATATTAAACCGCTTTTAACCGATACCAAACTGATTGGTGAAGACGACGGTTTTCTAGGTGTGTTATGGGAAGGATTTGTCGGGTTTTTTAAATTTATTCTCAAAAACCAAGGCACAGATACCCTAGCCACAAAAGTACCCATAGAAGGAGATTTGAACAATGTAGAGGCGGGTATATGGCCCACTGTTTTCAATATTTTTGAAAATGCCTGGATAAAAGCCTTTACAGGTGAAGTTGATAACGACATTGAGTTTAAGGATGCTTTTCAGGATGAGAATTTAACCCGGGAGCAAAAACGGGAACTTAGAAAAAAAGAGCGCGAAAAACGAAGAGAAGAACGCAAAAAGGAACGCGAGGCACGCAAAGGATAATTTGAATTATTATTGCGTATTTTTGCTTCACTAAATATCTACGCAATGGACCACCTTACCAAACTTGAAGAATTGCTAAACCAAGCAAATACCGACATAAAAAATGGAGCTTATGACGAAGCCACCAATAAACTTGAAAAGATTATTGATATGGATCCAAACTTCGGAAAAGCCTATAACCACTTGGGTTATCTTTATGAAGTAAAATTCCGTGAATTTGAAAAAGGAGAAACACTATACAAGTTGTGCCTTGAAAAAACACCCTTATACCCTCCTGTGTATTATAATTACGCAGTGCTTCTTTCCACCCTCGGAAAATATGACGAATTAAAAGACTTACTCGATACCGCTTTAAACATCCCCGGCATTACCAAGTCTACAATTTATAATGAATACGGTATTATGCTTGAACAGCAAGGAAAACTTGATGAAGCTATTGAACATTACAAAAAATGTGCGTTGGATACTCTGGACAAAGGCGTTCTGGAACGAGCAAAAGGCTCCATTGACCGCTGCAAAATGAAAAAAGAATTCCTGTAATGCGTATTGATATAATAACAGTACTCCCCGAATTGCTACAAAGCCCTTTTGAAGTTTCTATTCTTAAGCGCGCCATTGAAAAAGGCCATGTGGAAGTGCACACCCACAACCTTCGTGATTATGCTACAAATGCCTACAAACAAATAGACGATTATCAATTTGGCGGCGGTGCGGGCATGGTGATGATGATCGAGCCTATAGATAAATGTATTTCAGAACTGAAGGCCGAAAGGGATTATGACGAAATAATCTACATGACGCCAGACGGCAAAAAATTTAATCAGCATACGGCAAACGAGCTTTCGCTAAAGGAAAATATTATTATTCTCTGCGGGCATTATAAAGGTGTGGACCAACGCGTGCGCGACCATTTTATAACCCGCGAAATCTCTGTGGGCGACTTTGTGCTCAGTGGTGGTGAACTTGCAGCCGCAATTGTTTGCGATGCAGTAATTAGATTGATTCCCGGTGTATTAGGGAACGAAACAAGTGCGTTGACAGATTCATTTCAAGATAATTTATTGGCGCCGCCCATTTACACTCGCCCTGCGGAGTATAAAGGTTGGACCGTTCCTGAAATCCTTACAAGCGGTAACACCCCAAAAATTGAAGAATGGCGTGAGGAGCAGGCGTATAAACGTACTAAGGAACGCAGGCCGGATTTGTTGGAGTAACCAATCTCCACAATGCGGAAACTAGAAGCAAATTAGCAGACCAAACACTCAACATTTCACTGACTTGCAGCTCTTTGCAAGCAATTATCAGTCAAAATTATTGCAAATTTAAAAAGTTATTTAGATATTTGTCTAAATACTTAAACAAATCGTGAAAGACATTTTCAAGGCACTGAATGATGATACCCGAAGGGAGATACTGGAACTATTGAAAAAGCAGGATCTTACTGCTGGTGAAATAGCTGATAATTTCAACATTTCAAAACCTAGCATTTCGCACCATTTGGACATTTTGCAACGTGCCGATTTAATTACAGGCGAAAAAAAAGGACAGTTTATTCATTATTCAATAAACACGACCATTCTCGACGATGTTTTTACTTGGCTACTAACCCTTAAAAAATAGATATTATGAAATGCCCGCGAACAAATTATATACAAACCGAAGATATACACGCGGGCATTCCATCTTCCTATTTCTCAAATACTTTATAAAGATGAAATTCAATTTAAAAAAAGAGCTGCCATTGATCTTGATAACCATGATTCCGGCAATATTTCTATGGTACGTATGGAAAGAACTTCCTATGGAAGTGCCCCTACACTGGAACATACAGGGTGAAGTAGACCGATTTGGAAGTAAAAATGAACTTATATGGTTAACAACGCTACTACCTATTTTTATGTATCTGCTTTTTTTGTTTGTTCCATTAATCGACCCAAAGAAAAAAATAGCGATGATGGGCGGAAAGTTCTATACAATAAGACTTTTCCTTACACTTTTCCTCTCGGTGCTTTTTACATTTATAATCTATTCAGTAAAAGAGCAGACATTGACAAATCCAAATTATCTTTTTATGATTATAGGCATTTTCTATGTGGTTCTGGGCAATTATTTTAAAACTATAAAACCTAATTATTTTATCGGTATTCGTACACCCTGGGCTTTGGAGAACGAAACTATTTGGAAAAACACACACAGACTCGCAGGCAAGTTATGGGTACTTGGCGGATTGCTGATAATTATTTCCTGCTTTGTCTTTAATCAAGAAACCGCTCTCACTATATTTTTAATAATTACGGCAATTATAACTTTAATTCCGGTGTCTCATTCCTACTTCCAATTTAAAAAATTAGCTGCAGTGGTTATTCTGTTAATGGTCTCAACAAGCTTTTTTGCCCAAGAAAGCCTCAAACGTCCCCAAACACCCCAAGCGCCTTTTGAATATAATGTGGAAGAAGTTTCTTTCCAAAACACCCAAGATAGCATTACCTTGGCTGGCACGTTTACCTATCCAATGACCGGACGAAATTTTCCTGTAGCCATCTTGATATCCGGCAGTGGTCCTCAAAATAGAAACTCAGAAATTTTTGGACATAAGTCTTTTTGGGTTTTGGCAGATTATTTAACAAATCAAGGTATTGCAGTGCTACGCTATGACGATAGAGGAGTTGGCGAATCTACGGGCAATTTTTCTAAAGCAACTTCGATTGATTTTGCGGAAGATGTAGTTGCCGCGATTGCATATTTAAAAAGCAGAAAAGAAATTAATCTAAACAAAATAGGTTTAATTGGCCACAGTGAAGGTGGCATTATAGCTCCGATGGTAGCTGCAGAAAATAAAAACGTAGCCTTCGTTGTTTCAATGGCTGGGGTAATGCTTCCCGGCAGTGAATTGCTGCTACTCCAAAAGGAACTGCAACTGCGTTCTATGGGTTCTTCCGAAGTTTTCATTTCAAAAGAAATTGAATTTGACAAAGGGATAATGAAGCTCATCAATGCGTCTGCCTCAGATTCCTTAAAGAGGAATTTGGAAAAATATACAAGTGAATATTTTAAGAAAAACCCAAAGTTTGCCTCTGACCATGGTATGACAGAAACTTATTACAAAACTTTGATAGTGGAGTCCTATTCCAGTCCTTGGCTCATAAATTTTATAAAGTATGATCCGAAAAATACTCTTGAAAGACTAGAATGCCCGTTATTTGCCTTGAATGGCGAAAGGGATTTACAAGTTCCAGCCAAAGAGAACTTAGAGGTTTTGGAGCACATTTCGAACATTGATAGTTCTAAAAAATTCACTTTAAAATCCTATTCAGGATTGAATCATTTATTTCAGGAATGCAAAACCGGAACTTTGATGGAATATGGACAAATTGAGCAAACACTTTCGCCCCAAGTCTTACAAGATATTGCCGAATGGATCAATAACTTGTGATTGGTTTGATTTTTAAAACCAACAATCAACATTTTTACTTGTGCAATAATATAAATTTCTTACTTTTGCACCCACTTAATCCAACCTCTGGCGAAAACCGCGAACGTTGTTTTAATTTAAACCTTATCAAATTAACAAAATGGAAGCGTTAATTAAATTTGTACAAGACGAATTTGTTACAAAAAAAGAATTCCCTGCATTCGGAGCTGGTGATACTATTACAGTTTATTACGAAATCCGTGAAGGTGAAAAAACAAGAACACAGTTCTTTAGAGGTGTTGTAATACAAGTTAAGGGAACTGGAGTTACCAAAACTTTTACAATCCGCAAAATGAGTGGTACCGTAGGCGTGGAGCGTATTTTTCCACTAAACATGCCAGCTCTTCAAAAAATTGAGATCAACAAAAAAGGTAGCGTGCGCAGAGCTCGTATTTACTACTTTAGAGGTCTTACCGGTAAAAAAGCCCGTATCAAAGAAAAACGTATGTAGTTTATTCTTTGTTGAAAACTATCAAAAGCCCTGTTTTTACAGGGCTTTTTTTATGAACAATTGTTGATAAGCTATGTTTGTAAACTGTGGATTTTTAAAGGTTTATATTTTGTTGCAAATTCAATTTTACGTTCTATATTAGCAATATCAAAAACGGCCTAACAGCCATATTGATAAAACAAAGTAACGTTCTTTTACACTATTTTTTCCAAATTGCTGACGAAGCTAACGCTCGCAAGAATGTTAGTCTCCAGATTTGAAAAAATAAAAAGAAATCACTTTACAAGCTTTTTTTCGATTGCTTGAGGTACTCACGATCTTTAGATTATTAGTACTGAGATTGAAAAAAGTTTTGGGTCAGTTCTTGAAAATGGAATCAACCTCACGGAAGATGCAAATTGCAAGAACAAAACCCGTGTAAGTAAGTCACAGCCGCAAGTCTGTAATAATCTTGCCTTGATCCCGATTCTGTCGGGATGGTTGGTAACGATTTGCTTTACAAGGAGCCATATCACAATGTATTTATACAGTGATATGGCTTTTCTTGTTTTAACCTATTCTTTAAAATATACAATTTAGTATAATCATCTGAAAAATTGATTCCAATACCATTCATAGCCGAATCAATAATTATTTTAGGACGGGTCAACCTTTAGGGTCACCCGTACACAAGCCATAGATAAGTCATAAATAGAGTATGAATAGAGTATGAATAGTGTATGAATGAGCGCGAAGTTAAAAATGACAGCTACGTTAAATAAACCACCAAACATTATATTAATATACCCTTAAACTGTTGTCTAATGGATGTAATTAAGACCCTCCTAAGCTTTTAAAAGCTCTCGCAAATGTTTATATTTGCACTCCTTAACATTTCAAAAACCATTATTTCCAAAAAACATTTCAATGACAAAATCTTCCAAAATTATATATACCAAAACCGATGAAGCGCCGGCTTTGGCCACACATTCTTTTTTACCTATTGTTGAAGCATTCACTTCCCCTGCAAACATAAAGCTTGAGAGCCGTGATATTTCACTCGCTGCTCGTATCCTGGCAGTTTTTCCAGAGTTTCTAAAAGAAGAACAGCGCGTAAATGATGATTTGGCAGAATTGGGAGAACTTGCAAAAACACCGGAAGCTAATATTATTAAGCTACCAAATATTAGCGCTTCCCTGCCCCAACTTACGGAAGCTATTGAAGAATTGCAAAAGAAAGGTTTCAACATTCCGGATTATCCGGAAACTGCAACCACTACCAAAGAAAAAGAAATAAAAGCGAAGTATGACAAAGTTAAGGGAAGTGCTGTAAACCCTGTGCTTCGCGAAGGAAATAGTGATCGTCGTGCACCCAAAGCTGTAAAGAATTATGCAAAAAAACATCCCCATAGTATGGGGGCGTGGAGCAGCGATAGCAAAAGCCATGTAGCCACAATGCAGCACGGCGATTTTTTTCACAATGAAAAATCATTAACGATGGCCAATGATGATACCTTGAGTATTGTTTTGGTTGAAAATGATGGTAATAAATCAGTTTTAAAGGATAATCTAAAAGTTCTAAAAGGTGAAATTATTGACGCTACTGTGATGAGCAAAAAAGCATTGGTTTCCTTTTTGGAAGAACAAGTAAAAGATGCCAAAGAAAAGAAGGTATTGTTTTCAGTACATTTGAAAGCGACCATGATGAAAGTGAGCGATCCAATTATTTTTGGATATGCAGTGAAGGTTTATTTTGAGGATTTATTTGAAAAATATGCTGATACGTTTAAAAAATTGGGAGTCGATGCCAATAATGGCCTAGGCGATTTGGAAAATAAACTTTCCGAATTGAACGAATATGAAAGAGATGCCATTCTTCAGGACATTAAAAAAATAATGACCGAAAACCCAGATTTGGCAATGGTAAACAGCGATAAAGGTATCACAAACCTTCACGTTCCCAGCGATGTAATCATCGATGCTTCTATGCCAGCGATGATTCGAAATTCTGGACAAATGTGGGGGCCCGATGGAAAAAGCCATGATACAAAAGCCGTAATTCCAGACAGTAGCTATGCAGGCGTTTATGAAACCACAATTGAATTCTGCAAAAAACACGGAGCTTTTGACCCTACAACTATGGGTACCGTTCCAAATGTAGGCCTAATGGCCCAAAAAGCTGAAGAGTACGGAAGCCATGATAAAACTTTTGAAATTTCTTCAGAGGGAAAAGTTCAGGTTTTGGATGCTTCGGGAAAAGTAATCATTGAGCACAACGTTGCAAAAGGAGATATTTGGAGAATGTGCCAGGTAAAGGATTTACCAATACAGGATTGGGTGAAACTCGCTGTAGAACGTGCCCGTGCCACTGGAAATCCAGCTGTATTTTGGTTGGATGAAAACCGTGCCCACGATGCCGAACTTATTAAAAAAGTAAACAAATATCTTCCAGACCACAATACTGAAGGACTTGAAATTAAAATTCTTTCCCCAGAAAAAGCAACAGAATATACTTTAGAACGCGTAAAAGCTGGAAAAGACACTATTTCGGTTACCGGAAATGTGCTTCGTGATTATTTGACCGACCTCTTCCCTATTTTGGAATTGGGCACAAGTGCAAAAATGCTTTCAATTGTTCCATTGATGAATGGTGGTGGTCTTTTTGAAACTGGAGCTGGCGGGTCTGCCCCAAAACACGTTGACCAACTTCTAGAGGAAAATCACCTACGTTGGGATTCGTTAGGTGAATTTTTGGCCTTGGCAGTTTCCTTGGAACACTTGGGTACAAAATACGATAATCCAAAAGCAATTGTTTTGGCAGATGCCCTTGATGAAGCCACAGAAAAATATTTGGACAATAGCAAATCACCTTCACGAAAAGTAAACGAAATTGACAATCGCGGCAGCCATTTCTATCTAGCAATGTATTGGGCCGAAGCACTCGCAAATCAAGAAAAGGATCAAGATTTGAAAAAAATCTTTTCGTCAATTGCAAAACAGTTAAAGGATAATGAAGAAAAAATAAATGAGGAGCTTATAGCAGTACAAGGCCAATCAGTGAACATTGGGGGTTATTATGAACCCACTGAAAAACTGGTTTTTGAAGTTATGCGGCCAAGCAAAACCTTAAATAACATACTTTCAGAAATAAAGTAAAGAACATATCGTTTTATAAACCTTCAGCTTTGCTGGAGGTTTTTTTTACCCCAACAAATCTATGCAGCTGAAAAAATTATTTACTTTTTTGTTTTTCTTAGGAACTGCGCTAGCTTTTTCCCAAGAAAAATTTACAATAAGCGGTACTATTTCCGAGGCAGAAACTGGAGAAACGCTCATCGGCGTAAATGTAATTATACCGTCTCTTCAAACAGGAACGGTCACAAATCAATATGGTTATTACTCGATCACTCTTCCGAAAGGTGAATACGAAATAGTGTACAGCAGTATTGGTTTTGCAGCACAAAAAGTACAAATTTCACTTTCTGAAAATGTGAAAAAGGATTTGGCTCTTACCACCGATACCGAAAGTCTGGATGAGGTAATAATTGAAGCAAACAACGAAAGATTAAACGTACGTAGCTCACAAATGAGTGCCAATACACTTTCCACAACCACTATTAAGAAAATTCCCGTGGTTTTGGGCGAAGTGGATGTTATAAAAGCAATAACGCTACTTCCGGGAGTTACAAGTGCCGGCGAAGGAGCCAGTGGCTTCAATGTTCGTGGCGGTGCAGCAGATCAAAATTTAATTTTGTTGGATGAAGCCACACTTTATAATTCCTCACATTTATTCGGTTTCTTTTCAGTTTTCAATCCAGATGCCATAAAAGATTTAACGCTTTATAAAGGTGGAATTCCCGCACGTTACGGTGGACGGGTTTCTTCGGTTTTAGACATTTACCAAAAAGACGGAAACAAACGCGAATATCATGCCAGCGGCGGGATTGGGCTGGTAGCGAGCCGTTTGCTTTTGGAAGGACCGATTAAAAAGGATGTCGCCTCATTTTTGGTGGGTGGCCGTAGTAGTTATGCCCACCTCTTTTTACCACTTTTTGATAATGACAACGTGGCTTATTTTTATGATTTGAACGCCAAACTTAGTTACAATCTCAATGATAACAACCGCTTATTTTTATCTGGTTACTTCGGAAGGGATGTTTTTGAAATATCGGACAGTTTCGCGAATAGCTTCGGAAATACAACTTTAAACCTGCGCTGGAACCATCTTTTTTCAAATAAGTTGTTTTCAAATTTATCTTTGATTTATTCAGATTACTATTATGGTTTAGAGCTGAAGTTTGTTGAATTTGATTTTGACAGCGGCATCCGGAATTTTAATTTGAAATATGATTTTACACATTACATTTCAAACAATATTGATTTGCGCTATGGCATCAACAGCATTTATTACAAATTCAATCCTGGCGATGTAACGCCAACAACGGAAGATTCTGGAATAAATCCCTTTAAACTCACCGATAAGTACGCTTGGGAAAACGCCGCGTATGTTGATGCAGAAATAGAGCTCTCAGATAGAATTTCGATACAAGCAGGACTTCGATTGTCTACTTTTAACCGCTTGGGGCAGGACGAGTTGTTTCTTTACGAAGACGACAACCCCATAATTTATAATGAAAGCTTAGATATTTATCAAAAAGCAAAACCGATAGACACTGTTTCTTTTGGCAGAAGTGAGACCATAAAATCCTTCGCCAATTTGGAGCCGCGTTTTGCAATCTCTTACTTGTTGAATGAAGATTCTTCCCTAAAAGCCAGTTACAACCGAATGGCCCAATACATTCATTTAATAAGCAACACCACTTCCCCCACACCTTTTGATATTTATGCGCCCAGCGGCAAGTATATTGAACCACAATTGGCAGATCAAGTAGCATTGGGGTATTTCAGAAATTTCAATAATTATTCTCTAGAGGTAGAAACTTTTTATAAAGAAGTTAAAAACCGTTTGGATTATGTTGATGATGCAGATTTAATCGCCAATGATGCGGTAGAACAAATTCTTTTAAATGGTGAAGCAAGAGCTTACGGACTGGAAGTGCTTTTCAAGAAAAACACAGGGAAATTCCAAGGTTGGGTTGCGTATACCCTTTCAAAAAGCGAACAGCGCACCCCCGGTAGAACGCCCACTGAAAGTGGAATAAATAATGGTGAATGGTATAAATCGCCTTGGGACAAAACACACGATATTTCTATAACCGGACAATACGAATTTACAAATAAATGGTCCTTTGGCGCCAATTTCATCTTCCAAACAGGAATACCAACTACCTACCCGGAAGGACAATATGAATACAACGGTGTAGTTGTTCCCATTTACGAAGCACGAAATAGCAGCCGTCTTTCAGCGTTCCACCGTATGGACTTTTCTGCCACCTGGACCCCAAAACCCGAAAGTACAAAGCGCTGGAAAGGCGAATGGGTTTTCAGCATTTACAATGTGTATAATCGTAAAAATGCTGCTTCGGTCTCCTTTCGGGAAAACACTGACACGGGTCTAAATGAAGCTGTAAGACTCTCCATTTTTGGGATAATCCCTTCGGTAACCTACAATTTTAAATTTTAAGCTATGAAGAAGTTATTTTTATTGGTGATTTTCTTCGGAATTTTTTCTTCGTGTGAAGATGTAATAGACGTTGAACTTAATGACGCACCTCCAAGGTTGGTTATAGAAGCAAATTTGAATGTTTGGGAAAATGGAGCTTCGCAAGCAAGTGTGCGGTTAACGACCAGTTCTCCTTTTTTTAATAATGGGGTACCTTTTATTACAGATGCAATAGTAACCGTTACCGATGAAAACGGAACTGTTTATCCTTTTATATATTCTGATAATGGTTTTTATACGGCCAATCTTGTGCCCCAGTTAAATATTGAATATACGCTTTCTATAATTTACAAAGATGAAACCTACACTGCCACAGAAACGCTTTACACAGTTTCTCCTTTGGAATTCGTTGAACAGCGCGATGACGGCGGTTTTACGGGGGAAGATATTGAACTGAAAGCATATTTTACGGATCCCCCAGGGGAAAGAAATTTCTATTTCTTCGAGGGGATTTCAGAAAGAGGTGATGTACTTGATGTTTATAATGACGAATTCTTCGACGGAAACACAATTTTTGGATACTATTTGGTGGAAGATTTGGCTCCCGGCGATGAGGTGCAATTCAATATATACGGTGTAAGTGAAGCGTATTATAACTTTATGTTTATACTTTTACAACAAACCAGTGACCAAGGCGGTGGACCCTTCGAAACTCAACCTGCAACTGTCCGCGGTAACATTGTGAACCAGACAAATCCTGATAATTATCCGTTGGGTTATTTCAGGGTTTCTGAAGTTTCAACTCTTAATTATACAGTCCAGTAAATCACAATTCAAAAATCGTACATCGTCAATCATAAATCGTAAATTTGTTTATGTCTTTTATTAAAACAACGGAATCCGATTCAAAATACAATCATTTGGAAAAAATGAGCGTTTCTGAATTGCTTCAAAACATCAACAACGAAGACAAGACCGTTGCATTTTCTGTTGAAAAAGCACTTCCGCAGATTGAAAAACTTACCGAAAAAGTAATTGAAAAATTAAAGGCTGGCGGAAGACTATTCTATATTGGCGCAGGAACCAGTGGCCGTTTAGGAATTGTTGATGCCAGTGAATGCCCACCCACCTTTGGTGTTCCGTATGACTTGGTTATTGGTTTGATTGCCGGTGGTGATACCGCCATCCGCAAAGCCGTGGAATTTGCCGAAGATTCCGAAAACCAAGGTTGGCAAGATCTTCAAAAGGAAAACATTTCAGAAAATGATATTGTAATAGGCATTGCGGCTTCGGGAACTACGCCTTACGTAATTGGTACCTTGAGAAGGTGTAATGAAAACAATATTCCAACGGGTTGTATAACTTGTAATGAGGGAAGTCCTTTGGCCACAACGGCAAAATTTCCAATCGTTGTTACTGTTGGATCTGAATTTGTTACAGGAAGCTCACGTATGAAAGCTGGTACGGCACAAAAGCTTGTTCTTAATATGATTTCGACCACTGCGATGATTCAATTAGGAAGGGTGAAAGGAAACAAAATGGTAGATATGCAATTAAGTAACAACAAGCTAGTTGACCGTGGCGTAAGAATGATTATGAGTGAATTGAATATTTCAGAAAAAGAAGCACAAGCACTTTTGGAGAAATATAAAAACGTTCGGAACGCAATAAACAATTTTCAAAATGGGTAAAGAACACACAGATTTTGACTTATTGAAAAAGGGCCTAAAATTTATGGCTTTCGCTTTGCCATTACTTTTTTTAAGCCCATATCTACTTACATTATCATTTCTCAATAAAGAAACCTTTATGTTCTTTGTGTTTCTTTTCTTTGGAATTATAGCCGGTGCTGGCGCAATTTATCTTTGCTTTAAGGGTATAAATACTATTATGAAGTCAATCTTTTAATTTTCCTATCTACCGTCCTATCATTTAGAATTAATCAGAAATTTCGATTTACCCCATAAAAAAAGTCCCTCATTTTTCAATGAAGGACTTTAAAGGAAGGCGGCGACCTACTCTC
>TARA_R110000823_G_scaffold25707_4_pt1 | contig 15428 bp, 8 predicted proteins | sample TARA_R110000823 | Tara Oceans TARA_R110000823 (sample SAMEA4397722) | marine metagenome | biome: Polar Biome; feature: [DCM] deep chlorophyll maximum layer (ENVO:01000326); material: water (ENVO:00002006), including particulate matter (ENVO:01000060) such as... | depth 20 m | reverse complement strand
ATACGTAACACGTTACATGGTATTATACAACTTATATAAATAGGATTTACTAATATGCAACAGTACCCACACGCTCAAACAGCACAAGGATTAGCTTCCCTCGGTAGAGGTGATGATAGTATGCTTATGCATATTACGCCTGAAGAGTTTCAAGACTTTAATCAGATGGCAAAATCTGCTGGGTATGAACACATTCCTATTAATCCAGAAACAGGTTTACCTGAGTTTGGTTTTGGAAAAGCATTTAAATCTGTAAGAAAAGCAGTATCTAAAGTTTTAAAAAGCCCTATAGTAAGAACAATATTACCCATAGCAGCGGGAGCTATATTAGGACCTGGTGGGTATGGTGTATTTGGTTCTTCTTTAACAGCTGGATTAGGTGTTGGTGGTATAGCAGCTCTAGCTACAGGTGATATTAAGTATGGTTTAAGCGCCGGCTTAGGTGCTTATGGTGGTGCAAACTTAGGTAGTATGATGTCAAATTATGGTACTGGTGTTGGGCGAGTATCCACCGCTGGAGGATTTGATCCATCAGTAGCAGGTGCCGGTCCATATACAGGTCCTACTACAATGACTGCTAATTTATCTCCATCAGCAAGTGGTGGTATAGGTGATTTAATGTCCGGAGCTAAAGATTTTGGTAGTGATTTATTTACCGATCCTTCAAAAGCATTTGAAAATCTTAAAATAGCATCAGGAAGTGAAGTAACAGTTCCTGGAACAGAAGGAACCGCAAGAACTGTGGCTAGAGAATTTCCAGACGGAACTCCAATGAGCTATAACCCAGCGGTAGCAGCTACAGATGCTACAACTGTATTTAAACCAGGAACAGGTATGGACGCCGCTATGACTCTTGGTGGACCAGCGTCTCAAATTGCAATGGCTGCGTTATCTCCTGATCCTATGGATATACCTAGAGAGCTTACGCAAGAAGAAATAGATATTAGAGAAGGAACCGATTATGACCCAACTAGAAGATTAGATTTATCCGGTGATTCGGGTCTTCGTTTAGTAGCTGGGAGTCCTGGTTTAGATACGTCCGAAGACGGATCGTTAGATTTAATAGATGAAGAAGTCACGGATGTAACATATGCAGCTAATGGTGGTCTAATGAGACTGGATAATGGTGGGTACCTTCAAGGCCCAGGTGATGGTATGAGCGATGATATACCTGCAAATATTAATGGGGTGCAAGAAGCGGCGTTATCAGAAGGCGAATTTGTAATACCTGCGGATGTAGTAAGTCATTTAGGTAATGGTTCATCTAATGCAGGTTCAAAAAAACTGTATAGTATGATGGATAAAATAAGAAAAGATAGAACAGGAAATAAAGAACAGGGCAAAGAAATTGATGCTTATAATTATATGCCCGCTTAACTAAGGAACAATAATGGCCGAAGATACCATAACAAGTAGTAAGAGTACCTATAGACTCCCGTCGTACGCACAGCCGTATTACGAGGAGATAATGAAACAGTCTGCTCTGCAGACCTACGATACAGACGCTGCAGGTAAGGTTACTGGTGTTAAGGCTTTTGCTCCTTATGGAGGCGAAAGAGTTGCAGGATTTACTGCAGATCAAGAAGCTGTTCAATCAGAAGTTGCGGGTTTAACAACTCCCGGTACATTTGGTGAGGCAGCAACAGGTTTAACTGCAGCAGGTGGTATATCCAGCTTAATGGCTCCAAGAGGCATAGCTCAAGCGTTTGATTTTACCCCAGGCGCGGTTACCGCAGATACGGTTTCATCGGGTGCTTTTACAGATCCAGGGGTAGCTGCATCTTACATGAGCCCTTATCAAGAACAAGTCACAGACGTACAGTTAGCCGAAGCAAGAAGACAAGGAGATATCGCTAAAACAAACAGAGGCATGGGTTCTATTAATAGAGGTACTTTTGGCGGCGGCAGACAAGCTCTTATGGAGGGTGAAGCAGATAGAAACTTGGCCATACAATTAGGTCAGATACAAGCTACGGGTAGTCAAGACGCCTATAAAAATGCACAAGCTGTTTTTCAACAAGATCAGCAAAGAGCGTTAGATACAGCAAGGGCTAACCAATCAGCTGGGCTACAAGCTCAACAGTACACTCAACAAGGCCAACAGTTTGGGGCGGGATTAGGAAAAGATTTAGGTTTAGCTGGTTTGACTTCACAAATAGAAGGATCAAGAACACTAGGTCAACTATCTGCAACAGAACAAATAGCTAACTTAGAAAGACTTAAAGCTCAAGCAGCAAGCGCTTCAGAAGTAAGAGGGTACCAACAAGAAATTGATAATATGGCATATCAAAATTTCCAAGAACAAGAAGACTATGGAAGAAAACTTTTAAGCTTCCAGTCAGATATACTACAAGGAAACGAAGGAGCGCTAGGAAAAACAGTTACTAATTATGCTCCTCCTCCTAGTCTAGCAGGTCAAATTGGTAGTTTAGGGTTAGCAGGGTTAGGCTTATACAATCAAATGACTGGCACTAAAACATAAGGGTTTATATGAATATTATTCAATTACAAGATGATTTAAAAGGTTTACCTGATAACACACTTATCGGGTATGTTCAAAATCCTACAGGCGCGGTACCTACTTATTTAGCATTGGGTGAATTAGAACGCAGGACTAAAATGAGAGAAAGATTTCAACAGGAAGTCCCTACAGAAACTGTATCGGAACAAATTATAGCGGAGGCTGTTCCTCAAGGAATAGGCTCAATCCTACCTACTGACGCAACTCCGACAATGCCACCACTAGAAGAAGTGATGTCTGAAACTATTACTGATACGGGTATAGCTACGTTACCCGCAGAAAACATAGGTACAACTTTTGAAGCCGGCGGTATTGTTGGATATGCAGGGGAAGAAGGCTCACTTGTAGAATTATCCGACGAAGATATGGAAGATGTTATCATTGACCCTATGACTGGCTTACCAACGCTGGTTAATGAAAATATAGCTGAAGAAACTATTACACCTTACAACGCTGCATTTACGCCTAAGTACGGAACCGCAGCTGTTGAAGGTCCTTTGAAAATGCCTGCTCAACTAACACAAAAAACAGCCGCCTTAGAACAGGAACGAGCACAAGAAGAATTTGGCATAGACAGAACCATTGAAAAAGATTATAGATCTTCCAAAGAAGCAGAGCTTAAAGCTCTTAAGAACAGGAAACAAACAAACATTAATATGGCGATGATCAAAGCAGGGGCTAAGGGTTTACAATCAACTAATCGGACTGCTTTAGGTGTTCTTGGAGAGGTGATAGAAGAAGGCGCAAATTCATACGAGAAATCAGACAAAGACCTTAAAGATGAAACAAGACTACTTAAAGATACTATAACCTCTTCTAGACGTTTAGAGGACGCTCAAAAAAGAGGTGACCTTAAAGCCGTGAAAGCTTCGGTGGTGGCACGTAATGCTAATATATTAGCGGTAGCTAAAATTAATTTAGAGTATGATGCAGATATTAAAAAAGCGCTTGCTACAGCAGGGGCTGCAGGTAAAGACATATACAATACAGCGTGGGACAATGTAATGAAAAAAATAGAAAGAATATATCCACCTGACATATATAATTCAGCATTCCTAAGAAAAGGTAAGCTTATGACTAATACCATAAATAAAATGGTATTAAACCAGGTTGAGTTCCTTACAACAGGTAAATTAAAAGAGGGTACCGACGATCCGCTAGATGCGCTCGCGAGAGCTGACTCAGGCACAACAACTACTAATACGGGTACTGAACCTGACGCTAGTATTGGCATAGAGTAATATCTTATGGCTTATAATGTTCAAAAAGCATTAGATGCAGGGGTTACACAAGAAGAAATAGATGCGTTTCTTGCGGCTAATCCTGAAGTGCTACAGGAAGATTATGTAAAAGAATCAGTTGTAGAAGAACCAGTTGTAGAAGAACTAGTTGTAAAAGAATCAGTTGTAGAAGAACCAGTTGTAGAAGAACCAGTTGTAGAAGAACCAGTTGTAGAACCAGAAATGGGTAAAAAATACAATGTTCAAAAAGCATTAGATGCAGGTGTTACACAAAAAAACATAGATGCGTTTCTCTTATCCAATCCTAAGCTAATTCCTATAAATGTTCCCGCTGAAACAGTACCAACAAAAACAGTTGTAGAACCAGAACAGGGTAAAAAATACAATGTTCAAAAAGCATTAGATGCGGGCGTTACACAAAAAAACATAGATGCGTTTCTAGTCGCTAACCCAAAACTAACTCCTATAAATATACCTGTTGAGGAAGAAAGCTCTAAGTTTGACAGATACATCTTAGACAATGCTATATCAGCTTTTCAAGGTGTTGTAGGGCTAGGCCAAGCAGTGGTAGGATTAGCTAACATACCTACTTTAGGTGGTGCCGGTAAGGGCCTTCAATATGTATTAGATACAACTTTTGGTGGAAATTTAGAAGATTTAAATGGTTGGCTACAGTCGTTTAAAACAGCGGAGCAGTTAGCAGCTGAGAACAGGCTTGCCGAGGTTAAAGGTTTCTTTCCTACAATAGGAGAACTTGCTACTAATCCAGCAGCGCTAGCGGATACAATATTAAAAACTTTACCTCAGATGGCAGGTGGGTGGGGCATTGCAAGGAAAGGGCTTTCTATACTTGGAAACCAAGCTAAGAAAAAATTAGGTGACGTAGCCGCTAAAAAATTAGTCAAAAAATATGGGCTAGCAGCTGCAGCTGCCGGGGAAGGAATTATTGCGTCGGGTGCTATGGCCGAACAATTTAGACAAGAGTCGGAAGACGGTTTAATAACTCCACAACAATCAGCGCTATCAGTAGGTTCGGGTGTACTAACCTCTATTTTTGGTGTGGTAGGCGGTAAAGCAGCAAACAAATTAGGGCTTACTGATATCGATCAACTTATGGTTAGTGGGAATACAGTAGCTACTAAGGAAGCAAAAAACTCTTTATTAGTAGCTATTAAAGCCGGTGTTGCTGAATCAACATTTGAAGAAATGCCTCAATCAGCTCAAGAACAAATGGTAACAAATTATGCTAATGGAAGACCTATACTGGAAGGAGTGCAGGAAGCTATGGCAATGGGGGCGGTTGCTGGCTTTGCAATGGCAGGGACAATTAGTGGTGTAAATCAAAGAATGCAAAATGTATCTGTAGAAGATGCTAAAGCACAGAAAGAACAAGATGAGTATGAAAAATCACAGAAAGAAGGTAAAGATAATCCTGCGATTAAAAAAGTAAAAGATGATGACTTTAAGGACATAGAAAATATAACAAAATCTGAGGAAGCTGAGGTAGAAAAAAAAGCTCAAGCTAAAATTGATAGAAAAAATAAAAAAATAGTTAAAGCTGAAATAGCTCAAGCGCAAAGTGATGGTATTATAACTGAACAGGTATTAAAATCATGGGGCATAAGACCTAACTCTAATCCTTGGAAGAATTTGTTGAATCAAACAATAGGAACTTTAGAAGGTAATAATAAACTTAACGAAGAACTTTCTAAATACAAGGGTAAGGTTAATGAGAAAGAAGTATCTAATTTTTTGAGAGGAGTTTCTAATGAGCAAGCAGTTAACAGCACCGACGGAATACCTAACACAGAGGGAGATAGAGCTAGCGATGGAATACCTAATGAATCAAACGATGCCAATGCACCCGGAAATCAAGAATCTGACGGATCTGGAGCTCGTATCCGTCCAACTGATACTGGAAAACCTGTTAGACGAAAAAGCAAGAAACAGCTTGCACTAGAAGAAAGAAAGAAACAAGAAAAAATTGCTAGTGCAAACGTAAAAAGAGCTATTAAAAGTAATTCTAATCTTAATGACCCAGCGGTTAGAGATTTAGAAGAGGGTAATTATGATAGTGAAGAAGAGGGGATAATACAACAGTTTAAGGGTGATGGTGACATTGATTATTCTATAGCTGATATATTTTCAGAAAAAAGTAGAAAAACTAAATTAGATAAATGGGCGGCTAACTCTCAAATTAGATATAAAGAAGGGCAGCTAGATAATAAAGGGTTTCCTACAGAACCAGGTGAACTAATAATGTTCTATCACTCTACAAGTGAATTTAATGACTTTAATGAATTTAAACCCGGTAAGGCAGGTGCTATTTATGCATCACCCTCAGTAGAAGAATCACAAAGGATTGGATTCGATTACGCAAGTGAGCAAACGGGCTCAAGCTCTCAAAGAAGCCCAACCCCAAACGAAGGTTCACGAGTATACCCTGTATATATTAGAGCTGAAAACGTGTGGGATTATGACAACGTAGAAGATATTGAGTTAGTCGCTGGAGAAATAAGCAAGCGACAAGGAAAAGATGCTGCAAATAAGTTTAGAAAAGGCGTTAGGGAATCTGACTTTAGAGCTATAGAACAACAAAAAAATGTAATAGAAGAAATGGGATACGATGGGTTTTTTGTAATGGAGCCTCCTACATCGGGTAATGTAGCAAAAAATATTGGAGTGTTTAATAGTAATCAATTAAAATCAGCGATTGGTAATAATGGTAATTATTCTAGGTCAAATAACAATATTGACGAGTCATTGACGCCGCAAGATATAGATGCACTTCCGGACGCCGAAAAAATTAAATTAGGAACTCCTCCTTTTAACCCTCAAAATTTTAACGCGGCTATGGATTATATGATGACATGGGCTCAGTCGTCTGCTATGAGCAGAATGTTTACATCTCCTTTATCTTTCTTTAGAACCGGATCAAAACAAGCTCCTACTGTAAGTTCAAAAGTAGCAGTTCAAGAAGCTAAGGATAGATTGATAAGAACAAAAACTTTCGAACTAATATTAGATTTAACTACTAGAAAATGGGAAAATATAAAAAGACAAGTTGCATTTAATGAAAACGTCTTAGAGTCTACAAATGGGTTATGGAATGAAGAAGCAGCACGCGCTTTAGATGTAGTACTTGATCAATTAAATAACGCTGAACAAGAAGGTATTACAGCAGAGTCAGGTATTTCAGATGCATTTCCTAATATTATTATACCTATGATGGCTTTAGAAAATGCAATGGGTATAGTAAGTGCCCTTGAATCAACACCCGCAGTCGTAGCGCCCCAACAATTTAGTGGTTTAAGAAGTGATACTATAAGCATAGTTCCTCAGCTAGAAAATTTTATATCCGCTAATGGTTCATTAAATTTAGTAGAAGCAATGGATATAGCACTAAGTTCTCCCAACGCTGATTTAAATTTAGCTCAAAAAACAATTCTTAAAATATTAAAAAAGGTTCCTGGTCTAAGTGACATACAGGTACAGTTAAGTACTAATGCTGATATATCTCAGAGTGGAACGGGCGGTGCTGGTGGATTTAGAACATACGCTAAACTTGCTCCTAACAGTCCGTTGGTTGGAGGGTCGTATAGTGAAAGCCAAAGAGTTGTTTCACTTGCTCCTCTAATGTTTAATAGTGACCAAAAACTTAGTTTGAGCAACACTGACGTTATGATTCATGAGATAGTACACGCCGCTACAGTTGCAACCTTAGCAACAAACTTTAAAGACGCTAGGAAAAGTTTAGATAAGTTAGAACCAACAACTAAGTTAGGCAGAGATTTATTGGCTATTGCTCAGAAAGCCCAATTTGAGTCAGTTGGCGCAGGGTTTAGTGATACCCTATATGGTTTTACAAACATGAATGAATTTTTGGCTGAGGCTTTTTCTAATCCGCAGTTTCAAAACATGTTAGCTTCTATAGAAGGAGTTCCTAATTTAACTAGAGAGATTTCAAATGATTCGTTATGGGGTAACTTTGTTAACTTCGTTTACGAAGCAATATCAAAGCTTTCTCCTATTGGAACGCAGTACCCAAGAAACTTGTTTAACGATTTAGTTGCGGTAAGCCCTGCTTTATTTAAAGGCCCTGGTAAAGGACAAGGTAAATTTTTCTCAACACCAGACTTTAAGCTAACTGATTTTAAAGCAGAGGGTAATAAACTTCTTGATAAATCTGGACAAGCGCCTGCAGGGAATCCTCCACCACCTAAAAAACCAAAGTATCAAGAGATTGGAGATGATCCAAGATATGATAGCTTCCTAGGTAGAGCGGGAGGAGCTATAAGATGGTTGCAAACTAAGGTGTTTAGTTTTGATAAAGCTCTAAACAGTGCCATTATAAAATCTATGAGAAAACAAGGTGTTACAGCCAAAGAATTTCTTAAAAGTTTTTATATGTTAGATTCAGGACAGGCGGTAAGAGCCGACGATGTAGGTAATAACTTTATTGATAAGGGAAGCATTCGTTGGGATAAAGAAACAAGTAAGGCTATTGTAGAAGAAAGCGGTATGAGCATGAGAGATTTTGAAGCAAAGTTATTAGAATTATCCAAAAATAAAAATGTACCGTTAGAAGACTTGATTGCGCAAGCCCATGCATATTTTGTGTCTAAAAGAAATCAAGGAATGAGAACTAATAACCTTAAAGTTAGAAAAAAAGTACTTAGTTTATTAAGACAGGGTAAGAGAACTGCAGCTAAAAAAATACACGCCGTAGGTTTTAAAGCACCAAACATGACTCTACAGGAACAAAAGGAAGGATTAAAAATAATAAAGCTATATCCAGAATTAGCAGAAATGGGTAACATGTGGAACTCAGTTAGAGAAAATGTATTAAATTTTGCTGTAGAGAGCGGTTTATATACACAAGAAGCGGCGGAAGCTCTTCTGGAAGTTATGGACTACGTTCCATTTTATAGAGCGCTTGAAAATCAACCAGTTGGACCGCAAAGTAATACGAGGGGATTACTAGATGCTCAATCAGATAAGTCTTACAAAGGTTCATACCGACCGGTGCATAATGTGTTTGACAACATGGAGAAATGGGCTAGCTATATAGTTACTAAATCGGTGCAGAACCAAGCAGCGGTAAACAAGGTTATACTTACTCAACGGTATATGGGTAATGAAATAAGCGAAACAAATAAAGATAATAAAAATAGTGGAACTAAGATAACTTTGTGGATGGATGGAGAAAAAAAATCTTTTCAATATAAATCTAAAATATTTTCAGAGGCATTTACAGGATTAGAACCAGCTGCAATACCCATGTTAAGATTCTTTGCTCCTATTATTAATACATTAAGACTTAACATAGTTTTAAATCCTATCTTTGGTATTATACAGATACCTTTAGATGCGTATGGCACGTTTTTAACAAGTGGCGTTAAATTTCCCATACTTCTACCATTACAAGTAGTCAAGGAAATTGCGTTAACTCCGTTTGGAGCAAGCACCGCACGTAAAAGTTTAAAAAAGGCTACGGTTGCAGGCATAAGGGATTACTCTAAAGGTTCAGAGCAAGTTCAACGAGAAATGAGAAAAAATGGTTATAACAAAGATAATACATATGTAGCAACACTAAAAAAAATAATGAAGCCATTGCAGACCTTTGCTATGTTTACCGATAACGTTATAAGGCAGGCTGTCTATGCTCAGACTATGTTGGAGACAAATGATGCTAGGCTTGCTACTATGCGTGGAGCTGAAATAATTAATTTTAGAAGATCTGGTTCTTCTCAAGTTGTTAATATTGCTAAACAATTAATGCCCTTTGTAAACGCTAATCTACAAGCGCTTAATGTAGTGGGTGGAACTTTATTACTTGATGGGATTTCACCACAAACAAAAACTCAAGCTTTGGCAACTACTCTAAACGCGTTGACGCAGACAGTTCCTTTAGTTTTAATGTATTCTTTTTTAATGAGCGACGACGAAGAATATAAACGTATGGACCCTGCTTACAGAGACAATACTTTAGTAATGCCCGGTGGTTATAATATACCGCTTCGACCCGACATGTGGACTTTGATTTCAAAAGTTATACCAGAGCATTTGTTTCAACGTTATATTATGGATAGTGAAGATCCAGAAAAAATGAAGCTAGCATTTAAAAGAGGTTTTTTGAAGGCTGTTGCACTACCCGGACCAATGCCTACTGGTGTTGGACCTGTAATTGAAAATATGTTGAATTATGATTTTTATAGAGATAGACCTATTGTCGGTAGAGGGTTAGAAAAATTCAGTGAAACTCCTGAGTATCAATATACGCCAAACACCTCACAGCTTTCTATAGCCATAGCTTCAGAAGCAACTGAGTTATTTGGGTATACAGTTTCACCTATGAAAATAGATCATGCGATGAGAGGAATGCTTGGGTATTCAGCAGGTTTAATACAGTTGTTTAGTGAACAAGCAATGGCTGATATTAATAATATAGTATTACCTTACAACACTGGTATAGAAGGATTAATAGCAGGTGACCCGGAAGCACTAAGGAGATTTCCAGGAGCAGCTCGACTATTTAGTTCAGAGGAAGACAGTAGAAGTGTAGCTGATTTTTATGAACTGCGGGGGGAGATCAATACTCTCTATACTACATGGAAAGCTTTAGAAAAAGATAAGAGCGTTCCTCGTAAGAAAGTTGATAAGTTTAGAGCAGAGAATCAGGTTATGATAGATGCTTACACAAGAATAAAAGTAATTAACACTCAGATGAATGAGATACGTAAAAAACAAAATGAGCTTGCTAGAATGGGACCAAATGATATAACTCCCAAAGAAAAAAGAAGAAGACTTGATGCTTTAAAAATAGAAAGAGAAGACAGACTTAACTACCTTGTTAAAAAGACTGGTGTAGAAGACGCTCCTATACGACGTCTTATCGATGCGTATCGTAGAGATGTATACGAGGAAGATGGGCTATAGTTATTCTAATCGCCAAACCCTAATACCTTGTACATTATTTTCTAGTACTACTTTATGTGCATATTTAAACTCTAACCGTTCGCTTTCTTTCTTAATAGCAGCAACAGCTGATGTAATATCTACAGCCGGTATAAATATAGAAGTACCGGGTTTAAAGTTGGGCCAATCAATTTGATAGTCAGTTCCGTTAGTTAACATGTTTAGGTATATCCAGTGGTAGGTTTTGAACCTGTATATCTTCAAAGTCTTTGTTATCTATCCATAAGCACCTAACTCCAGGTGCGCTAATATCTAACCCCTTGTGCAAAATCTTAACATCAGAAGAACGTTTTAATACATTATATTTCTTCAGACCTTTTACAAAGTCGGAGTACTCTACTTTGTGAGACTCTAAATAATCTCTCATAATAGACACAGGTATATAGATAGTATGGGTATCAGGTTCTACCCGCACTCTTAAATCTAGAACTGGCCTAAGTATAGGAGATTCAGCTACTCCGGTTCTCTTGTCAAGCTTATTGTTTATCACCAAAGTAGCACTTTTAGATTCATTTAAAAAAGCTCCTAATGTTTGAAGAGCATCGAAGTCACGTTGCTTAACTTCTGTTTTAGCTTGCCTAAACTCTACGGCTATAGCCTTGTAAACTTTATCAATGGCTATATTATGTATGCCCAATTGCTTAGCTATAACAGCACCTAAAAATACAGCTGCAAACAAAGCTGAATATTTTCTATCCGGTCCTACTATCTTTAATTCTCTATCTATCTTAAGCTGCATTTCAGATAACTGGTTTTTAACCTTGTCTAAATTAGCTATTAAGTGCTGCGCAAATATTTCACCAGCGTGTCCATAGTTTTCAAACATCAAACTAAAATAACTATCGGCCTCTTCTTTGGATGTATTTTTATCCTCTGCTATGCGCACTTGAAAAAACCTAGCCATTTCACCACTCGCTTTTGCTTTGTCCGCGAACATAACTGTTCTAAAATCTGTGTTACTGCTTACTACACAGATCAAGTTAAACGTAGTGTCATTTGTTCTTTCATTGTTAACTCCGTTACCTAATCTATTTTTACCACGACCAGTAGAAACAAACTTTAGAAACTCGTGTAGAGCATTGGGTTCTACATTGGACATTTCATCAACAGCTGTTGCTAAGTTGTTCATATACCCTAATCTATTAATAATAGAGTTTTGAGTATCACCCCATAAATTAATTAACTTTGCATCTGTATCAGGGTTTCCATATACACTAGTCATGGCTTGTAAAATTGTAGTCTTACCTTGTCCTGATTCAGGATTATAAAGATTAACAATAGCTGACTTTTCTCTGGACTTAAAAAAAGGCATTAGTAACGAACCAAAAGCACAAAACAAACCAAAAGCTCGTAGTTCCATGCCTGGTCGTTCATATATAGATATGCCTTTCTTCCATAAATCATAACTTCCTTTCTTAGCAAGAGTATGATTAAAGTCATTAAGCGCATTAGAAACTGGAACATACTTAATACCAAAAGCACTTATCTCTCTATTACCTATTAGTATTTTGTTTTTTTGTGCGGCGTCTCCAGTATTCCAACCGTATTGTTTATGCATTTTTGCGGCATCCGTAGTTCTCTGCTGGTTAGTAATAGATGCAACTATATATTCAATTAATAAATCAATTTGTCTACCGTGAACAACTAAACCATAGTCTACTAAAATTTGTCTAGCTTTATCCTTAGTTAGCAGATCTGAAGTTCTAGCTATAAATTCTCTCACCCCATCTTTAGGAAGGTGTAACTTAAACCAAGCACACTCAAGATTAGAATCTTCAAGGCGTTCAACTAGATAAAAATCATACTCATATACTTGTATGCCATCGTCATCGTCTTCGGGTAGTGATTTATATATGCCGCCATTTTTCCCTCTAAAATAAGGATAAGGCAAATCGGGTATGTGATAGGTTACCACTTCATCTAAAGCCTCACTACGTGCCTCTATAGAATTGTCAGAACCTTTAGCTCTAGCAATAACTTTGCCTAATTGAATAGGAGATTTAATATTACCTTGATGTTTACACCCTTTACAACCAGTAGGGCGTAGGCCTTCAAACTCTTTGCATGAATGCGGACCTGGTATTCTGTCGGCTTTATCAACAGTTCTGTCAAAATTATAATCGGGATGTAGTTTAGATATGTTGTGTATAGCTATCTCTCTATCTTCACAGTGTCCTGCTATTGAAAGAGCAGAACGCCATAAAGGTTCTTCTATTGTAGCCTGGTTTACTATGATATGTTCTAGCTGTTTACACCCATCACCTTCTCTAATACGATTTATTATCTTTAAAAACCTAGAAGTGTGATTGCCTAAAATAGCTTTAGTAGCTTCGTCCATAGGTCTTTTAGGTCTTTCTTTTTTAGACACTAAATCAATAGGCACAAGTGACGCTATGTCATCAAATGGCGTAGCCTTACCAGTTTGTAATAGCACAACGTCTTTAGGATTGTCTACGTCTTTAAAGTTTTTAGTACCAGGGACTCTAAGTATCCTACTAACATCACCAGTACAACCGTGGTCAGCACTAAGCTTGTGTTTTATACACAAAAACTTAAAACCGTCTGCTACAGGTTTCCATATGTCTTTGTTAATAGGGTCAGTAAAAGTCCAATAGCAATGAATGCCATTACCGGAGTCAACTATAGTGGGTAAAGGAAACTTCGTTGCATCAGTAAACTCTCTGAGTGCGACAAGTCCATCGTCTTTAGTCCTATAGTCTTTCCACTTTCTTTTTTTAGAATCAAACCCGCAGTCTATGTCTAGCCATAAACATTTTTGCTCTTTAGCATTAGTACCTTGTCTGTTCTCATCCGATACCCATGATGACATCGCAAAATATACATCCTGTTTATCTTTTAAAAACTTGAGTGCTATTTTTTCTGCTAGAGCTATGTCACCTACAAATTTAGGCTGTACTATATTCTGCTGATCTTTACCTACTATGCAGTAGTGCCCCGTGTCTGGCCATACGTGCGCTAAAAATTCTTTTATTTGCATTATTATCCTAATGTTGTAACACTGTGAACGGGGAGATATACCCCCCATCAACTAAATTAAACGGCCTAATTCTTCTATTAAGCTTTTAATTTCTTCCTCTCGTGCTCGTTGTGGTTTAGCTTTACCTGAAAACCAATCATACACGGTCTGTCTAGAAAGCCTAAGTCTTTCGGCAACCGATGCTGCTGGGTATCGTTTAGCTATACAAACTTCCCCCAATTGCAGGGCAAGCGGAGCTTCTCCATCAACACTAAGTAAAGCTTTTTGGTTAGCTTCTATAACTATCTGTGAATATCCTCGCATATTATTCCCCTATGACCATTCAGAAACTAAATCATCAAGGCTAACTTCAGCTGTTTCAGATTTAGGTTCTATAGTTTTTTTAACTTCGGGTACTGGCTTGTCAGCAACCCTCTTCTTAGGCTCAGGTATGTTATCTACTTCCTCAACAACAGGCTCAGGTGTATTAGATACTTCCTCAACAACTGGATCAGGTTTTTTAATAGTAGCTGCTATAGGATCGGGAGTTGAAAAAGCATCACTGCTATCCTGCTCCTTACTAACAGATACCGTTAGCTTGATGGCTCTTTCAGCATCTTCAGTTGTACTTTGGGTATTACAAGTATCATACTCGTCATCAGTAAGTAAACGAATAGGTTTAAATCCTACTTTAGTACTTGATGAGTCCATATCAAAAGACATTCTAGAAACCACTGACATTAAGTTTTGACCATTAGCTCTTACATAGTCTGTGTATTCATGAAGCGGTCTACGTTCTGCATTACCATTACCAAATATAGATTGCGCAGGTAGAGTTACTTGAAACACATCCCCTCCTAAATCATCAGCTTTAACAACAGCAACTCGTCTACTAAACCTACAAGCTTTAGTGCCGTTAGCGCCAGAACCTTTTATGTTTTGTGCACACTCAGCACACGATTGTGATTGTGGATTTGTTACAGCAGGGTCTGGTTTAATACTATCGGATGTCCAACAAGCAGGTGGTGAAACCTTCTGCCCTGGTTTGTATTCACCCTCAAAATACATTCTATGAACTGCTGGTGAAGCATTTACTATAACTACATCAATATGTCTAGCTTCTGACTTATCTATTTCTTTACCATTTACGACTAACCTAAACATACTATTGCGTATAGATATACGTTTAGACGTAGTACTACTAGCTGTAATGTTGGCAGTAAAACCGTCGTTCGATCTGTTAGTTGTCGCAACGGCTCCTGTTTGAAAAATATCTACTTCTGTATTCATGATTTCTCCTCGGTTTGAATTTTACTTTTACGTATTGAAACTGCGTACTCACTTGTTGCTTGTAATCCAGGGGGTGATAGATCAGGATTAGTATTAATAAATTCTTTCATATTACCTTGACTAATTCTTTTTTCCATCAACTCTAAAACATCATTAGACTTTAAGAATTTATACATCTCTGGCCAGTCTGAAGTCCAGTACCTTGTTTTAAGGGTTCTTGTTAGTGTACCCGCCGCCGTCTTTAAACTAGTTACATTAAGCTTTTGGCAAACTTCGTTCAAAGCATTCTGAACTTGAGTACGTTTAGCCTTTATTTCTTTAACCTCATCTTCAAGCTTCTGTATTGCTTCTCTCATTTTAAGTTCTGCAATCATTAGCTTTTCAATTTGATTGTCATTGTCTTCCATAATAGTCCTCTCTT
>TARA_R110000823_G_scaffold183880_2_pt1 | contig 15462 bp, 24 predicted proteins | sample TARA_R110000823 | Tara Oceans TARA_R110000823 (sample SAMEA4397722) | marine metagenome | biome: Polar Biome; feature: [DCM] deep chlorophyll maximum layer (ENVO:01000326); material: water (ENVO:00002006), including particulate matter (ENVO:01000060) such as... | depth 20 m | reverse complement strand
GCTAGCGCTATCCGAACGGGTAGCATCGGCGTTTATGGTGGCGTTGACTTTATTGAAACCCCACGTTTGGACATTGGAACAAACACTGGTGCTTCTAACGTTGACGAGTATGAAACAATCATTTGCGGAAAGCAAGCTATGGCGAAAGCTACTAGCCGAGCAGCCGGATTTGGTGATGACCCAAGCATAGTATTCGGTCCTGTGACCGACAGTCTCCGTCGTTTCCAGACGGTTGGCTGGTATCAGCTTGCTGGTTATAGCCGGTTCCGTGAAGCTTCAATCCGTAGAATTGAAACTTCATCCTCAATAGGCGCTAACTAATAGCCCCTAATAGATAGATGGGAAAGCCGACTTTACTGGGAGGTTGGCTTTCCCTCTATCTTTCTTTATTTCGATATATTATTATTGGTGCATCATGGATGATGAGCAAGTAGATGTGACAATAACCCCTGAGCCTATACAGGCAAAAGTAGTAACTGACGAGGAGAACGCTGATGGCTAGCGGACTTTATGGAATAAGTTTTCTAAATGCTTTGAAGAATACTTTGGCTTTAGATTTAGATAGCGACACGATTAAGATTATGCTGGTTACTTCTTCGTATACTCCTGATTTTGGGGCGCATGATTTTAAGGGTGACGTTTCTAATGAGGTTTCTGGCACTAACTATACTGCTGGTGGGAACACTCTTGGTAGCGTGGCGCTTACTCAAACAGGTGGCACTATTAAATTTGATGCTGCTGATACGTCATGGTCTTCAGCGACCATCACTAGCGCTAGGGGCGCTGTGATTTATGATGATACTTTAACTGATGATCCGCTTATAGCGTATATAGATTTTGGTGCTGATTTCTCATCGAGTAATGGCACGTTTACTATTGCGTTTAATGCTGGCGGTATTTTTACGATTGATTTAACTCCTTAAGAGGTGCAAGATGGCGACTAGATATCCGGGTGCGTTAGACAGAGATCCGAATGAGATTCCTGATAATATAGGTGATTCTGATACGTTGGATTCTCCTAACCATGCGACTATTCATAATAATGTGAATGGTGCGGTGTTGCAGATTGAGGAGAAGTTGGGTATTGGTGACACGACTGCTTCTGCTGGGGCTTTGTTGCATGGTACGGCTGCTGGTACGTCTGCGTGGTCTGCTGATCCGTCGGTTGTTGGTTCTTTGTCGGTTGCTAAGGATTCTGCTGATGCGGTTATTAATTTGACTGCTCATCATGATACTGAGGCGACTGCTGCTGAGTTGACGTTGCGTAAGTCGGATGGGTCTAAGGCTTCTCCGGCGCTTGTCGATGATAACGCTGTTCTTGGTAAGGTCATGTTCCAAGGGTATGATGGTAATTCGTATGCTACTGGGGCTGTGATTCAGGCGTTGGCTGATGGCACTCCTGCTGATGGGGATATGCCAACTGAATTAGTTTTTCAGGTAACTCCTGATGGTGGTTCTGAAACTCCTGTGACTGCTTTGACAATAAAGCCAACTGGAGAATCAAGGTTTACGGCAGATAACGACATCACAGATTTTACCGCCGACAATCACGGCGTTGTTACTTTATTTAACACAGATGGCGCTGTTGACGATTTTACATGCCTTGATTTTTTAGGTAACGGAATAAATGCAGCAGGCCGTATTGCTTTCAAATACACTGGTGGCGGAGGGCAAATACATTTTGGAGTATCGAACACCTACGGCGATGGGATCACACACACATGCCTAACACTTAGCGGAGCAGGAAACGTTGCAGTCGCAGGGGCGCTTAGTAAAGGCTCTGGAACTTTCGACATCGCTCACCCAACTAGAAGCGCTCCGTGGCGGTTACGTCACAGTTTTATTGAAGGCCCAAAAGCTGACCTAATATATAGAGGCGCTGCGACAATCGGAGGAGGAGGCACTGTAGCTGTTGACTTAGATACTGCTTCAGGTTTAACCGATGGGACTTGGCAAGCTTTGAATCAAGATCCTTGGTCTATGGTAACTTCGTCAGGTAACGCTGTGACATGGGCTTTGTCTGGGAAAACGTTAACGATTACTGGACCGGCAGGAGCTGTGTGCCAGTGGCTAGTTATAGGCGAACGCAAAGACCAAACTGTTATTGATTGGGAAGCTACAGATTCAGACGGGCATCTTATTACAGAGTATGATAGTTCGGTAGCAGACACTAACGACGCATTTGCATAATGGAACTTGACCCAGTAGAAATCCTTCAAGAATTACAAAAACAATACCCGCTACAATTACAAATTTGTGTACAAGCCGTACAAATTAGAAAGCTAATAGAAAAACAAAATGATCCCAAAGACGAATAGCAGCATAAACACAGACTTACTTCACCCTGAGTTCAAACGCAGGTTAGAAGCATTTTTTGCCGATGATAGAATCTCTGGCAAAGTCAAAGTAGTTTCCGCTGTCCGTACTTACGCTCAACAAAAATACTTTTACGACGGTTACAAAAGCGGTAGAGCAGGGTTTAACCTAGCTGCTAACCCTGATCGTAAAACATCTTCAGGCTTTCAAGGCTCGTATCACATGCAGCAACCAGCGTTTGATAACTGGGGTTATGCCGTGGACTTTAGAATTACTGGTCGTGGTATCAGTACATCTCAAGTAAATGTCATAGCTAAATCTTATGGAATGCAAGCGTATGTTCCGGGAGAATGGTGGCATCACCAGCCTTGTCGTGTAGTTGGTGGCAAGGTTAAATGGTTTGATGCTCCGGCTTTGAAGGGAACGAAAGCTAAGAAGGTTGTTAAGCAGGACAAGAAAGGCATCGCTGCTGCGTTTGCTGAGATAGAAGAACTTGTTACTAAACGCCCTTTGAAGAAAGGTTCTAAAGGCGTTGCGGTTAAAGTGGTGCAGCAGTTGTTAGGCGCTAAAGGGCTTTATCGTTATAAGGTAGATTCTGATTTTGGTAAGCTTACGAAGAAGGCTGTTGTGGAGTTCCAGAAGAAACGGCTATTGTATGTAGACGGGATCGTTGGTAAAAATACTTGGAAGGCTTTGTTGAGGTAATTGTTATGGCAAAAAAGAAAAAAGATAGATACCAAAAAGAAAGATACCAAAGCACAAGGGACCGTACTATTGCTTATACAGGGCAGCCAAAAAAATCTTCAGTTTCTAAAGGAGCCTCAAAGCGTAACGAGCATAAATATAGGAAACCTAAAGTTTCTAAGGGGGCTTCAAAGCCTAACGAACATCTTCATAGAAAAATGCGTTCTGGGCAGCCAGAAATATCGTATAACTTCCCAAGTCGCCAAGCTGCTAAACAGTTAAAAGCGTTTGAAAGAACAATCGCAAACGCTGTACGAGATAGCAAAAGGAAAAGAAAATGAAAGAATATGTTGATCTGCTTGAACGTTGCGGAGCGACGTTTGTACAAGCGACTGTAGCTACGTTAAGTGGCAATAGCTTTTTGGACATGGGCGTAAGCAACTGGAAACTTGTTATAGCTTCTGGGTTTGCTGCTGTCTTAGCTGTCCTTAAAGGTTGGGCAGCTACAAAAGTTGGCGATAGTTCATTCTCGCTAGCTGGTCGTAAGACTGGTTCCGAGGAGTCTTTGTACGGCGAAGAATAGAGTGAGGATAGCAGGTGGCAAAAACCTACAGCTCATCTGCGATTACTTACGCAAGTTCAAGCGTTGCCTATTCTCAATTAGATGCAACGGTAAGCCCGTCGGTTATAGCAGCGGTAACGGCTGTACCGGCTGTAACTGTAACTGCGTTTGCGAATGTTGCGCCTGCGATAATTGCAGGTGCGACGACTGTACCTGCTGTAACTGTAACAGGGGCAGCTAGTGTAGCTCCTAGTGTAGTAGCAACTGCTGCTGCTACGCCGTCGGCAACTATTTCAGGTGATGCGAACTTAGCTCCTAGTTTGATAGCTGGTGTTGCTGCTACGCCTTCTACGACTGTTTCTGGTAACGCTACTGTAGCTGCTGGAGTTGTCTCTACAGGAGCTACAACGCCTTCTGAGGCTGTTACAGGGACAGCTAATGTGTCGCCCTCAGTTATAGCTGGCGTAGGTGCTGTCCCGTCTGTTTCTGTTGAAATAAGTCAAACCGTTAACGCTGATACGGTAACTGGATCTGCGTCAATAAGCGAGTTTGTGTTCCAAAAGAAATACGTTCCAGTTGTTGAAAACATTCTTTCTCCGTTAGATGTCCCACCGTACCCTGTTATCAGTCCTGCAAGGAACCTGCGGAGATTCTATACTCCGACGGCAAAGGGGCGTAATATATTTATATTAAACGATGGGTCAATAACGACCCGACAACCGGCAGATATGACAACAGTAGCAAGAACTTTATTAGGTGGGCATGAATCGCCTACTGATTTAGCAGACAGCGAACTAGAAGCATTAATAGATGCAGGTTATAGTACAGAGGTGGTGGGTAGTGCCTAGATACGATTACAAATGCAAACGGTGTAGCAGTGTAGAGGAAATCATTCACGGTTTCCATGACGAACACTCATATCATTGCGCCGAATGTGGTTTAGAAATGTACAAATCTATATCTGATGTTAATTTGGCTCCTTCTGCGATGCCTTCTCGTAACTCTACTATTGATTTTACTGCGACTAAACAAAAAGAAAAAGCTAAAGATCAAGACATGGCAGCGTATAAGCGTTTGCGTAAAGACGGGATGCAACCTCCAGCTATTAACGGTTCAGCTCATCTTGAAAAACATGCTGAAATTAACCATGAAGTTACTGCTGGCCGTGTGTTCTCAAGCGACGCTGGTCGTAAAAGATCTGAAAGTTTACTTAATGATACACTGGGTGTAGGATGACTGCTCAAACTTGGATAGACGAAACAAAAAATTTGTTGTTAACAGATTACGTTGAAGAACATGACGTTCTTGCGACAGATGTAAACGATTCAGGCACGTCATTTAATTTTACTCATGACGCTGCTGGGATTGTAGCTGGTTCTATTATTGAAATCGGCACAGAACTCATGTACGTTTTTAGCGTTAACGCTACAAACAATGACGCTACGGTAAAGCGAGGGTTTAGAGGCACTACAGCAGCAGCTCATTCTCAAGGAGATTTGGTAACTGTTAACCCTAAGTTCCCTGCTCAACAAGTCCTTGATGCTATTAACGATCAGTTAAATGATTTGTCGTCTCCGCAAAACGGGTTGTATCAGATGAAAACCGTTGACTTTACGTTCAATGCAGCGCAAGACGGATACGATTTAACAGGAGTAACTGACGACATTATTTCCGTGTATCAGGTGACGTACTCTGATGTTGGTGCTGAAGCTGCTGAACCTGTGATATCGTCATGGTCTTTGCGCCGTGACCGTAACACTAGTTCATTTGCTTCAGGTTATGCTTTGATCCTTCACGATGATGGCTGGGCTGGTCAAACAGTACGAGTCCAGTATAAGACAGGGTTTACTGCTTTATCGGCTACGTCTACAGCGTTAAGCACAGTTGGTTTGCATTCATCAGCGTATGATTTACCTGCGTTAGGTGCTGCTTTGAAGCTAATGTCTACTCGACCTGTGCGACGTGAGTTCATAGATGAACAAGGGTCTAGTCGTAGAGCTGATGAGGTACCTGCTGGTGCTATATCTGCTTCTATGCGTGACCTTAGAGGGCTGCTTGATAGCAGAATCAACGCTGAAGCGACTCGTCTTGATTCGCAATACCCGACGTTCTGGATGCGTTCAGGTGGAAAAACGCAGAACTCTATTTATAGAGGGGTCTAAATGGTTCATAAAGCTGAACGGCTGCCAGTTACGCTGACTATAGATGCGACTGAACGTGCGTACAACATTGAAGTCGATCAGTACCGTCGGACTACTATTCCTACGTTGCGTGAACAGCGTGACACGTCTGATGAACCGGGCGAGCAGTCGATAGATAACCAGTTTTGGTTGAGGTCGCAAACAGATTGGTCGCATGGCGCTGGTCAAACTTTTTTTGATAACGCTACATCTAATCGTAGTAGATTTTTTTCGTCGTCTGGTGTAGATGTTTGGACTGAAGGTCAGATTAGTTTGTTACCTATTTGTGAGTCTAAAAATGACACGTTTGCATGGACTGATGTGAAAATGAAAATGCTTGGGTCGTACATGTATGTTGCTCAAGGTACGAACTTGTATTTTTCAAATGCTTTTAATTCGCCTGACGCTGATGTCAACTGGTCTACGGTAACGGCTTTAGCTAGCGCTCAAACGATAAGCGATTTTACGACTGACGGGGCTAAAGTATTTATAGCGTATAGCTCTAACCGTGTCGCTGCGAGCGTGAATCTTGGAGCAACGACGCAACCTACAAGTTTTGGTTCTTTGAACCCTGACATTGTAAGGGTTGTCGGGGGCCGATTGTTTTTCTTAGATGGGACAAACATATCTGAAGTAAGTTCTAGCGGTGCGAAAGTTTCAAGCAGCCTTGATTCATCTATCCCGCAAGCAGGAGGTAGTTGGGTCACGATATGTTCAGGCCCAGTAGGGTTTTACGCAGCCGGTAACGCTGCTGATACAGGTTTCATTAGCTTTGTAGCTGTTGGAGCTGCTGACGGTTTGCTTGACGAACCGCAACAAGTGGCTGAGTTGCCTAGAGGTGAAAAAATTAATGACATGGTTTCTTACGCTGGGTTTCTTGCTTTAGCTACAACCAAAGGGTTGCGTATTGCTGTGATAGACGCTGGCTCTGGTGCGATTACTTACGGTCCTGTTATTGACGACGTTGGCCAAGTTTATAGTTTGGTTGCTGATGAACGTTTCGTGTGGTTTGGTGGCGCTTCTGGCAAAGTATACCGTGCTGATTTGTCACGGTTTACTGAAACGCTTGTCCCTGCGTGGGCAGCAGATATTGTATCCGTTAAAGACGGAACATCTGGTGGCGCTGACGCTACTCCCGGACTTGTGCAAAATGTTGCAAGGGCGTTAGGTAAAACGTATTTTACAGACGCAACTAACGGGGTGCAAGGAGAGAAATCTACTGGTGAGCTTGTAGCTACTGGTGTTATGACGGCAGGTGATGTGCGTTGGAACAGCCAATTTGATAAAGTTCTTCGTAACATTGAAACCCGATCTGCTCCGTCGTCGTTGTCTTCTTCGACTAACCAGTACAGTCAATCAGGTGTCGCATACGGTGGTTCTAGTATCCAATACGCTGGTGCAGGTACTAGCGCTGGGGGTTCATTAACTGCGACTATTACAAACGACAAAAACGTTTCTGTTACGACAGCAGCGTTAGCGAACAAAATCCCAACGAACATTACGACTCTTGCCCCTGAATTGTCTGAAGTTTTTAAGGTCCAATTAAATTTGACTAGAGATTCGGTAGTTACAACAGGACCACAGGTAGAGTCATGGAAGATCAAAGCGTTCCCTGCTCCGACAAGAGTTGATGAGATTATATTACCTATTATTCTTAAGTCTCGTGTTGCTACGTCAAGAGGCCGAGGTTCGGCAGCAGCGTATGATACTAAAGCTGAATACACGGCGTTAAAAACGGCTATGGCGAACAGAGAAATAGTTACCTATCAGGAAGGTTCACGGTCAGACACGGTTGTTATAGATCAAATAGCTATGACGGCAGAGAAATTGTCTGACAATGGGGACTGGTGGGAAGGGGTATGCACCCTTCGCCTACTAACTGTGCCCTAAACTAGTGTATGACAAAGATTCTGTTTTACGACATTGAAACAGCCCCTAACCTAGCGTATGTGTGGGGTCAGTACGAACAAAACGTTATTGACCATGAACGTGAGTGGTACATGTTGTGTTTCGGTTACAAATGGGATCATGAGAAACGTACTAAGGTATGTTCGTTAGTTGACTTTACTGAAACGTATTCTAAAGATCCTGAGAACGATTTTTATGTTGTTAAAAAACTTTGGGAGCTTTTTAACGAAGCGGATATTGTTATCGCTCATAACGGTGACAAGTTTGATATGCGTAAAGCTAACGCTAGGTTTATTAAGCATGGGCTTGGACCTGTTAGCCCTGTCAAATCGGTAGATACTTTGAAGGTAGCTCGTAAGTATTTTATGTTTAATTCTAATAAGTTGAATGACGTTGGTAAGCATCTTGGGCTTGGTGAAAAAGTACAGACAGGTGGCTTTCAAACGTGGGCTGGTTGTATGCGTGGCGACATGAAAGCTTGGAAGAAAATGATTAAGTACGCTCGACAGGATGTTGATTTGCTCCGTAACGTGTATTTAACGTTACGCCCTTGGATGACGAACCATCCTAACTTGAACGTGTACACGGAAGAACATGGTTGCCCGACGTGTGGTTCGCATAACCTTCAACGCCGTGGTTTGAGGTATACGACTGTAGCTTGTTATCAAACGTGGCAATGTAACGATTGTAAGTCGTATTCTCGGAACAGATTGACTGAGAAAACAGTTAGACCTCGTATCGTACCGTAAGGGCTAAATGTTATTCTTGCTGTATGGCGAGGTTCTTTTTTGCAATGGCACGGGTATTGTTTGTTTCGATGCTTGTTATGGCGTTTTTGGTTCCGGCTGATGCTAAAGCTGAAAATGTTACTACTTGCACGGAAGATGAAAGTACTTTGTCTTGCACGATATGGGTTGATGAAGTGGGTGAAGGCCCAACGTTTACTTACACGTTGCTTTCTCAAGCGACTGTAGAAATAATTACTTACACTTCAATGACTTGCGACGATTGGGAGGATTATTCTCATACGTCTGCTGATCCAATGATTTATGTTTACGATGACGAGGGGACTTTGTTATTTTCTGACGATGATTCTGCCCCTCATAACGATGATTCTAATATGTGTTGGGATTCGTATTTGAATCTAGTAGATCTTCCTGCTGGTACTTATACTTTGCAGGCTGATGCTTACGACGAGGATCATTTGGGAACGTACACGCTTGAAGTTTCTGGCGGATCGTGGGTTCAGCCTACGCCTACGCCGACTGCCACTCCTGAACCTACACCTACCCCTGAACCTACTCCTACACCTACCCCTGAACCAACTCCTACACCTACCCCTGAACCTGCTCCTACACCTACCCCTGAACCAACACCCACGCTTGTCCCTGAGCCTACCCCAACATTGGCACCAACACCAACTCCTGAATTAATATTAACGCCCTCTCCGGTTCCCACACCAACTCCCGACCCAACTCCAACTCCAGAGCCAGAGCCAACTGCAACTCCCCATCCATCGCCAACTCCGTATCCCAGTCCGAGTCCCACAGCGATTCCAGAGCCAACTCCCACACCGATCCCAATTCCAAGACCAACATTAGAACCTGAACCCTCTCCAACACCTTATCCAACACCTGAACCGTTACCAGAGCCTTCACCTGAGCCTGTCCAAGAACCTGTACCAACGCCGACAATAGAACCGGAACCAACTCCAACTCCCGAAGCCACGCCAACACCAGCGTCTGAACCTACTCCCCACGTTGAACCCACGCCCGAACCGATACCAGAACCTTCACCTATTATTCCCCCAAGTCCTTCACCGCAACCACTAGCCCCAGAACCAGAGCCAACACCAATACCGACACCTGAACCCATACCATCTCCAGATCCTATCATTATTGACCAGAGCATCATTGAGTTTGACGAAATTGAATGGGATGATTTTGAATGGGAACTTGATGAGCTTCCAGAGATTGAACCTGAACCAGAACCTACCCTTGAGCCTGTACCTGAGCCTACCTTTGAACCTGAGCCTACCCCTGAGCCTGAACCAGATGTTCTAGAGTTAGAAGAAGACATTGTGTTTGTTCTTGAAGAAGATTTTGAAGACATAGAAGAAATAGATTTTGAGGAGCTAGATGTAAATGAACTTAGTGACGAGATTCTGGATGAGATATTACAAGACGAAGAAACTGTTGAAGTCTTTCTTGAAGAAGTCTTAGAAGACAACGAAGAATTTTTTGAAGAAGCTTCCGACCAAGAAGTAGAGGAGCTTTTTGAGGCAGCCCCTGAGATTTTTAATGAGGCTTCTGATGAGGTGAAAGCAGAGATCGAAGAAGAAATAAACGTGTATGCTTCGGGCGAGATGGAAACGTATGTCGCTGAAGACTCAACGATTACGGTTGAAGACAGGCGAGTAGTGATCGCTGTGACTACCGTTGCTACAATAGCTTCAACGGCTGCAATCGCCCGACCAACACCACCGCCACCTACCCCGAAAGCACCGACACCACAACGGCCTACTAGCAGCCCACAAGCTGCTGCTCCCAGCGGTCCTGACACCCCGACTAGGAGAAAGATTAAAGATGATAAGAACTAGAATGAAACGAGTCGTTCGGGAATGCTTTGTGTTAAGCCTTACTGCTGGTTCAACTGGCATCGTGCTTGTTACTTTGAGTGGCGAGACAAGACAGTACGGTATTTATTTGACGGCTGGAAGTTTCATTTGCCACATGGTAGGCGTATGGATTGACTGGAAAGACGAATAAGACTTAACGGAAAGTTTCTAACTTCCTTATCCGTTGCTCATGATCGGCAACAGTTCTTTCAACGTCAGCAATTTTTTCATCGCCTCGTGCTAAACGAATCTCAATCTTTATCAGAACTGTAGAGATCCATGCCATCCACGGGATCAAACATCCGGTTAATATGACAAGAAATAACGCTTCAAGGCTCATTCTTCTGACTGTAGCATACCTTTTATTTACATTCCCAATGCTGCCAGCCACCAATATTTGGCAAAGCTAAAAGCCAAGCGCTAGCAAAAATATTCGCTACTGGATTAAAAACCGATGCTCCTGCAAACCCTGCTTCTTCAGCTCTCCAATCCCACCATTGTGGCATGTGCTGCATAAGCCCTGAAGCGTCACTAGATTTGTTAACGGCATTAGGGTCGCCCCTGCTTTCGCAATTTAAGACACGCATGAAACGAGATTTTTGATCTTCTAATCCGTAAGCTTCTAAAGCGACTTCTACAAGAGGTTCCCATCGGTCTGTATTTGGCCCCCAGAGTTCCTGCACGGGGGTATGTACAGGAACCCAAGGGATTGATGCAAAAAACCAGATCATAAGTTTAATCATTTGTACTGGTCTTTTTCATTCTGATGCCTCCAAATCATAAGCAATTCCGCTGCAAAACTAGCATCAAATATAGCTACCGTGCCAACTGATTTACCTACTTGTGAACGTCTGTCCCCGTGGATAGCAAAAATCGCCCATTGGTTATTTGAAGCAACCTTTCGGATACGGCTAATCCACGGGAACAAGGTCCAACGCTTCCTAAACTTTACCTCTATTGGAATATCTAAGTCCCCCAACCAGATATCGTGAGATTCAGTGTTAGCGCTGGTCCTGTGAGCGTCTCCGTGCCCCCACTCAGACAACAAATCTAAAATTTGGTTTTCTCCAGACGTGCCTTTTTGTTTTGCTTTGCTCACAAGTTTAGAACTCCTTGGATGTCTGAACGTTTGTGTTCAACAGTAACAATCGTGTCATTACGGACCCCTCCATGAGGGACAAGCATAACTTCAACAAGATCAAATCCCAACGTCTTTCCTATACCGCCAGAACTCCAACCAAACCGTATCACTTTGCCATTAGGTTTCACAATCCGTGCTATTTCTGCCTTGTACGCTGTCCACGGATTCTGTGTATCATACTGTGTAATTTCTCTACCAATCCCGTCGTAACATTCTTTAATCTGACGGACACTATATGGCGGGTCGAACAGGACACCATCAACGGATTCATCATCTATTAGACGTAAAAACTCTAACGCTTCCATATTGTAGTCAGCGTCAAACTCTGAGTTAATGTCATTAGTCCATGTCATTAAATGCTTGACGTTGCTGTTCCTAACAAAAGGATCTACCCAAATGGCCGCAGTATGAGGCCACGCCCCCAATAGCTCACGCCTGAGCAAATGAGCTATTGGTTTAATGGTAAAAGTTTCTGCATTAGGCATCGCCCAAACTCTAGAGAAAATCATTTTTATTTTTTATGATGTCCAAAAGATTTGTTGCTGTAATGAGAGGTTCTTTGCGGCCCGTTGTAACATTGCATCATGAAACCGTCGTCTACTATTTGTGTGCGGACTCTTTGCCACCCAAAAGTATTTCTAGCACGGGATGTTATAGCTGCTCTAGCAGTTTGTTTGGTACTGTAATGGCTTATATCGTCATTTGTTATTAACCAAGTATTGCCATCAAACCAGTTATCATCGCCTTGCCAATTTTGCCTACCACGCCAATTTTTCCACTCGTAGTCGTTTATTTGTTTACTTACATTTTGTTGTATTTGCATACTCATTTTATTCTCCTTATATATTGTTTAGCGATGTAGCTGTGAATGTGATAGTGGGTCAACGTCAGAACTGACAGGGCCAGCGAACGTATAGGCATAAGCGTCAACAATGTGACGGATCTGGGATGAACGGCTACGTCCTTCAGACATAGCCAGATCATCAATTTTTCCTAACATTGATTCTGGTATGCGAATTGCTATAAGCCTGTCGTTTCTGTCTTTAGGTATTGCTTGTTCTTGGGTCATAAGGTTTCTTTCTGTTTGGTGTGCTTAACCCCACAATTAGGGCATTGGTTGTAATTGTTTTGTAAAACTGTTATATCAATAAGCCATGTGCAAGAGCATGTAATGTACTCTCTGGTTTTGTTACGGTGCCGTCTTTTCTTAGCGTCAAAGTCTTCCCACACTAGAACGGTTCTTCATTTGGATCAAACCCTGCGAGTTGTTCGATCTTTCTTTTTTTATCTTCTGTCATGCCTTCTTGATGGGTTTCTCCAGCTTTCCAACTTGAAGTAGAATCTGGTCGGATTATCGAAGCTAAATCCCACACGTTGCAATCCCAATAGGTACCCATAGACCCGTCTTTTTTCTTTGCAGACCGGCTACTAAATTTGCCTCGTACCATAATTCTACTACCTTTGCCGGTTGCTTTTGCTACGGCTTCTGGTAGAGCTATAGAGTTATCTCTAGAATCTTCCCAAACGTTTAACGTGACCCAAAAAGTTTCTGAGTCTTTTGATTCTGATACAGCTAAAGCATTTTCGTATACTGTTTTTCCTGTGGGCGTAACTTTTTCTTCCCACTCTCTGCCTAAATTGCCCATTTGAAAATGGACTCCTTCATCTAACATTATTCTTTCTCCTTATTTTCTGTTGGTTTACTAAGATGTTCGTGGATAACATAAGCGCCAGTTTTATGGCCGCCATCTACCCACAATTCGAGGCAACAACCGGCTTTGGCTGCCGCTCTGCGGAAACTGTTAGCTTCTATGACTTGCCCTCTGAACCCTTGTGTTTGGCCTTTCATGCCGTCGTAATCGCCGACAGATTCTATAGCGATTTCTTCACCATCTACGGTCATTTCTAACCTCCAAATAGCTGCTTCAAGGCTGCCTTCTTTGTCGAAAAGGTCACTGTTCGGCACTTTGCTCCAACTGTAAGGGCCAACCGCTGCTAATAATAATTGTGAGACATTTGCATGACTCACGAAGGCGAGATCCCGCCCCGCTTTTGGCTTCGTTTCTATAAACCGTTTACTGGGCGGTTTCGTTAGTTGCAATAATTGTAGGTGCATCGTTCTCCTTTAAGTTATTTGAATGCCAACGGGCCGTATCAAGCGATACATCCCCGCTCCCAACGAACGAACAAAGCCTGTTAAACCGGCAATACCGGCATTGCCATGCCCCTCCTTTAGTTCTTTTACCAAATGGGCTAGCAATTTCTTGGAACTCAAGCTGCCCATCATCTGACGGGATATACGGGGCCGGTAACGCACCTATTGATATATCTTCTTGGACCGAACGGAACCAACCTAATTCTAATTCTGCTATTTGACGTGGGCTAATGCCCCATTCTGGTATTTCTTCATCCAAGGTCAAGACCCATTCAAGTGTTTCACCGACTTCAATATTGTCTCTGAAAGAATCCTGTTTCGCAACGTAAACGATCCATAGTTCATCAACGTCTGCGGCTATCGCATATAACGCTGCTTGTGCCACATGGCCCATTTTCGGAAGGCCATCTCTCGCTAATTTGAACCCATAAGACGAGGTAGACTTGATCTCTAACAACCGTTGTGTTTCGTCTTCTAAAAATATTAGGCCATCACATGACCCTGACAGGCTAATACCTGTTCTCTGGGTCAAATCTAAAGGCAATTCGTACTTGCCTGAAAAATGTTTACGACAAGCTGCTTGAATACCTTCATGGACCGCATTTCCGATGTCGAAAGCTATCAGCGTTTTTTTGTCAATCGGATTTGTTTCATCAAATTTCAAGGCTTCAAAACCTCGCTGTCGGAGGCAAGATCCGACGCTACTTATTCTTTGTTGAGTCCCGCAAGCTGTGGGCTTGGGAGTCCGGCTATCTTGTAAAAACTTGCCGTAAACTTCGCTAATCTCTTGGGTGTATCTCATTTCCGTGCTCCTTTTCTTCTAGTTCTTTCTCACGCTGCGAAAGCAGATAACCTTCACGATCTTCATAACGCATTTGTGTGATCATCCCCTCATCTGGAGTGCCTTCAAGCGACTTATCTCCAATCGGGTTTAAGTGCATGCTATCTACCATCTCAGACCCGAACGCTCTACGCATTCGTGCTTTCTCTATGAGTCTGTCATCCCAATAACTACACATATTCTGCATCTCCCTCGTAGTCCCAACCTTCAGCTATCCGGTAGTAAGCTACCTTGCGGCCTCCAGTCGGGGTGTAATCCATTTTTCGTTCAATCGGAATCTGATAACGCTCTGACAATTCCCGCACACGACGTTGCCAATCGCCGCTACCTAATGCTTCTCGAAGCTGTTCACCGCTACAAAAACCCTGCTGCCCGACATAGCTTTCACGATGAGATCTCGTTAAAGAAAGATGACGTTGATACACAAGGTACTCAAGTACTCGTTTGCATTTCTTAGACGCATCCTTCAACTCTCTTGCTGCCTCCTGTTCTAAACCTTGATGGTCGCTTCTTGACCTGCTAAAAGGCCGGTGGCAAGTGGGGCATCCTTCAGCATATTCTTCGATGCGAGTCAAGGTATCTAGCCTCTTGACTGCCATCTTCATCCCATCAAGGTAAGCGTTATCGCTGCTCATCTTCAAGACCTTTTTCTTGTAAGACTTCCTCGACAAAGACATCTACAACGTCTATTTTCTCAACTTTATATTGTTGCGAGATCAGATCAACTACATCATATAATTCTTTCAAGTATGGATTGCTCATTTTTTTCCTTTTTGTTGACTGCTGTACCTTTTGGTAAGCTTTTAGAGTCCGTAAATCCTTACGCTCATCCTCTATTCTTTTAGTATACACGAAATGTATGACAAATCCAAATAGAAATGCGGAAAAGACCGCTGCTAACGCTGGGATAAAACTCATAATGTAATACTAAAACATGGTATAACGTTTGTCAAGTATTTTAATAAATATTCTTTCGCACACGTTCCCGCTGGCGCTCCGCTGCTGTCCGGCCCGCACGATAGCCCCACATCTGATCTATTGGCTCCGTCTTGATCGAA